>Ga0209581_1002479_pt1 | contig 17599 bp, 13 predicted proteins | sample Coa_R2_FD_187160 | JGI IMG/M metagenome (GOLD analysis project Ga0209581, IMG submission 187160) | Surface soil microbial communities from Centralia Pennsylvania, which are recovering from an underground coalmine fire - Coalmine... | ecosystem: Environmental > Terrestrial > Soil > Unclassified ...
CTCCGCTTCGCAGTAGCTTTTGACGGCGGCGGCGACTCCCGCGCCGGCGGGAACGCGCACGCCGGCATCGAGCAAGAGCTTCTCCATCGCGGCGAGAAGCAAGAGCACGTTGGGCTTCTGGCTGCAATAGCCCATCAAACCGATGCGCCAGATTTTACCCTTAAGCGGGCCGATGCCGCCCGCAATTTCGATGTTGAACTCGTCCAGCAACTGATCGCGGAATTTCACATCGTCCACGCCGGAAGGAATCATCGCCGGAGTAACGGTGGGGAGGCGATCCTTCGGATCCTTGACGAGGAGCGAGAGGCCCATGGCTTCGAGGCCGGCGATGAGCGCGAGCTGATTGACGCGGTGGCGCTCCCAGCGGGCTTCGAGGCCTTCCTGCAAAGTAAGACGCATGGCTTCCCGCAAGGCGTAGATCAAGGAGATGGGCGGCGTGTGATGATAAAGGCGATCCTTGCCCCAGTAGTTCATGGCGGTGGTCAGATCGAAATACCAGCTCTGAACCTTCTTCTTGCGGCTACGAAGAGCTTCTTCCGCGCGCGGGCTGACGGTAATGGGAGACATGCCCGGGGGCGCGCTCAAGGCTTTCTGCGAGCCGCTGAAGACGATGTCCAGTCGCTGCTTGTCCACGTGCAAGGGAACACCCGCGAGGGAGGCGACCGCGTCCACGACGAGCAAAGCGCCGCACTCATCGGCCACTTTGCGGAAGTGGTCGAGATTGGTTACGACGCCGGAGGAAGTTTCACCGTGGGCGAGGCCAATGATTTTGATCTTCTTGCCTTTGGCGGCTTTGCGGACATCTTCTGGATCGACCGGAAGGCCGTACGGCGCTTCGACTTTGATGATGTTGGCGGGAGTGCGAAGAGCGATTTCGTGCATGCGGCCGGAAAAGAGGCCGTTGACGCAGATGATGGCTTCATCGCCCTCTTCGAGCGTATTGAATACCGCGGCTTCGATGCCGCCGGAGCCGGAAGCGGAAAGCGGCATGGTGATGCGGTTTTCGGTCTGGAAGACCTTGCGCATGAGGAGCTGCGTATCGTCCATGCAGGTCTTGAACCAGGGGTCGAGGTGGCCGACCAAGGGAGAAGCCAGAGCCTTATAGATACGCGGGTCCATGGAGGAAGGACCCGGGGTGAGCATCAGGCGTGTCGGCGGAGCGAGTTCTTCCATTTCGCGGCTCATGGTGTTTGTCCTCTGTTTTGCGACACTTGACGGCCGGGCCTGCCTGAATATGCACAGAACTGGGGACTCGCGAGGTCCCGGCGGGAAGCGTAATTTTCCCCCAATCGGGCGGGAGCCGCAACGGACAAATTGGAAGGTTCAAGAAAGCCGACAGCCCCAGCCAACCAGTTCTTAGGAAGCAGAAGAACGAAAAACTAGTCTGACTTGCGGCGGCGCGGGAGGAATTCACGGGAGAGGGCGCGCCAGAAGTCGCGGCCCCAGATGGCAATGAGAAGGGCGGCGCCGAAAAGAAGGACAGCGTCGAGGCTGACGCGGCCCCGGCGCGTCCAGTAGAGGCTGTCCTCAAGATTCAGCCAGAGGGCGAATTCGTCGAGAGTGAGCGCGGCGCCAATACCGTACAGCAACGACATGAGGCGGCTGGCAAAAAGCGAGCTGCCCCGAGCCCCAGTGCCGATCTCCATCAACCAGCAGAAACCGACGGTGAGAAGGATAAGGATTCCCCAGACCAGATGATGGACGTGGGTGCCGCGGATTACGACGTAATGAAACGGGCCGATATTGCGCTGGGCGGCGAAGGCAGCGAAGCGCGCGAACGCGAAGGTGGCAAAGAATCCGATAGCAGCGAGGAAGAGGCGCCGCCTGGGGCGATCGCGAATATGCTCGTGCAGGAGGCCACCGACGCGGGGGTGATACAGGAACAAAAGGACGAGAGAAGCTCCGAGGATGATGGGAACGGCGAAAAGCCAGGCGCTATCGAGCACGGGGGCACTCCGGAACGAGTGGAGTATAGCGTGCCCGGCCCAGGCCAGGTCAAAGAACAGCTAGGCGCGGAGGAGAGTGGGATCGGCGTAGCGCTTGGCGGGGCGGTCGTGGGTAGCCCACCACTCACGCCAGGCGCTGGCGTCGTTGCCCAAAGCGGCGCCGGTGATGCCGCGAAGAGTGGCATAAACGAGGCTTCGCGTGGCGGTATCGAGCGAATCGTCGTCGAGAAAATTGAGCAGGTCGGGAATGACGCTCATGCGCTGGTCGGGGGTGAGCATGCCGGATTCGGCCAAGCTGATCGCGGCGCTTTTGCGGACCTTCCAGGAGGGGTCGCCGCGCAGGACATCAAGAAGCGGGTTGATGGTGGAGTCGGTGCCGAGAGCCGCAAGGCCTTCGACGGCCCAAAGGCGAGTCGTTTCCTCGGGATCGCGCACATAGTGAAGGAGCGTGGCGAGAACCGTGCCCGGTTCGACGCCACGATTGCCGAGAGCGCCGAGGCGCCAGAGATCCCACGTGCGGTCCGCCGGGCGGGCGCGCAATTGTTGCGTCAGGTGTTCGACGCTTTGCGGCGTCTTGCCGAGCCCGTTTGCGGCGAGGTCGATTTCCATGGCGGCGTTGCGAACGCGCAGGTCGTCGGAAGCAAAGGCTTTGCGGACAAGCGCAAAGAGAGAGGGGGTTTCCCGAATGTGGCCGCGCCACTGGTCGGCGCCAATAGTGATTTGCTCGAGCGAACTTTCCGAGCCGCGGATGGCGCGAGCAAGGAGACGCTCCGCCTGAAGCTGAGGAGCGAGGCCGCTGACATCATCGGGGTCGGTCTTGGGCGTGTACAAGGGGCTATGACGGGAGGCGTTCATGGTGGAGGGCGTGAGAAAGCGGGCCGGCAAAGCGCTCAAGGAAGACCAAGAAGGGTGAGAAAGGGTCAAGCGGGCGGTGGCAAAGCCGGCGACAAGAGAAAAGATGGCGATGGCCGCAAGGGCGGCTAAGAGGCGCTTTCGCGCGACGAAAGCAGCGCAAGCGACTTTTCGGAGCGGCTCGAAATGGAGCACGGTGAGTTCCCCGGAGCTTCGGATTCGGTGCCGGGATGCGCCGCAACCCGAACGAAACGGACGCAAGGAGCACCGACGGCCAAGGTAAAGGGCGGGGGTGGGGCCAACAATGGTACGGCGGGGCAGGAGGAACGGGACTACCGATGCAATTCGTGGCGAATCTATGACTTAGAGGGTTTACTGGTAGGAGACGCAGAAAGGGAAACCGTACTCAGGAACAGGCAGTCCGTCAGCGGGCGACGGGCAAGCGCAGGCCGGTTCCCGCTGCGTTACGCCCGTTCGGCGGCCAAGTTCCGTTTGAATGGAGGCGGGTCCGCTTCGTCGGCGACGCAACCTCAGGCGGCGAGGGATTCCTGCTGCGAAGCAAGCAGATGCGCGGGGACTTTGCGAAGGTCCCAGACGATGCCGAGCCAGGACAGCAGCTTGAGCGTGTAATAGGTGATGTCGATTTCCCACCAGAAGAAGCCCTGGCGAGCGGAAGCCATGTAGTGATGGTGATTGTTGTGCCAGCCTTCTCCGAGGGTGAGGATGGCGAGAAGCCAGTTGTTGCGGCTGGTGTCCGTGGTTTCGTAGCGGCGCGTGCCAAAGAGATGCGAGAGCGAATTGATGGTGAAGGTATCGTGCCAGAGGAGCACGGTGCTCAGGCAGAAACCCCAGAGGAACAGCGGCCAGCCGCCGATGAGCCAGAGAACCACGGCGAGAGTTACAGGCGGGACCATGTGGTACTTGTTCAGCCAGCGGAGCTCGGGAAATTTGGCGAAGTCGCCGATGTAGTTGAGGCGGGTCTCGTTGTACTTGTCTGAAATAATCCAGCCAACGTGCGACCAGAAAAAGCCGAAGAGCGTGGGCGAGTGGAGGTCGTCTTCCTGATCGGAGAAGCGATGATGGTGGCGATGATGAGCGGCCCACCAGAGAACGCCCTTCTGGCCGGAGGTCATGGCCATGAATGCGATGACGAACTGAAAGAGGCGGCTGGTCTTGAAGGAGCGATGCGAAAAATAGCGGTGATAACCGGCGGTGACCCAGAACATGCGTCCGGCCACGAGCGCGAAGCACGTGACGAGATATGTCCAACGAAACGGAACAAAGAAGATTCCGAACGCAAGCAGGTGAATGGCCGCGAACGGGAGCGTGAGAAGTATCGAAATGCGAGAACCATTGGGCAGGGGGATATACAGCGAGCGGGCTAACGAGGCCATCCGGCGAGTTCCTCCGTCAAGTCGAGAAGTGCGACCTGAGTGAATTGTTCTTCAATGAGCGTGAGACCCAACCAGAGGCAAAGCCACGCGCGAAGACAATTCCAGTGTACGGGCAGCGAGAAGGGCGGTCAAGCCGACAAAAGGACAGGTGTTCCACCTGTCCTTCAGTGGAAGTGAGAAAGTTCACGGAGTGACTGCAATCAAAGGCCGAAACAAAGAAGCGCACTTGAGCAGGACCGGCCCGGCCACGAATTTTGAAGTTGAGGCGGTTGACGGTAAACTGTGCGGACCATGGCTGAACGACCGGTGCTGGTGGGACTGATCCCGGAAGTGGTGGTGCTCGACTCGGGCGATCAAGTCGTCTGGATTTCGGATGCGGGAAGCCTGCGCATCGAGTTCGACGCGAACCGCTGCCCCTTCAGCTCGAACATCTTTCAGGCGCCCGCGGGCATGAGGCTGCTGAGCGGACCGGCGCGGCCCGGAACGAAGCCAGGATCGTACAAATACCGGCTGTGGCTGAACGACCAGATGGTCGGGCGGGGCGAAGTCATTCTGCGGGAGAAATAGGCGCGCCATCAGGCGCACCTGCGCGCTCGCGGAGCGGCGTCACTGCTTGCCGGCGGGCCGATAGCCCGCTTTGATCGCATCCTCTTCCGTCATGTATCTGCCGTGCCGGGTCTTGCCATACCAGCGGCTGCCGGGCAGATGATAAACCTTCGAAGCGGTATTCACCCAAACAACCCGAACTTTCGGCGGAGGCTGCGAAGTCTTGCTATTCGTTGTCGTGCCGGCCGATGCTGAAGCACCCGGGGAGGGCGTTTGAGGCGCGGAAGCGGACTTCTCGGAGGTCGCGTTGACATTGGCGGAGCTTTTCGATTGGTCGGAAACGGCACGTGCGGGAGAGGAATTCGCGGGCTGTTTTTCTTGCTTTACAGCGGACTTCTTGCCGGCGTGAGAATCGGACTGCGAGGCCGAAGCATTGCAGGGACGCGCAGAGAAGGCCGGAGTAGCTCCCCAAAAGAGAGCCAGCGCGACGGCAGCGGTTCGAGCGAGATTTCGCATGACTCACACGAAGAAAGGGATCGTGCGAATCATGGCCGAGGCAGGGTCACCTGTCAAGTACGTAGCTAGGTCGTTATACGTCAAAGAAAAGCGCAGCGCTCAGTCCCCGGCCATGAGCACGCGGCCGGAATCGATGGATTCGGCAAGGCCGCGGCGAACGGGTCCGAGGACGAAAGCGGGAACCTGCTTTTCGGGCGGCAGAGAGAGGCTGGTCGCCTTGCGGGGAAAGTCAACGCGGCGGTCCAGGCGGAGGCCGGCTTCCTTGAGGAATTCGGCGGAGAAGCCCAGGTCTTCGGCGCGGTCCACGCCCCAGAACCAGAGCTTTTCTTCATGGCGCTGGAGGAAATCGAGGGCTTCCTCGAGCTTCTTCATGGCGCGGTCGAACGAGGATGCCAGGTAATAGACGCCCAGGGTCCAGGCATGGCGGGGGTAATGCACCTGGATGCGAACGCAATACTTGCCGGACTGATTGCGTTCCATGCTGCAGCGATAGCCGTTGCGAGGGAGCGTGGATCGGGCTGCCATGAGATTCACCGCGAACTGAACGCGAGTTGCGGAAGTAAAGTCGCGTCCTTAGGATTTGCCTCCGTCAGCGCCGAGGGGAGTCCGCAGGGAAACTTGGCCGGGCAAACCGGGCTTTCGGGAGACACTAATAGCCTAGCGGGAGGACAAGAGAAAGACAAGAGGCGGCTGTGATTCTGTTAAGTTCTTAGATATCAAAGACTTCCGCTAGAAAAATCGCCAAAGCCCTTTAGCTTTTCGGGCATGATTTGAAGCTTCCCTTCCTGCTTGAGGCGGGCTTCCAAGGCAGTGCGGAAGGCCTCGAAGGCAAGGGAACGCTTGTCTTGGAGAGCTTGATCGGTGAGTTGCTTGCGCTGTGCATCGAAATCGGACGGATTCGGTTCCTGTTTTTCCGCAACGCGATAGACCAGCCAGTTGGCGCCGAGGCTCAAAGGGTTGGCGACGTCTCCGGCTTTGAGCTGGAACGCTGCGGCGAGCTGGGTTCCGCTGGCCACGCCGGAGATGGAGCCGGACCGGGTGATGGGATCGCTGGTCTTGGGGTCGAGACCGAGGGCCTTCGCCGCCACATCGAATTTTTCGCCCGCCCTGACGCGCTTCGCGAGATCCTGCGCTTCCGACTGGGCGAGCTGGGTGGCTTTGGACTGCTTCAAATCGGAAATGACCCTGTCCCGGACCTCGTCGAGCGTTCCCTGGTGCGCGGGCTGGATGCTTTGGACCGAGAGGACGACGTAGCCGCGGTCAATCTGAACGGGAAGGCCGACCTCGCCCTGGCGCAGGCGGAAGATGGCGTCCTTCACTTCCTTGGAATTGCCCAATTCCAGGATGGGGTCGGTTGGGGAGACCGGGCGAGTCTGGCCGGTTTCCAGATGGAATTCTTTGACTAGGTCGTCCAAGGAGACCTTGCTGGAGCGGCGGATGGCGGCAGAAAGCTTCTCCGCTTCGTCGCTGGCCTGTTGGTCCGCCCTTTGCAGGACCAGCGGAGCCTTGATGGAGTCCTTGACCTCGTCGAAGGGTTTGGTGTGGGCGGTTTCCTTGTCGAGGACCTTGATGATGTGGAAGCCATACTCGGTCTTGACCAGATCGGAGACGGCGCCCTTGGGAAGGCTAAATGCGACCTTTTCAAATGCGGGAACGGTCTGACCCTGGACAATCCAGCCAATGTCTCCGCCCTTCTCCTTGGAGCCGCCCGGGTCTTCGGAATACTTCTTGGCGAGATCTTCGAAATTCGCGCCCTTCTTGATCTGCTTGAGGACGTCCTCCGCCTTCTTCCGGATTTCCGCGACTTCGGCGTCGGTTTTGCCGACGGTCATGAAGAGAATGTGCTCGACGTGGACGCGATTCGGAACCGCATAATCCTGAATATTCTTCTGGTAGATGGCTTTGAGCTCGTCGTCGGAGATCTGGACGTTCTGGCGCATCTTGATGATGTCAATGAGGCCGTAGCGGACCACGCGCTTTTCCGGGACCTGATACTTTGATTTGCTTTTCTCGTATTCGGCTTTGATTTCGGCTTCGGTCGGAACAATTTTTGCCGCGAGGTCGTCCGGCTTGATGAGCGCGTAGTCCAGCTTCACTTTTTCGTTCTGATAGAGGAACTGCTCCTGCAATTCGGCGGGGCTGACGCTGATGCCGTCGGTGACGAGTTTCTGGAATTTTTCCTGCAGGATTCCCTTTCGGACCAGATCCTCGAATTTCGGAACGGACATCTGGAATTGCTGCTGAACCAGCTGGGAGTAGCGGTCCATGCCGATGGGGCTGTCTCCGGCGAACGCGGCGGGGAGAAATTGCTTGATGCGCTCGGCGATCTCCTCGTTCGTCACGCGGATGCCGAGACGATTGGCTTCGTATTCGATCTCCCTGTCAAAGACAAGCTGGCGAAGGATCTGCTGCGCGTAGATGGTTTCGAACTGCTTGGGAACCTGGCCGCGGCGTTCGACTTCCTCAAGCTGCGCGCGGACATCCTGGAGGGTGATGGTCTGATCGCCGACTTTGGCGACGGTCTCCGTGGAGGTGACGTCCGTGCCCGGGCCCTGGGGAACGAGGTAAAGCAGCATGCTTCCGCCCAGGATGAACACGACAATTCCCAGCAGGATGCGGTACCAGAATTTTCGCTTGTCAGCGTCAGATGCCATCCGATGCGTCCCCCAAAGAGCGCCCAAACCTGACATTATAGGGGAGTCGCGGCGCGTCTCACAAATCAAAAGGTGAATTGGAATTGGAAGGGTACATCGTTATCCCCTGGCGAAGTTGAAGTGTAGGAGTGAGGAGGGGGATTCGAAAAAAGGGCGAGGGCCGAATTGTTTTGAGAGTGGTATTTGCAGTTTGACTACGGAGGGCCTCCTAGTTCCCATCTCCAAGAAGGCGCTGTGCTACATTGCGGATTTGGCGCATCCGAGGCGCGCTCCGTCGTGACGACACAGGCACCCATCGACCCGCACCACACGGCCAATCCGGCAAAGGTCAAGCGCGTGGAAGTGTACTGGCACGCGGTCACGTACAAGACCGTCGCGGCCTACACGTTTCTTTTGCTGGCGATTCTTTTCGGGGCGACGTACCTGCTGCGGCCGGGCTGGTATTCGTTCGTGATCCAAAAGCTGGACAGCGCGGTGGGAAACGGCGACGCGGCCGCAGGGCCGATTTCGCAGACTCAAGCCAGATTCGTGAACCTGGACGGCAAAGTTCAGGTGAAGAAAGTGAACTCGGTGCAGTGGGTGGACGCGGACTACCGGACGACTCTGGACAAGGGCGACCTGATCCAGACGGGTGCGGACGGAGCGGCGCGCATCACGTTCGCGGACGCCACGTCGTACACGATCAAGCCGCAGACACTGGTAACGGTGGAAGAGAACAGCGTATCGAGGGACCAGGTCTCGACGGCGGTGCGCATCAACACCGGTTCGGTGGACCTGAGGACGCCGAGCTGGACCTCGCCGAACTCGCACGCGGCGGTCAGCGCCGAGGACTTTACGGCGCAGATTCGCCCGAACAGCAGCGCTTCAGTCAAGACCGATCCGAGCACCAAGGAAAGCGAAATCACGATGTCCGCAGGCAGCGCGGAAGTGCAGCACGGTCAGGAAAAGGTGGAGATCGGGCAGTGGCAGAAGGCGATTATTCCGGCAAACGGCTCGATCAGCAAAACGGACGTGCTGGCGCCGCCGGACCTTTCCGAGCCGAGGAATCTGGCGCCGATCGTGGCGGAGAATCCGAAGGCGGCCACCATTCATTTTGAATGGAAGCCGGTGAAAGACGCGGTTTTCTACACGCTGCGGATCAGCCCGACGGCGATGTTCACGAGGCTCGCGAAGGAGATCAAGACGCAGAGCCCGGCGGCAGACGTGAGCGGTCTGGACACGGGAGAATATTTCTGGAACGTGATCGCGACGGACGCGAAGAATCGGAACAGCGACGTGAGCGAGATGTTCAAGTTCACGATTTTCGCGCAAGGCAAAGCGCAGGAGATGCTGCTCGAGATCGACGGCTGGCGAATCAACGGGCAGCACGCGGAAATTTACGGGCGGACGGAGCCCGGGGCCGCGCTGATCCTGAACGGCCAGCCGGTACCAAACATCGGTCCAGACGGAAGCTTCCGGTACTTCACGGAGGCGCTGCAGCCTGGCGAGCACACGATCGTGATCGTGGGGCAGAACCGGCGCGGAGGGACGTCGCAGAAGCAGATTACGATCGTAGTCCCGAAATGAGGGAGCGCGAAGCCGAGACCCGCCCTGTGTTTTGCGTTGGCCACCTCTTCCGGCGACAATAAGGATCAAGGCGAGGAGCGGAGACTCACTCCGCGAGAAGGACTGGGGGAATGAACAAGAACGGTTACAACATGCGGTCGGTGTTCAGTCTGTTTTCGTCCGACCTGGCGATTGATTTGGGGACCGCGAACACGCTGGTGTTTTCGCACGGAAAAGGCATCGTGGTGAACGAGCCGTCGATCGTGGCCATCAACAAGGTGACGGGCGAAGTGGTGGCGGTGGGGCGCGAAGCGAAGGAGATGCTGGGCCGCACTCCGGGAAACGTAGTGGCCATCAAGCCGATGAAGGACGGAGTGATCGCGGACTTCAAGGTCACGGAGAAGATGCTGACGTACTTCATCCAGAAGGCACACAACCGGCGCGTGCTGGTCCATCCGCGCATCGTGATCGGGGTGCCGAGCGAAATCACGCCGGTGGAAAAGCGGGCGGTGCAGGACTCGGCGTACCGCGCGCGGGCGAGCGAAGTCTATCTGGTGGAACAGGCGATGGCGGCGGCAATCGGCGCGGGGCTGCCGATTGAAGAGCCTTCCGGAAACATGGTGGTGGACATCGGAGGCGGGACGACGGACATCGCGGTGATTTCGATGAGCGGTATCGTGTACTCGCGGTCGGTGCGCGTCGCGGGCAACGAGATGGATGAAGCCGTGATGCAGTATTTGAAGCGCAAGTACAACCTGCTGGTCGGGGAACGCACGGCGGAGCAGATCAAGATGGAAATCGGCTCGGCCTATCCGCTGGAAAAGCCGCTGACGATGGAAGTGAAGGGGCGCAACCTGATCGAAGGCGTGCCGCGAACGGTGACGATCGACGACAGCGAGATTCGCGAGGCGCTGAGCGAGTGCGTGGCCACGATTGTGAACGCGGTGCGCGTGGCGCTGGAGCGCACGCCTCCGGAGCTTTCCGCGGACATCAGCGACCGGGGCATCGTGCTGACGGGCGGCGGGGCGCTGCTGAAGAATCTGGACAAGCGGATCCGGGAAGAGACCGGGTTGCCGGTTTCGATTGCGGACGATCCGCTGGCGTCGGTGGTGCTGGGCACGGGGAAGATGCTGAGCGATTTCCGGCTGCTGCGGCAAGTCAGCATCGACTAGTGAACGGCGTCTGGTGACCGGTGAAGAGCGCGACCGGCCCGACCCGTGCTTTGCGAGTTGAATTTCTTACAGGAACAAGGAAAGACAAAGATTTGGACGAAGCGCAGGAGCCAGTCACTAGCCACCAGCCGCTAGTCACTGCGAAGGGCGCAGCGGTTCAAAGACTCGAAACGTCATGGTAGCGATCCCCTCTCGCCACAAATCGCTGGTGCTTCTGGCCGGCGTGATTCTCGTGCAGATTCTGGCGCTCGCCGTTCAAATCAAAGCGAAGGATGCGCAGGGAGATCAGGCCAGCCTGATCCGGGGCTGGACGGTGGCGGCGGTGTCTCCCTTCGAACGCGCCGGGGCGTGGGCGGTCGAAAAAGTCCGGGGAACCTGGCGGCATTACTTCGCGCTGAGCGGAACGGCGAAGGAGAACGAACGGCTGCGGCAGGAAAATCAAGCGTTGAAGCTCAAAGTCGTCGAATTGCAAAGCAAGGCGGAAGAGACGGACCGGCTGGCGGCGCTGCTGCAATTTCGCGAATCGCACCGCGACGTGCGGATGATTCCGGCGCGAGTGATCGGGGCAAGCGCGGATTCGAACAGCGCGGTGATTTACGTGGATCGCGGCCAGCGGGATGGATTGAGGAAGGACATGGGAGTGATCACGCCGGACGGCGTGGTGGGAAAGGTCGTTGAGGTGTATGGCGACTCGGCGCAAGTTCTTCTGATCACCGACAAAGAAAGCGGCGTGGGGGCGATGCTCGCCAATTCGCGGATCCAGAGCCCGGTCGGCGGAATGGGCGAGCCGCTTTTGAACATGAAGTACGTGGCGAGCGACGATGAAGTGAACGTGGGCGACCTGGTGGTCACAAGCGGCATGGACCGCATCTTTCCGAAGGACTTGCCGGTGGGAACCGTGGCGCAGGTGAAGCCGGGAACAACGTTCAAGCAGATTCGCGTGAAGCCGGCGGCAAACCTGGAACGCCTGGAAGAAGTCCTGATCCTGCCGACGCTCGAGAGTTTCGACATGATGAAAAATTCGGGGAGCAGCGCGAAAAATGCGCCGGCGGAAGCCAAGCCGGAAGCGCAAGCGCCGGCTAACGCGAAGCCCGAGGCGGCTCCGAAGAAGCCTCCCGTGGCGGCGAACCCAGCAACCCGCCCGGCGGATCAACCGCGATGAACGTCAACGATACATTTGATATTCGCGGCGAAACGCACATTGAAGTGTATAAGTTTCGCGGCGGCAGCATCTTTGTCGTAACGGCTCTGGCCCTGATCCTGCAGCCGCTCCTTCGGGTCTATCTGCCGAAGACGGCAATCCTGGATCTACCCCTGCTGATTACCGTTTACTTCGGGCTCAGCCGCAGAAATCCTTCGACCGGACTCTTGCTGGGCACGGTCATCGGTCTTTTGCAGGACAGTCTAAGCAAATCGCCGCTCGGCTTGTACGGAATCGCGAAGACGATCATCGGGTACCTGGCGTCGTCCATCGGGGCGCGGCTCGATACCGAGCATCCGGCGGCGCGTTTTGCTCTCACCGCCGTGTTTTTTCTCCTGCAGCAGGTGATTGTCGTGCTTATCGAGCGATTGCTGCTGGCGCATCCGGGCGCTCTCTTCAACATGCGCATCGCCATCGCCGCCGGCGTGAACGGCCTCGTCGGAGTGTTCGTGTACTTCCTCCTCGATCGGCTGCGGAAATCGTAACTGACGACAAAAATTTACGTAATTGACGTTTTAGTGGGCGAGTAAGAACCGCTTCAAGTCCTCGTAGCGGTTGGACATGGGGACAGAGAGTTTCGGCCTTTGCAGATAGGCAGCCAGGCGATCCGGCAGCGGAGGCGCGGAGCCGATCGCTTTGGCAACCACGTCAGCAAATTTGGCGGGATGCGCCGTGGCCAGCACGAGTCCCTGCGCGGGCTCCGCATGGTCGCGCTTATACGCTTCCCAGCCCAGCAGCCCCACCGCGGTATGCGGATCGGCAATGTAGCGATAGCGCTCCCAGACGGACTTCATCTCCCGCAAAGTCTCCTCGTCCGTGGCGCTGTGTCCCCAGATCTCCTTGCACACATTTTCGAGCCGCCCGCGGCAGAGATCGAGGAGGCGCGGAAAATTATTGGGATTGCCCACGTCCATGGCGTTCGAGTAAGTGGCTTGCGACGTCCGCGGACGGAACTCGCCCGTGCGCAGGTATTCGGGCACGACGTCGTTAACGTTGGTGGCGGCGATGAACCGGGCGACGGGAAGCCCGATGCGCTTGGCGAAAATGCCCGCGGTGAGATTACCGAAGTTGCCGCTCGGCACCGCGACCACCAGCGGCGTCGAAGCGACGGGAAGCTGGCGGTACGCCGCGACGTGGTAGAACATCTGCGGCAACAGCCGGCCGATGTTGATGGAGTTTGCCGACGTCAAAAACGCGCGCTTGTTGAGCGGCTCATCGGCGAACGCCTGTTTGACGAGCCGCTGGCAATCGTCGAAAGAACCGGAGATTTCGAGCGCGGTGATGTTTTCGCCGAGCGTGGTGAACTGCTTTTCCTGGGCTTCGCTGATGCGCCCGGAGGGATAGAGAATCACCACGCGAATACCCGGGACGCCCAAAAAGCCGTGCGCGACGGCGCTGCCCGTGTCCCCGGAAGTGGCCACGAGGACGGTGAGCGGCCGCGATTCTCCGCGCACGAAGTAACCCATGAGGCGGGCCATGAAGCGGGCGCCGAAATCCTTGAAGGCCAGCGTGGGGCCGTGAAACAGCTCGAGGACATGCAGGCCCGGGGACAGCGAAACGAGCTTCACGGGGAAATTGATGGCCTCGCTGACGATCTGCCAGAGGGTTTCCTCGGGGACGTCCGGCGTGGCGAAGGGACGAGCGACGCGAAAGCAGACTTCGGTGAACGGCAGGGCGCGAAATTCTTCGAGCTCTTCCGGCGAGTGGCGGGCGATTTCGACGGGCATGTAGAGTCCGCCATCGGGCGCAAGGCCGCGCAGCACGGCGCCTCGAAGAGAGGTGAGCGGAGCCTTGCCGGCGGTGCTGCGGTATCTCATAAGAAGGGATCAGCAATCAGCGAACAGCGATCAGTAAGAAGCGCCAATGCAGAATTCTTGCTGAGCTGACCCACGCAAGAAGTCCGGAGACCGAAAGTCACGCCAGCGCCTCCTGGATGCGCTGCAAAAAGAATTGCGCATCGTTTGCAGAATCGCGCAGATCGGCAACCTGCAGGGTAACGTGAGCCAAAGCCTCATAGCTTTGGCGGCGCGCCGCGATTAGCGATGGATAACAGCGCGCGACAGTTTCGCGCGGAGATTCGCCGGGCCTGGGCTGAAACGCGCCGCGCCAGAGCACCGGCTTGGGATCGCCGAGGTAGCGATCGATAAGAAGCTGCTGCTCCCGCGGAGAAGCGGCAAGATAGACGACGGTCATGAGTTTTCGCAGGCGCAGCAGGAGATGGTTGCCGGCGTAGAGGACGCTGCCGGTGGTATCGAGAACGAGGGAGTTGCCGGGGGTTCGCTCGAGGCTCGAGAGCACTTCGCCCAGAACGGAAACTTCCGCGGCAAGATATTGGGCTTCGCGTTCGGCGTAAGAAGGGCTGTCCGGCCAGCCCATCCACGCGGCAACGCCGTTGATGCCCGAAAAGCCTCCGGCGACCAGCCGCGGCGCGAGCTTTTGCTCGATGAGATCGTCGCAGGAAATCGCGGGGTAGCCCGCGGAAGCCAGGCGCCTGGTCCAAAACGTCTTTCCGGCGCCGGACATGCCGATAAGAGCGAGGCGCAGAGGCGGATTGGACCTGGATTCCATGCCGCAGGAATTGTAGCGCTTACTGAAGGCGGAGATGATCGTACCGCTTCCAGGTGGACATATCGGAGACGATCACGCGGTCGCCGGGAACGAGACCGCCGACGATTTCCACGCCGTCGGGCGAGACGCGGCCAAGATGAACATTGACGCGATCCGCCTGAGTGCCATCCGCCGAGACTTTGAACAGCGAAATGTTCGCGCCGGATTGCACACGAATGTCCGGAGGCAGATAGACGGCGTTGAGGATGCGCCCGACTTCGATGGAGCCATCCACGGCTTGCTCGGGACGCACGCTCGAGGGCTGAGCGCTGTCCACTTTGACATCCACGTCCACGGAGCCATTTTGCGCGGCGCGCTCGACACGCGCGACGTGGCCGGCGACGGCCTTGTCCTGCACGGCGATTTGCGCTTTTTGGCGAACCTGGACGTCACGCGCTTCGGGCTCCGGAATGCGGATGCGGGCCATGAGGCGTTCGGAGCTTGTGACGCGGGCAAGATTTGTGCCGGCGGAAATCTGCTGGCCGAGGCCAACGGAAACCTCTTCGAGGATTCCGGAGATGCCGGCGCGCACGAGCAGAGCTTCTTTCTGATGGGTTCGCAATTCATAGAGCGCCTGAACCTGCGCGACTTCGGCCTGTTTGGCGGCGAGCTGCGACTGGCGCGCCTCTTCGGCAATCGCCAGCTTTTCCTTTTCGATCTTGAGGCGCGTAGCCAGGGAATCGGCGCGGGAGCGTGAAATTTTGGCGTTCATGGAGGAACCAATGCCCTGCTTGAAGAGAGCTTCGTCGCGCTCGGCCTGGAGACGCGCTTCCGTGGCGTCCGATTCAAGCTGCGCTTCAAGGGCGTGCTCGTTCAAAAGCTGTTCCTGGAGCTGCACGCGCAGGTTGGCGAGCTCGGCTTCGGCCTTCTTGGTGGAGAGCTCGGCGTCCTTGCACTGGCGATCCAAATCGGGATTGCTGAGTTGCATGATGACGGTGTCCGGTTGAACGCGCGCGCCGGCGCGCAGAAAGATTTGATCCACGTGCGCATCGGTGGCGGCGGCGAGCCAGCGCGTATCTTCAGGGATGAGTTCGCCTGCGCCGCGGACGTGGCGTACGAGCGAGCCGCGCTGCACCGTTTCGATGAGCAGGGCGGAGCGGTCCACTACAGGGGTGGCGGACTTCAAGCGTGAGGTGCCAAAGGTAAAGGCGAACGCGGCGACGAGAACGAGGACCGGAAGAGAGAGCCAGAGAAGCCGCGATTTGGCGCGTAGCCGCTTTGCCTTGGGATTGCTTTCAGGTGTTTGGTCAGTCTGCATCGTGTTCATAGCTCAGCTTTTAGTATAAAAGTAGGGGCAGCGGAGTAAGCATCAGAAATTTTGATGCTTGCGCACGGCGGCATGGCTGCGCCAGGAGCTTCGGCGCTCGCCGCCACTTGACCAGAGGGAAACCTGCCCTTCGGGACGGCTTGCCGGTGTGCATCCCAAGTGTTAGCTTGGGAAGGACTTGCTCCGCGGGCGCGGCGGAGGAGTCGTGAGCGGCCTGGCCGCTGCCAATCGGGTTCGGGAACTCCGCCGGAATTTTTTCGATCGTTTGGGCGAAAAGAGTTTCAACGGAAATTCTGAAGCACCCGCTGGAAAGAAGAACAGACGCGAGCCGCGAGGAAGCTCGCGCGCGGGGTTTGCGTGTCGTACTGGTTCGGCAATGACAACCGGCTGCCGCAGGCGCGGCTGGCAATCGTCTCCTACATCATCGTGGGAATGATCGGAGTCTTGCTGCTGGGGTTCTGGAAACTCCAGGTCATTGACGCGGACAAGTACGCGCAGATGGCGGAGCGGAATCGCGTGCGCACGATTCCGATTATCGCGCCGCGCGGACGGATGCTGGACCGCGACGGCCGCGTGCTGGTGGACAACCGGCCTTCGTTCAGCGTGCTGCTCCTGCGCGACGATCCCGCGCAAGTCGAAAAATACCTCCCCGCGGTCGCGGACGGGCTGGGGCTCTCGCTCGCCGACCTCAAAGACCAACTGCAGAACACGCAGAATCTTCCGAAATTCCAGCCGATCGTGATCAAGCCGGAAGCGACGCCGGCGGACGTGGCGTTCATCGAATCGCACCGCGCGGACGTGCCGATCCTCGAAATGCTTTCGGTCTCGCGTCGAAGATACCTGCCGGGCGGGTTCCTCGCGCACGTCACCGGCTACGTCGGCGAAGTCAGCGAACAGCAGATCGAAGCGAGCAACGGCAAGCTGCGGCCCGGCGACGTGGTCGGCAAGTCGGGGCTCGAGCGCGAATACAACGAAGAATTGATGGGCACCGACGGTATGCGCCGCGTCATCGTGAACAGCGTCGGCAAGGAAGTCGATCACCTCTCGCAGCAGGATCCGATTCCCGGCAAACAGATTCAACTCACGATTGACTACGACCTGCAGCAGGTGGCCGAACAATCGCTGGGACCGCGGGATGGAGCCGTGGTGGCGCTTGATCCGCGCACCGGCGAAGTGCTGGCGATGGTGAGCCATCCGGCGCCGGACCCCAACGATTTCGCGGTCCGGATTTCGCGCGAAGAGTGGAAACAGTTGAACGAGGATCCGGCGCATCCGCTGCTGAATCGCGCCATACAGGGACAGTTGGCGCCCGGCTCTGTCTTCAAGATTGTGATGGCGGTGGCGATGCTGGAGGATCACGTGCCTCCGGAAAGTTTCACCGCGTATTGCCCGGGCTACGCGACGTTCTACGGTAGGCAGTTCAAGTGCTGGGTGTACGGGAAGAGCTCGCACGGACTGGTGGACTTGCACAAGGCGATCATGGAGTCGTGCGACATCTTCTTTTACAACGTGGGCCAGCGGCTGGGAATTGACCGCATCGCGTATTACGCGAAGAAGCTTGGTCTGGGACAGAAAACGGGCGTCGATTTGCCTTCCGAGGAAAGCGGGCTGGTGCCGAGCGAAGAGTGGGTGGAGCGCGTGTATCACCGGAGATGGTATCCGGGCGAGACGATTTCGGTGGCGATCGGACAAGGAGCTGTAACCGCGACTCCGCTTCAACTCGCGCATACCATCGGCGGGATTGCCATGGGCGGCGCTTTCATGCAGCCGCATCTGCTGAAGGGAGCGCAGAACGTTGCCGAGCAGAAGGTGAACATCTCCGAGTCCACCGTGGAAAAAGTGACGGATGCGATGTACGACGTGGTGAACGGCGCAGGCGGAACGGCGCAGGCCATCAAG
>Ga0209581_1002481_pt1 | contig 17578 bp, 18 predicted proteins | sample Coa_R2_FD_187160 | JGI IMG/M metagenome (GOLD analysis project Ga0209581, IMG submission 187160) | Surface soil microbial communities from Centralia Pennsylvania, which are recovering from an underground coalmine fire - Coalmine... | ecosystem: Environmental > Terrestrial > Soil > Unclassified ...
GAAGCCGACGACGCTGTCGACCGCCGGGTCGGCGCGGATGATGCCGATGAATTCCTGGAGCTTCTGGCGCATCAGCTGGAACGAGATGCTCTGGTCGGCGCGGATGCCGCCGACCATCCGCCCGGTATCCTGCTGCGGGAAGAATCCCTTGGGGATGATGACGAAGAGGTAGACGTTAAAGGCAATCGTCGCGAGCAGCGTCATTGCCACCAGAAACGGGTGGCGCAGCGCCTGGCGCAGCGAGTTTTCGTAGAAGCCGAGCATCGCGTCGAACACGCGCTCGCCGGCGCGGTAGAAGCGCGACTGCCCGTCCTGCGGACGGTGGCGCAGGAGATAGGCGCACATCATCGGCGTGGTCGTCAGCGACACGACCAGCGAGATCAGGATCGCCACCGACAGGGTCATCGCGAATTCGCGGAACAGCCGGCCGACAATGCCGCCCATCAGCAGGATCGGCACGAACACCGCGATCAGCGACAGGCTCATCGACAGGACGGTGAAACCGACCTCGCGGGCGCCGAGCATCGCCGCCTGCAGCCGCGGCATGCCGGCCTCGACGTGGCGGGTGACGTTTTCCAGCACGACGATGGCGTCGTCGACGACAAACCCGGTCGAGATCGTCAGCGCCATCAGCGACAGGTTGTCGAGGCTGTAGCCCAGCAGATACATCGCGCCGAAGGTGCCGATCAGCGACACCGGCACGGCGACGCTGGGGATCAGCGTCGCGCGCGGATTGCGCAGGAACAGGAAGACGACCAGCACGACGAGGCAGATCGCGATGACCAGGGTCAATTCGACGTCGTGCAGCGAGGCGCGGATCGTCGTGGTGCGGTCCATCGCCAGGGTGACGTTGACGCCGTGCGGCATCGAGGCGCGCAGTTGCGGCAGCATCGCCTTGATGCGGTCGACCGTATCGATGATGTTGGCGTTGGGCTGGCGGTAGAGGATCACCAGCACCGACGGCTTGCCGTTGGCGATCCCGCCGTTGCGCAGGTTCTCGACCGAATCGACGACCTCGCCGAGATCGCTCAGCCGCACCGCCGCGCCGTTGCGGTAGGCGACGACGAGGTCGCGGTAGTCGGCGGCGTGGTTGGCCTGGTCGTTGGTATAGAGCTGGAAGCGGCGCTCGCCCTGGTCGATCGCGCCTTTCGGGCTGTGCGCATTGGCCGCGGCGAGGGCGGCGCGGACGTCTTCGAGCCCGATGCCGTATTTGAACAGGACCAGCGGGTTGAGCTCGACCCGGACCGCCGGCAGCGAGCTGCCGCCGATCCTGACCTCGCCGATGCCTTCGACCTGGCTCAGCGCCTGGCTCATCACCGTCGAGGCGGCGTCGTAGATCTGCCCCTGGTTCAGCGTGTCGGAGGTCAGCGCCAGGATCAGGATCGGGGCGTCGGCGGGGTTGACCTTGCGGTAGGTCGGGTTGGTCCGCAGGCTTGCCGGCAGATCGGCGCGCGCCGCGTTGATCGCCGCCTGAACGTCGCGCGCGGCGCCGTCGATGTTGCGGTTGAGCCCGAATTGCAGGGTGATGCGGGTCGAGTTGACGGTGCTGGCCGAGGTCATCTCGGTGACGTCGGCGATGACCCCGAGATGGCGTTCGAGCGGCGTCGCCACGGTCGAGGCCATCGTCTCGGGACTGGCCCCCGGCATCGTCGCGGTGACCGAGATCGTCGGATAGTCGACCTGCGGCAGCGGCGACACCGGCAATTTGCTGAACGCGAACAGGCCGGCGAGCGCAAGCCCGACGGTCAGCAGCGTCGTCGCCACCGGCCGTTCGATGAACGGGGTCGACAGGCTCACGGCTCGGCCGCCTCTTCGCCTTCCGCGGCATGGCCGAAACGCTGCCGCAGCCAGCGCCCGAGCCGGTCGAAGCCGAGATAGATCACCGGCGTGGTGAACAGGGTCAGCGCCTGGCTGAGGATCAGCCCGCCGACGATGGTGACGCCGAGCGGATGGCGCAGTTCCGAGCCGGTGCCGCTGCCGAGCATCAGGGGCAGGGCGCCGAACAATGCCGCCAGCGTCGTCATCATGATCGGACGAAAGCGCAGCAGCGAGGCCTGGAAGATCGCCTCGCGCGGGCTGCGCCCCTCGTCGCGCTCGGCTTCGAGCGCGAAGTCCACCATCATGATCGCATTCTTCTTGACGATGCCGATCAAGAGGATGATGCCGATGATCGCGATGACGCTGAGGTCGCTGCCGTCGAGGATCAGCGCCAGCAGCGCGCCGACCCCGGCCGAAGGCAGGGTCGAGAGGATCGTGATCGGGTGGATGAAGCTCTCGTAGAGCACCCCCAGCACGATATACATCGTGATGATGGCGGCGACGATCAGCAGCACCTCGTTGCCGAGCGCGGCCTGGAAGGCCAGCGCCGCGCCCTGGAAGCTGGTGATCATGCTGGCCGGCAGGCCGATTTCCTTCTCGGCCGACTTGATCGCGTCCACCGCCTCGCCGAGCGAGGCCCCCGGGGCCAGGTTGAACGAGACCGATACGGCCGGGAACTGGCCGAGATGGTTGATCGACAGCGGCGCCGTCTGCTCCACCACCTTGGCGATGGCGCCGAGCGGCACCTGCCCGGTGGTGGACAACGACGAGGGCAGGTAGATCGAGCCCAGCGAATCGAGCGATTTCTGCTCCGCCGGGACGGCTTCGAGGATGACCCGGTACTGGCTGGTCTGGGTGAAGATGGTCGAGACGATGCGCTGCCCGAACGAGTCGTAGAGCGCGTTGTCGACCGTCGCCGGGGTGATGCCGAAGCGTCCGGCGGTGGCGCGGTCGATCTGGACAAAGGCCGACAACCCGTTGGCGTTGTAGTTGGTGGCGACGTCTTCGAGCTGCGGCAGCTGCTTCAGCCGCGCCAGCAGCTTCGGGATCCAGGTGTCGAACTCGTCGGGATTGGCGTCTTCGAGCACGAACTGGTACTGCGTGCGGCTGACCGTCGCGTCGATCGTCAGGTCCTGTACCGGCTGCATGTAGAGGGTGATGCCGCCGACCCCTGCGACCTCGCGTTGCAGCCGGCGGATGATGTCGCTCGCGGTTGTCGTGCGCTCGTCGCGCGGGCGCAGGTTGATCAGCATCCGGCCGCTGTTCAGCGTCGCATTGGTGCCGTCGACGCCGATGAACGAGGACAGGCTGACGACGTCCTTGTCCTTGAGGAGCGCGGCGGCGAGCGCCTGCTGCCGCTCGCTCATCGCGGCGAAGGAGACCGAGGGCGGCGCCTCGGTAATGCCCTGGATCAGGCCGGTATCCTGCACCGGGAAGAAGCCCTTGGGGATGACGATGTAGAGGAACACCGTCAGGGCCAGGGTCGCCGCCGCGACGAGGAGGGTCAGCCCCTGGTGGTCGAGCACCCAGTCGAGGCGGCGCCCGTAGGCGGCGATGATCGCGTCGAACAGATGCTGGGTCCGCCGCGCAAACCACGACATCTCGTCCTCGCGGACCCGGCGCAGCACCCGGGCGCACAGCATCGGCACCAGGGTCAGCGACACCACCGCCGAGATGACGATCGTCACCGCCAGGGTGATCGCGAACTCGCGGAACAGGCGCCCGACCACGTCGGCCATGAACAACAGCGGGATCAGCACCGCGATCAGCGAGATGGTCAGCGAGATGATGGTGAAGCCGATCTGCTCGGCGCCGCGCAACGCCGCCGCCAGCGGCCGCTCGCCCGCCTCGATGAAGCGCGAGATGTTCTCGATCATGACGATCGCGTCGTCGACGACGAAGCCGGTCGCGATCGTCAGCGCCATCAGCGACAGATTGTTGAGGCTGAACCCGGCGAGATACATGAACGCCAGGGTGCCGACCAGCGACAGCGGCACCGACAGGCTCGGGATCAGGGTCGCCGACGGGCTGCGCAGAAACAGGAAGATGACGAGGACGACAAGCACGACGGCAAGGCCGAGCTCGAACTCGACATCGGCGACCGAGGCGCGGATCGTATTGGTGCGGTCGGTCAGCACCGCGACATCGACCGCCGCTGGCAGCGCGGCGCGCAGGCTCGGCAGCAGCGCGGTGATGCGGTCGACGACCTCGATCACGTTGGCGCCGGGCTGGCGCTGAATGTTGAGGATGACCGCCGGCTCGCTGTCGGCCCAGCCGGCGAGCGCGGTGTTCTCCGCCCCGTCGATCGCGGTCGCGACGTCGGACAGGTGCACCGGGGCGCCGTTGCGGTAGGCGATGATCAGGCCGTTGTAATCGGCGGCGCTGCGGATCTGGTCGTTGGCGTTGATCGTGTATTGCCGCGACGGCCCGTCGAAGCTGCCCTTCGGCTGGTTGACGTTGGCGGTGGCGATCGTCGTCCGCAGGTCGTCGATGTTGAGGCCGTAGGCGGCCAGCTCCCTGAGCCGCGCCTGGATGCGCACCGCCGGCCGGTGCCCGCCCGAAACGCTGACCAGCCCGACGCCGGTGAGCTGCGAGATTTTCTGGGCCAGCCGCGTATCGGCCAGCTCCTCGACCTGGGTCAGCGGCAGCGTCTTGGAGGTCAGCGCCAGGGTCAGGATCGGCGCATCCGCGGGGTTGACCTTGGCGTAGATCGGCGGGGCGGGCAGGTCGGAGGGGAGCAGGTTGCCGGCCGCGTTGATCGCCGCCTGCACCTCCTGTTCGGCGACGTCGAGGCTCAGATTGAGGCTGAACTGCAGGGTGATGACCGACGCCCCGGCCGAGCTGGTCGAGGCCATCTGGTTGAGCCCGGGCATCTGGCCGAGCTGGACCTCGAGCGGCGCGGTGATCGACGAGGTCATCACGTCGGGGCTGGCGCCGGGATAGAGGGTGACGACCTGGATCGTCGGGTAATCGACCTCCGGCAGCGCCGACAGCGGCAGGAAGCGGTAGGCCATCATGCCGACCAGCATGATGGCCGCCATCAGCAGCGAGGTCGCGACGGGCCGCAGGATGAACGGCCGCGACGGGCTCATGTGCGGCTCACCGGCCGCCCTGCCTGCGCTGCGGTCCGCCCGCCCCGGGTTTTTGCGGCGCGGCGTCCCCCTGCCCCGCCGCCGCGCCGGGCTCGCCGGCGAGCGTCACCTTGGCGCCTTCCTTGAGCCGGTCGGCGCCGTCGGTGACCACCGTCTGGCCGGGCTCCAGCCCCTTCAGCACGGCAAAGTTCTTGCCGTCGCCGGGACCGAGCGTCACCGGCTGGGCGGCGACCGTGTCGTCGGGCTTGACCAGATAGACGAAGGTGCCGGGCGCGCCGCGCTGGATCGCCGCCTCCGGCACCAGGGCGGCGCCGGCGAGCGTCTCGATGCGCAGGCGGATGTTGACGAACTGGTTGGGAAACAGGCTTTCGTCCGGATTGTCGAACACGGCGCGCAACTTGACCGTGCCGGTCGTGGTGTCGATCTGGTTGTCGATCGTCGCCAGCTTGCCGGTATCGATCAGCCGGGTATTGGTCCGGTCGTAGGCGGCGGCCACCAGGGTGGCGCCTTCGTGGACGCGCTTCAGCACCTGCTGGAGGCTGTCCTCCGGCAGGGTGAAGATTGCCGAGATCGGCTGCAGCTGGGTGATGACGACGATGCCGTTGGGGTCGCTGGTCTGCACATAGTTGCCGGGATCGACCTGGCGCAGCCCGACCCGGCCGGTGACCGGCGCGACGATGTGGCAATAGACGAGGTTGAGCTTCTGGGCGTCGACCTGGGCCTGGTCGGCCTGTACGGTGCCGCGGTCCTGCGCGACGAGATAGGTCTGGGTGTCGAGGGTCTGGCGCGCGATCGAGTTCTGCGCCACCAACGTCTTGTACCGCGCCAGATCGAGTTCGGCATTCTTCAGCAGCGCGGTGTCCTTGGCGAGCTGGCCTTCGGCCTGTTCGAGCAGGACCTGGTAGGGCCGCGGGTCGATCTGGGCGAGGAAATCGCCCTTCTTGACCATCTGGCCCTCGGTAAAGGCGACCTCGGTGAGGTAGCCGCTGATCTGCGTCTTGACCGTCACCGTCGCCAGCGGCGTCACCGTGCCCAGCGCGGACAGCTCGACCGGCATGTCGCCCTTGGCGACCTTGGCGGTGCCGACCGGCACCGGCCCGGTGGAGGCGAAGCGGCCGGTCCGCGCCGGCTCGCGCTCCGCCCGCCAGACGATCCAGACGGCCGCGCCGATCAGGACCGCGAAGACGACGAGCCAGCCGAACCCGCGCCGGCGGGCGCGCTGAGGCGGCGGAGCGGGCTCGCTGTCGGGACGCGGCCGACGCGCGTCGCGGCCGGGCGGCGGGGCGAGCGGCGGTGGCGAGAGGGAGCCGGGCTGGTCGTCCATCTGTATCCTATAGGCGCTTTGCCGTCGCCCTATCCCAACCGGAACGTTCGCGCATCGGCTTCCTTTCGGGCTTCCAACAATTTATGCACCGGCGCCGCGAACTGTCCCCGGGACCTCCCCTGCGGCGGGCAGGATAGCAGAGCCGGGCGGCGCGGCCATAAGCCTCTTCCGTCGTGCCGCGGCATCGTCTCAAATGCGCCGCTTCACGAGACGGGACCGGGCGATGACGGCAAATCTTCCCCTGCTGAGCGGCGGCCAGCTCGTCGTCGCCGCGCTGCGCGCGCACGGCGTCGACATGGCGTTCAGCGTCGCCGGCGAGAGCTATCTCGAAGTGCTCGACGCGCTGTTCGACGCGCCGGAAATCCGCCTCGTCACCTGCCGCCAGGAGGGCGGCGCCGCGTTCATGGCCGAGGCCTACGGCAAGCTGACCGGCAGGCCCGGCGTGCTGCTCGTCACCCGCGGCCCCGGCGCGTGCAACGCCTCGATCGGCATCCACACCGCGTTCCAGGATTCGACGCCGATGGTCGTATTGGTCGGCCAGGTCGCGCGCCATCAGATCGACCGCGAGGCGTTCCAGGAGGTCGATTTCCGCCGCATGTTCTCGCCGCTGGCCAAATGGGTGGCGCAGATCGACCTGGCCGAGCGCGTGCCCGAGCTGGTCAACCAGGCGTTTCAGGTCGCGGTCTCGGGCCGGCCCGGACCGGTCGTGCTCGCGCTTCCCGAAGACATGCTGCGCGACCGCTGCGCCGCCGCCGTCGCCGGCCCCTACCGCGCCGTGCACGCCCATCCCGGCGCCGCCGACCTCGCCGAGCTGCGCCGCCTTCTTGCCGCCTCCGAGCGCCCGATCATGCTGGTCGGCGGCGGCTCGTGGAGCGATGCGGCCTGCGCCGACATCGCCCGCTTCGCCGCGGCGAACGACGTGCCGGTGTGCTGCTCGTTCCGCCGCCAGGACATCGTCGACAACCGGCTCCCGGTGTTCTGCGGCGATCTCGGCACCGGGGCGGCGGCGAGCCTTGTCGCCCGCATCAAGGCCGCCGACCTGGTCCTGGCGGTCGGCGCGCGCATCGGCGAGATCACCTCGCAATCCTATTCGCTGCTCGGCATCCCCGAGCCGGGCAAGACGCTGATCCACGTCCATGCCGCCGCCGAGGAGCTGGGCCGGGTGTTCCGCCCGACCCTGGCGATCCAGTCGGGCATGGCCGAGTTCGCCGCCGCGGCCGCGGCGCTGCCGCCGGTCGCCGCGCCGCGCTGGGCGGAATGGCGCAAGGCCGCGCGCGCCGAGTACGAGGCCGGGCTCGAGCCCAACCGGCTTGCCGACGCGCCGGCGCTCGACCTCGGCCGGGTGATGACCTGGCTGCGCGAGCGCCTGCCCGACGACGCGATCGTCACCAGCGACGCCGGCAATTTCAGCGGCTGGCCCAACCGCTTTCTGCAATACCGCCGGCCGGGGCGCCAGCTCGGCCCGACCAGCGGAGCGATGGGCTACGGGGTGCCGGCCGCGGTCGCCGCCAGCCTCGTTCATCCCGACCGCCTCACCGTCGGCTTTTGCGGCGACGGCGGGTTTCTGATGACCGGGCAGGAGATCGCCACCGCGCTCGCCGCCGGCGGCGCGCCGATCATCCTGGTCTTCGACAACGGCATGTACGGCACCATCCGCATGCACCAGGAGCGCCGTTTTCCCGGGCGGGTCATCGGCACCGGCCTGAAGAACCCGGATTTCCTTGCCCTTGCCGGCGCCTACGGCGCGTTCGGCGCGCGCGTCGACCGCACCGAGGAGTTCGCCCCCGCCTTCGAGGCGGCGGTCGCCTCGCGGCGCGCCGCCATCATCGCGCTCACCGTCGACCCCGAAATGATCACCACCCGCACCACCCTGTCGGCGCTGCGCCGCCAGGCCGAGGCGACGAATGCACGGGCGGCAGCCCCGGCCGAGCTCAGATGAGATGGTTCATGCCACCAGTTCTTGGATGCGCTCGATGAACCGTGCGGCGGTATCGATTGCCGCGCTCGCTCGATCGAGCGGGACCCCGGCATTGGGCCCCAACTCGTAGTCAGCGACGGCCTTGAGGTTAAAGGATTGCGAGAGAAATAGCGCAAGGTCGGCGAGCCGCGGCTCCTCCCTGGCGAGCTTGAAAAACAGGAGTTGCACACCGCGGTGGGTCTTAACCGGCCGACCACGTCGCGCGCAGATCAGGGCTTGCGCCGCATGAAACCCCGCCAAATAAGCGTCGCGGCCGGCGTCTTCGCCAACGCCAGCAGCCAGAATGATCCGGGCGCGGCTCAGACACTCGCGAGCCTTGTCGAGGTGCTCGGCGACCTCCGGCGTCACAGCTCGACGCCTTCGCGTCGGATCTCCCCCATGAGCGAAGTTCGGCTCCAGTACGCGCCGGCAGGGTAAGGCTTTGCGTCGATAAACACGTCGGTCTCGCCGAGGATCTCGCTGCGCAACTCAGCCAGACGATCCAGTTCGCGCCAACGCTTCGCGAGGTCGCCCTCCCTGAGGTCCTTAAGAAATATGGCTATGTCATAGTCCGAATCCGGGCTCGCGTCACCGCGTGCGCGTGACCCGAACAATACGACGCGCGCGATGCGGTCGCCGTACATTTCGTCGAGCGCGGCGCGCAGGCGCTTCAGGACAGGATCGGTGCTCGCAGCCAAATCCATACCACATTTTCCACTTGTGTTATGTATAATAACACAAATCGGGCAGACAAACACCTCCTCTGTCGCCGAGATCAGGCGGCGGCGCGGTGTTCGTCGCGCGCCGCCAGCCACACCTCGCGCGCCGCATCGGAATTGAGCGCGGCGATGGCGAGGCCGACGATCAGGTCGGGCCAGGCCGAAGGCCATAGCGTCGCGGTGACCAGCCCGGCGGCGACGATCGCGACATTGGCGAGGCTGTCGTTGCGGGCCGAGAGAAAGGCCGCCCGGGTCAGGCTGCCGCCCTGCCGGCGGTAGCGCGCCAGCAGCAGCGCGCAGGTCAGGTTGACGGCGAGCGCGCCGAACCCGGCCAGCGACAGCGGCGCCGCCGCCGGCGCCACCGGGACCGCGAATTTCTCCCACGCCGTCCACAGCGTCGCCAGCCCCGGCACCAGGAGCACGCCGGCGAGGACCATGCCGAGCCGCGCCCGGCCGCGCGCCGACCAGCCGAGGCCCGCCGCGATCAACAGGTTGATCGAGGCGTCTTCGAGAAAATCGACGCTGTCGGCAAACAGCGATACCGAGCCGATCGCCAGCGCGACGGCGAACTCCACGGCGAAATAGCCGAGGTTGAGCAGCGCGACCAGCCGCACGGTGCGCTGCAGGGCGGGGGCGGAGCTCATCGGGCAAGGTTAGCGCATGGCGGCCGTGCCGGCATCCCGGGTGACCGCGGCGCCGCGACACGCTAGGGTTCGCCGCCGCCCGGAGAACGCGCAAGTTGCGCCCGAAGCCGACGCCGCTGTTGCTGGTCCCCGCCGGATGCGGGGCGCCGCCGTGCGGCGGCAGATGGAAGAGAGGGAAAGGAGTTCCGCGTTGGTCGAGTTGTCGCAACAACACTGGTCGGCGGCGCGCTACGCCGCGACCGCCCATTTCGTGCCGGCCTACGGGGCGCCGGTGGTCGAGCTGCTGGCGCCGCAGCCGGGCGAGCGCATTCTCGACCTCGGCTGCGGCGACGGCGTCCTGACCGAAAAGATCGCCGCCGCCGGCGCCGTCGTCGTCGCCGTCGACGCCGCCCCCGACATGGTCGCCGCGGCCCGCGCCCGGGGCCTCGACGCCCGCGTCGTCCCCGGCCAGAGCCTCGCTTTCGAGCGCGAATTCGACGCCGTGTTCTCCAACGCCGCGCTGCACTGGATGCGGCCGCAGGAGGCGGTGCTCGCCGGCGTGCGGCGGGCGCTCAAGCCGGGCGGACGCTTTGTCGCCGAGATGGGCGGCCACAACAACACCGCGGCGATCCAGACGGCAATGCGCGCGGTGCTGGCGCGCCGCGGCATCGAGACGCTGGGCCTGAGCCCCTGGTACTTCCCTTCCGCCGAGGCCTACCGGGCCAAGCTCGAAGCCGCCGGCTTCGCCGTCGACGAGATCGCGCTGATCCCCCGGCCGACGCCGATGCCGGCCGGGCTCGACGCGTGGCTCGAGACCTTCGCCGACGACTTCCTCAACCCGCTGCCGCCGGAAGAGCGCCCGGCGGCCCGCCGCGAGATCTGCGATCTGCTGCAGCCGTTCCTGAGGGACGAGACCGGGATGTGGATCGCCGACTACGTGCGCCTGAGGTTTCGCGCCCGCGCCGCCTGAGCGGAACCGCCCGAACCGGCCTCCGTTCGCTCTGAACAGGAAATGGAGGTCACATGGACGACAAACGCAAAGGAAAACCCGCGAAGCCCCGCAACGAAGGCGAAGGAAACCGCACCGCTGCGGAAGAATACAACCGCGCTCAGCGGCGCTTTGTCAAAAGCGGCAAAGTAGAAGACAAAGCCCGTGAGGCGCTTGAAGCGCTCGAAGCCGAGCGCGACGAGATCGAACACGCGGAACTTGTGGGCAAGCGCCACGTCGCCGAAGAAGACCCCCAGGTCAAGCGGCGCTAGGCGCGGCTATGCCGCATGCTCCTTGGCCCAGCGCGCGACCTCGGCGTGGGTGGCGAACCATACGCCGGGGCGCGACTGGGCGAGGCGGATCAGCTCCTCGACGATCCAGATGCGCGAGCGGTAGCCGATGACGTGCGGGTGCATCGTCAGCTGGAAGATGCCGCCCTCGTCATAGGCGGCTTCGAACTCGCGGCGGAAAATGTCGAAGACGTCGGCCGGCGGCGTATAGGGCCGCAGCGCGGAAAACCGGTTCATCATGAAATAGACCGCGTCGTCGCGCACCCATTCGACCGGCAGCTCGACGACGCCGCACGGCGCCCCGTCGAGCAGCAGTTCGTAGCAATCCTCGTCCGACATCAGCGAGGAATCGTAAAGCAGCCCCATCTCGGCTTCGATCGCCAGCGTGTTCCACGAGAAATCCCAGGACGGGGTGCGCAGCCCGACCGGCCGCATGCCGCTGGTCTTTTCCAGCACGTCGGCGGCGCGCAGCATCAGGTCGCGCTCGGCCTCGTAGGGCAGCACCGAGTTCAGTTCGTGAATCCAGCCGTGGATGCCGATCTCGTGCCCTTCGGCGACGATGCGGCGCTGCTCGTCGGGGTGGATCAGGGCGGTTACTGCGGGCACGTAGAAGGTGCCCTTGACCCCGTACCTGGCGAGCAGCTTGAGGATGCGCGGCACCCCGACGCGGGCGCCGAACTGGCCCCAGGCGAGGCGGCCGATCGACTTGCCGCCGTCGCGCAGGTCGCTGGTCTCGTGGTCGCTGTCCCACGACAGCGCCACCGCGCAGCGCGCCCCGCCCGGCCACTCCGCCGGCCGCAAGGTGCGTCCGGCGCGCACCCGCCCGACCAGCTTGCGCCAGTGCTCCTCCGGCCACTGCCAGGGTTCGAGCATCGATTCCGGACGGTGCATCGCTCAGCTCCGATATTTGACGCTGCAGCCATAGGCGCGGGTCGCCGCCACCGCGGGCCGGCGCCCGGCCGCGAGATCGGCGAGGGCGGCGGCGACGTAGTTCTTCGCGGTCTTGACGTCGGCGGGGTCGGTCGACGGGCGGTCGTCGATCGCGCCCATATAGGCGAGCGTGCCGGCGGGGTCGATCACCACCATGTGCGGCGTCGCGCGGGCGTCGTAGAGGCGGCCGACGACGCCGTCGGGATCGAGCAGGAAGTCGCTCGGCGCGGCATGCCAGCGCGCCAGGTCGGCGCGGGCTTGGGCCGGCGTCACGTAGCCCTGCTCGCCCGGGGCCGACGAGGCGATGGTCAGCCACACGCCGCCGGCGGCGGTGACGCGCCGCTGCAGCGCCTGCATGTTGCCGCTGTTGTAGTGCTTGCCGACGAACGGGCAGCCGTCGTTGGTCCATTCGAGGATCACCGTGCGGCCGGCGAAATCGGACAGGCGCACGGTCTTGCCGTCGATGTCGCGGGCGGCGAACGGCGGCGCCGGCAGGCCGGGCCGGGCGGACCCGGCGCCGCGGGCCTGGGGCAGCGCGACCAGCGCCGCCAGCGCGGCGGCGGCGAGACTGCGTAAAATCGGCCCGGTCATCGGCGGCCTCCGCTGGGAGGATTGGTCGGAGCGGTGAGATTCGAACTCACGACCCTCAGCACCCCATGCTGATGCGCTACCAGGCTGCGCTACGCTCCGACCGAGGCTCGTCCGGCAAGGGCGCGGATCATACCGGGCGCCGCGGCAGCGCGCAACGCGGCCCGCTCAGCCGGTGCCGAGCCCGCCCGCCAGCTCGTCGAGCAAGGCCCTGATTTCGAGCAGTTCCCGCCGGGTCTCTTCGAGCGCGGCACGCAGTGCCGGGCTGCGGTCGGCGGCGGCAGGTCCCGCGGCGGCCGGCTTGGCCCGCGGCGGGCGCAGCGGCGGCGGGGCCGGTTCGAGCGGGAACAGGCTCGCCTCTTCCGGCCCGTCCTCGCGCGGCGCGGCGGCCGGGCGCGGCGGATCGGCCTCGCCGCCGCCCTCGCGCAACAGCTTCTGCACGCCGCGGATGGTGTAGCCGTCCTGGTACAGGCATTGGCGGATGCGGCGCAGGAGGGCGATGTCCTCCGGGCGGTAGTAGCGCCGCCCGCCGCCCCGCTTCAGCGGCTTCAGCTGCGGGAATTTCGACTCCCAGAAGCGCAGCACATGAGCCGGCAGGTCGAGATCGTCGGCAACCTCGCCGATCGTGCGGAACGCCGAAGCCCGCTTGTTTGCCCGCCGTCCCGCACCGGCCTCGCTCGCCTCGCTCACCTCAGCGCGACGGCGCCTTGCGGCCGCCCGACGAAGCCAGGGCGCCGTTGATCTGGTCCTTCAGCGCATGCGAGGCGCGGAACACCAGCACCCGGCGCGGGCTGATCGGAACCTCCTGGCCCGTCTTCGGATTGCGGCCGATGCGCTGGCCCTTCTGCCGCACGGCAAAGCTGCCGAACGAGGAAATCTTGACCATCTCGCCGCGTTCGAGCGCGCCGGAGATTTCCGCAATCACCGACTCGACCAGCTCGGCCGACTCGTTGCGCGACAATCCGACCTCCTGGTAGACCGCCTCGGTGAGCTGAGCGCGGGTAACCGTCTGACCGGCCATGACGCCCTCCCCCTACATGCCAAGAAATTAGCCCGGCGGAAAAATTTCGTCAAATTCCAAAGCGTTGCCGCCGAACTTTAATACCGTTTGGGGCCTTCTACCAACGCACCACGCTGGCGCCCCAGGTCAATCCTCCGCCCAGCGCCTCCATCAGCACAAGGTGGCCGGGGCGAATGCGGCCGTCGCCCACCGCTTCGGCCAAAGCCAGCGGGATCGAGGCGGCCGAGGTGTTGGCATGGCGCTCGATCGTCATGACGATCTTCTCCGGCCCGAGCCCGAGCTTGCGGCCGATCGCGTCGATGATGCGGCTGTTGGCCTGATGCGGCACCAGCCAGTCGAGATCGGCGGCGTTGAGCCCGGCGGCGGCGAGCGCCTCGTCGACCGCCTCGGTGAGGTGCTGCACCGCCTGGCGGAACACCTCGCGCCCCTCCATCCGCAGCAGGCCGGTGGTGCGGGTCGAGGACGGGCCGCCGTCGACATAGAGGATGTCGTGCTGGCGCCCGTCGGAATGCAGCCGCGTCGCCAGGACGCCGCGCCCGCCCGGGCCGGTGTCGGCGGCGGCGTTGAGCACCAGCGCGCCGGCGCCGTCGCCGAACAGGACGCAGGTGCCGCGGTCCTGCCAGTCGAGGATGCGCGAGAACGTCTCGGCACCGATGACGAGGGCGGTGCGCGCCTGGCCGAGGCGGATCGCGTTGTCGGCGACCGAGAGCGCGAAGACGAAGCCCGAGCACACCGCCTGGACGTCGAAGGCGGCGCCGCGCTTCATCCCGAGCCGGGCCTGAACCTTGGTCGCGGTGGCCGGGAAGGTGTGGTCGGGCGTCGCCGTCGCCAGCACGATCAGGTCGAGATCGGTGCCGCTCATCCCGGCGCTTTCGAGCGCCCGCCGCGCGGCCACGACGGCAAGGTCGGAGGTCAGCTCCCCGGGCGCGGCGATCCGCCGCTCGCCGATGCCGGTGCGCTGGCGGATCCATTCGTCCGAGGTATCGAGCCCCTCGGCCAGCTCGTGGTTGGTCAGCACGCGCTCGGGCAGATAGGCCCCGCACCCGACGACCAGCGAGCGAAATCCCACCCCGCGCCCCGTCAAAGCGCCGCCGGCTGGGCCAGCGGCTGCGGCGAGGGCGGGCTGAGGCGCTGCAGCTCGCTGCGGATCTGGTCGAGGAAGCCGTTGCGCTTCATGTCGACGGCCACCCCGATCGCGTTGGCGAAGCCGAACGCGTCGGTCGAGCCGTGGCTCTTCACCGCAATGCCGCACAGGCCGAGGAACATGGCCCCGTTGTAGCGCCGCGGGTCGATGCGCGCCGCCAGCTTTTTCAGCGCACCGCGGGCAAAGACATAGCCGAGCCGGGCCATCAGCGAATGGCGGAAGGCCGAGCGCAGCGATTCGGTGAACAGCTTGGCGGTACCCTCGGCGGTCTTCAGCGCGACGTTGCCGGTGAACCCGTCGGTGACGACGACATCGACGGTGCCGGCGGTGATGTCGTCGCCCTCGACAAAGCCGTGAAAGCGGATCGGCACCTCGCCGCTGCGCAGCCGCACGCCGGCTTCGCGCACCGCGTCGTTGCCCTTGAGCTCCTCGGAACCGACGTTGAGCAGCCCGACGGTCGGCTCGACGAGGCCGAGCACGGTGCGCGCAAAGGCGTCGCCCATCAGGGCAAACTGCACCAGGTTCTCGGCGTCGCATTCGATGTTGGCGCCGAGATCGAGCATCACGCTCTCGCCGCGCCGGGTCGGGAAATAGGTCGCGATCGCCGGGCGGTCGATCCCGGGCAGGGTCTTCAGCACAAACTTGGCGATCGCCATCAGCGCGCCGGTATTGCCGGCGGAGACGACGCCGTCGGCGCGCCCGTCGGCGACCGCGTCGATGGCCAGCCGCATGCTCGACTGGCGCCCGCTGCGCAGGGCCTGCGACGGCTTGGCGTCGTCCGACACGGTCTCGCTCGTGTGGTGGACGGTCACCGCGCCGCCGAGGCGCGGCAGTTTCGCCAGCAGCGGGGCAATCTCGCTCTCCGCCCCGAAGGCGAGGAAACGCGTGCCGGGATAGCGCTGCAAGGCGATCTCGGCCCCCTGCAGCACCATGGCCGGAGCGCGGTCGCCGCCCATGGCGTCGAGCGCGATCGTTACGGCATCGCCCACCCTACGCGCTCCCCCGCAGCCCGGCCCGCTCAGGAGGCCGGCGTCGGCTGCGGCACCACCTCGCGCCCGTCATAGTATCCGCACGCCGCACACAGGTGATGCGGCCGCTTCAGCTCGCCGCAATTGGGGCATTCGGCATAGGCCGCCGGCGGCAGCGCATGATGCGAGCGCCGCATGTTGCGGCGCGACGGCGAGACCTTCTTTTTCGGTACGGCCATGTGATACTCGTCGGCACGGGAAGGCGGAACTCCGGTACTTAGACAAAAACCCGGGGCGCGGCAACCATGATGGCGGCAAGGCGGCTCAGCGCGGCCTGGGCGGCCTCGCGAGCCCGGCCAGGAAAGCGAACGGACTCTCGCGCTCGCGCAGGTCGGCGGGGTCGAGTTCGACCCCCGGCGCGCGCGGGAATTGCGGCAGGGCGAGCGAGAATTCCTGGGCGACCGCCTCGCCGAGGTCGATGGCCTCGCCGTCGAGCGGCTCGAAGGCGGGATCGTCGTCGCCCGGCTCGCCGGCTTCCGCCTCCGGCGGGCCGTAGCGCAGGGCAAAGCTCTCGGCCAGGGTGCCGGGCACCGGTTCGAGGGTGACGACGCAATCCTGCACGAACTCGGCGCGGTAGGAGGCGGTCAACAGGATCGTGCCGCGCGGCTCGCGGCGCAATTCGACCGCGGCCTCCAGCCGGCCGAGCCCGACCAGGTCGAAGCGCCGGGCGAGCGCGGCGCGCTCGGCCTCGTCGGCGGCGATGTCGCGGCGGAACGGCTCGGCGCCGATGCGGGCGAGCGTGACCGGCCGGGAGAATTCCGGGGCGCTCATCGCGGCACCGGTGGCGCGCCGAAGACCACCCGCCCGGCGAGCAGATCGGCGGCGGGCTGGGCGCGCAGCGCCGCGGCCTCGCGGCGCAGATAGGCGGCGACCGCGGCGAGAATTTGCGGCGGCGGGGCCGGGGCGGTGCCGTAGAGGTTGCGCGCCAAGGCCGCCGGCAGCTCGCCGGCGGCACCGGCAAGGCCGCGCTCGTACGCCGCGATTCGGCCGTAGAAGCTGCGCGCCATCAGCTTGACCTCGCGGCCGACGCTGAGGTCGCCCGCCCCCATCTCGCGCAGCGAGCGGTCGAGATCGGCGAACATCAGGTCGAAGAAATCCTGGGCCAGCGCCGCCGAGCCGGGCCGCTCGCTCTTGAGCCGGTAGAGGTAGAGGAACCCGTGCAGACAGATCAGCTCGAAGCGGCCGTCGATCGTGTCGGGAACGCCGCAGGCGGTAAAGAACTCCGGCCGCCGCGCCTGGGCGACGACGCTGGCATAGGCGAGCGCGGCAGCATCCCGGGTTGATTTGTGGCGGAACCGTGAAATCATCGCATGGTCGCCCGCCGTCGCGCCGTTGACAGGCGGCGTCTCGCGGCTAAAGTCGCCGCGAACATGCGCTTCGCCCGCCGAGATTTCAACCGGCTCAGACCGCTTGCCGCAGTGGCGGCGGTGGCGCTGGTGGCCGGCTGCCAGTCCGACATCGACCAGCGGGGCAATCTGCCGCCGCCGTACAAGCTGGCGGAAATCCACCCCGGCGAGACGACCAAGGACCAGGTCGTCAAGATTCTCGGCACGCCGTCGAGCACCGGCGTCTTCAACGACGACTCCTGGTACTACATCAGCCGCAAGACCAAGCAGATGTCGTTCTTCGACCCCAAGGTGCTCGACCAGCAGGTGTTCGTCATCACCTTCGACGACAAGGGCGTGGTCAAGGCGATCAACCACAAGGACCTGGCCGACGGCCGCAACATCCAGCCGGCCCCGGGCGCGACCCCGGCGCCGGGGCGCGAGCTGACCTTCCTCGAACAGATCGTCGGCAATATCGGCCGCTTCAACAAGAGCAGCAGCGGCGGCGGGGGCGGCAGCGACAACGGTCCGGCGCGCACCGGCGGACCGAACCCCTACGACCCCTACCACTGACGCTCGTCGGAACGGCCTCCCCGCCTCAGTGGGCGGCCCAGCTGCCGAGCACGGCGAGCAGCAGCAGCGCGACGATATTGGTGATCTTGATCATCGGGTTGACCGCAGGGCCGGCGGTATCCTTGTAGGGATCGCCGACGGTGTCCCCGGTGACCGCC
>Ga0209581_1002487_pt1 | contig 17499 bp, 16 predicted proteins | sample Coa_R2_FD_187160 | JGI IMG/M metagenome (GOLD analysis project Ga0209581, IMG submission 187160) | Surface soil microbial communities from Centralia Pennsylvania, which are recovering from an underground coalmine fire - Coalmine... | ecosystem: Environmental > Terrestrial > Soil > Unclassified ...
ATTGACATACGGCCGCCAGATGTTGCGCGTGACCAGGTTGGCCGCGCCGATCGACATGATCGCCGCCGGCACCAGCGCGCCCAGCGCGATCGCGGCGAAACAGAAACCGGCGAACCACGGCGGGAAGCTGGCGTTGATCAGCGCGGGCACGGCCATCGTGCCGCTGCTGACCTTGATGTGCGCCGCCAACGCCATGTAGCCCAGCAGCGCGATCAGTCCCAGCAGAAAACTGTACGCCGGCAGCCACACCGCGTTGCGGCGGATCGCATCGGAACTGGAAGCCGACAAGGTCGCGGTGATCGAATGTGGATACAGGAACAACGCAAACGCGGAGCCGAGCGCGAGTGTCGCGAACGACCAGTATTGATCCGGTTTCAGCAACACACCGGTGTCGCCACCTTTCACCGCGAACGCCGCCTGCGCTTCGCGAAACACCGCGCCGTAACCGCCCAGCTTCATCGGGATGATCACCACCGCCGCGATCACGGTGATGTAGAGCATCGCGTCTTTCACGAATGCGATCAGCGCCGGCGCGCGCAGGCCGCTGGAATAGGTGTAGAGCGCGAGGATCGCGAAGGCGATCAGCAGCGGCGTTTCCTTGCCGGCAACGGCGGACAAGCCCATCGCTTCGAACACGACTTCCAGGCCCACCAGTTGCAGCGCGATGTAGGGCATGGTCGCCAGCACGCCGGTGAACGCGACCGCGAGCGCCAGTCCCTTGCTGCCGTAACGGCCTTCGACGAAATCGGCGGACGTCACCCAGCCGTGCCTGCGGCAGACGTTCCACAGCCGCGGCATGGTCAGGAACACGATCGGATACACGAACACGGTGTAGGGCATCGCGAAGAAACCGTACGCGCCGACCGCGTACACCAGCGCCGGCACCGCGATCAGCGTGTACGCGGTATACAGGTCGCCGCCCAGCAGGAACCAGGTGACGAACGGGCCGAAGCGGCGGCCGCCCAAGCCCCATTCGTGCAGCAGCGAGAGATCGCCACGCCGCCAGCGCGCGGCGAGAAAACCCATGATCGTGACCGCGGCGAAGAAAAAGACGAAAACGCCGAGTGCGGTCCAGTCGAGCGCGGGCGGTTGCGCTGATTCCATCTGTGATGTCATGCGCGGCTCCCGCGGAATACGATCCAGGTCAGCAACGCGGCCAGCACGATCCAGACGAACATCCACACATAGAAGAAGGGAAAGCCGGCGACGCTCGGCTCGGCGCGGTTATAGAACGGCACCGCAAGCAGGGCGATGAAGGGCGCGAGCAGAAGCAGCGGAAGGAGTTTGCGCATGCGAATCCCCTCGAATATCCCAGTGTCGTCATTCCGGGGCTGACGCGGGCGCAGCCCGCGGCAGAACCCGGAATCCAGTGTCTTTCATCAAAAGAGCAAAGTCACTGGATTACTCGCGCCATCCATGACGCTCGCCCTTCGGGCCATCGGCTGCGCCAATGTTCGCTTCGGCATCCATGCCCCGCGATCCGTTCGCGGCTTCGCCGCGTCCGGAATGACGAGCCTCTATGGCGGCTTCAGGTGAACGGGTGTGGCATCATACGCGGCTTCGCCACGCCGCAAACAGGCGCACCACATGTTGATCTTCGAGCTTTCGCAGCCGGGCCGCACCGCAGCCGCGCAACTTCCGCCGGACGTGCCGGTGCCGGACGACATTCCGCAGCATCTGCGCCGCGACACGCCGATCGGCCTGCCGGAAGTTTCCGAGCTGCAGGCGCTGCGCCACTACACCAATCTGTCGCGCAAGAATTTTTCGATCGACACCCAGTTCTATCCGCTGGGCTCGTGCACGATGAAATACAACCCGCGCGCCTGCCACGCGCTGGCGATGCTGGACGGTTTTCTCGCGCGGCATCCGTATGCGCCGGAATCCTTGAGCCAGGGTTTTCTTTCCTGCATGTACGAATTGCAGGAAATCCTGGCCGACGTCACCGGCATGAAAGGCGGCGTGTCGCTGGCGCCGATGGCCGGTGCGCAGGGCGAGCTCGCGGGCGTGGCGATGATCATGGCCTACCATCGCCACCGCGGCGACACCGCGCGCACCGAGATCATCGTGCCGGATGCCGCGCACGGCACCAATCCGGCGACCGCTTCGATGTGCGGCTGCACGGTGCGCGAGATCCCGACGCAAGCCGACGGCGACATCGATGTCGAAGCCTTGAAAAAGGCGCTGGGCCCGCACACCGCCGGCATCATGCTCACCAATCCGTCGACGATCGGCGTGTTCGAACGGCGCATCGTCGAAATCGCAAAGCTGGTGCACGAGGCCGGCGGTTTGCTGTATTACGACGGCGCGAACCTCAACGCCATCCTGGGCAAGGTGCGGCCGGGCGACATGGGCTTCGATGCCATCCACATGAACCTGCACAAGACGTTCTCGACGCCGCACGGCGGCGGCGGCCCGGGCGCGGGTGCGGTCGGCGTGTCGGAACGATTGAAACCGTTCCTGCCGATTCCCATGATCGAACGTGTTGATCGCGCAGCGATCAACACCGATTCCCTTCTCCCGCAAGTGGGAGAGGGGAGATATTGGTACCGCTGGGTGCGCAAGAAAGATCGCCCGCTCTCCATCGGCCGCCTCACTTCTTTCGCGGGCAATGCCGGCGTGCTGCTGCGTGCCTACATCTACGCGCGCATGCTCGGCCGCGAGGGCATGGTGCGCGTGGCCGAGTACGCCACGCTCAACGCGAATTATCTCGCGCGCCGATTGGCCGATGTCGGTTATACGCTGGCCTATCCGAAGCGCCGCGCCAGCCACGAGTTCATCGTCACCGTCGCGCCGCAGAAAAAACAGAGCGGCGTGACCGCGCTGGATTTCTCCAAGAGCCTGCTGGATCGCGGCATCCACGCGCCGACCAATTACTTCCCGCTGCTGGTGCCGGAGTGCCTGCTGATCGAGCCGACCGAAACCGAATCCAAGGAAACGCTGGACGAATTCGTCACGGTAATGGCCGATCTGTTGAAACTTTCCGCCGAAGATCCGCAGATGATGAAGGATGCGCCGGTGACCACGCCGGTGCGGCGGCTGGACGACGTGAAGGCGGCGAAGGAACTCGACCTGAGTTGGAAGGGCGAATCGCGGGCGGCATGACATGCCCAGCACCGTCCGCCGCGGCCCGCGCCAAATCTGGCAAGCGCTGATCTGGTCGCTGAAAGGTCTGCGTGCCTGTTGGCGGCTGGAAGCCTCGTTCCGGCTGGAAGTCTGCCTCGTCGTGATCCTGTTTCCGCTCGGACTGTGGCTCGGCAACGGCGCGGTCGAAAAAATCCTGTTGTGTGGATCGCTGTTGCTGGTGCCGGCCGCGGAACTGCTGAACGCCGCGCTGGAAGCGATCGTCGATCACGTCTGTCCGGACGTGCATCCGTTCGCGGAGCGCGCCAAGGACATGGGTTCGGCCGCGGTGTTCGTGCTGATGTTGAACGTGCTCTTGGTGTGGGGACTGATCCTTGGGTTTCGTTTTCTGTAGGTGAACTGCGGTCGCGCGCGAACAAAGACGGCGCTTCGCGCCGGCGCGCTACTACAGTGAGTTGCGCGGCGCACGTGACGGTGCTGCAATCCGCGCACGAATCGGTGATCGGAGCCCAACCATGCGCCAGTTTCGAATCGTGCTGTGCGGTCTTGCCGTCGCGGCGATCTGCGGATTGTTGTCCGGCTGCGGTTACAACTCCATCCAGCAGAAGGACGAAGCCGTGAAAGCCGCATGGTCGGAAGTGGTGAATCAGTACCAGCGCCGCGCCGATCTGGTGCCGAACCTGGTCAACACCGTCAAGGGTTACGCCGCGCACGAAGAGCGCGTGCTGACCGAAGTGACCAATGCGCGCGCGAAAGTCGGGCAGATCCAGGTCACGCCGCAGACGCTCAACGATCCCAAAGCCCTGGCGCAATTCCAGGTCGCGCAGGGCGAGCTGAGCGGCGCGTTGTCGCGCTTGCTGGCGGTATCGGAAAACTATCCGAACCTGAAAGCGAACGAATTGTTCCAGACGCTGCAGGCGCAACTGGAAGGCACCGAGAACCGCATCGCGGTGGCGCGCAACCGCTACGTGCAGGCGGTGCAGGATTACAACAGCTACATCCGCCAGTTCCCGCAGAACCTCACGGCGAAGATGTTCGGTTATACCGTCAAGCCGAACTTCACAGTCGCGAACGAAGCGGCGATTTCCACCGCGCCAACGGTGCAGTTCGATACGTCCAAACCGGCCACGGCGGGTACGCATTGAGATGAGTTTGCCCTTCGACTCCGATTCCGTTCGCACTGAGCGTAGCGGCGCAGCCGCGGAGTCGAAGTGGCGAACGGAATCTACGCTCAGGGCGAACGGTGTGCTGATACTCATCATCAGCGCATTGTTGCTTTGGACCGCAGCCGCCCACGCCGAGGTCGCCATTCCTCCACTGCACGCGCGCGTCACCGATCTCACCAACACGCTCACCGCAGATCAGACGCAGCAACTCGAATCCGATCTCGCTGGGTTGGAGCAGCGCAAGGGCGCGCAGGTCGTGGTGTTGATGCTGCCGACCACCCAGCCGGAAACCGTCGAGCAATACGCCACGCGCGTGTTCGATCAATGGAAGATCGGCCGCAAGCACGTCGACGATGGCGTGCTGGTTGTCGTCGCCAAGGACGATCACAAGGTTTACATCGAAACCGGCTACGGACTGGAAGGCGCGATTCCCGATGCGCTGGCCTCGCGCATCATCCACGAGCAGATCGTGCCGAAATTCCGCGCCAACGACTACTACGGGGGCCTGCACGACGCGATCGATTCGCTGACGAAATTGATCGACGGCGAGGAGCTGCCGGCGCCGAAACCCGCGCCGCGTTCGAACGGCGTGCCGGATTTTCTGGTAATCGTGTTGTTCGCGCTGGTGTGGGCGCGCGGCTTCTTCGCGTGGCTGCCGCGACTTCCGCGCACACTGATCGTCGGCGGCGCCGCCGCGGGCCTGGTGTGGCTGTTCAGCCATCTGTTGTGGCTGACCGCCGCGTGCGGCGCATTCGGCATGTTGATCGGTTACGTCGGACACAGTCTGAAATTCGCGCGTGGCAGCGGTCACGGCGGGTGGGGCGGCGGCGGTTTCGGTGGTTGGGGTGGCGGAGGTTTCGGCGGCGGGGGTTTCGGTGGCGGTGGCGGTTTCTCCGGCGGCGGCGGTTCGACCGGAGGCGGCGGCGCCTCGGGGAGCTGGTGATGGATCCGATGCGCGGCATTCGCCATCTGCTGCACGCTCCCGCGAGCCGGCGCTTCGCGCCGGACGCCATGCAGGAAATCCAGAAAGCGATCTCCGAAGGCGAACGCCACCACGACGGCGAAATCTGCTTCGCGGTGGAAGCACGATTGCCTTTGCGTTCGCTGCTGGCCGGGCACAGCGCGCGCGCGCGCGCGGAGGATCTATTCGCGCAATTGCGCGTGTGGGATACCTCGCGCAAAACCGGCGTGCTGCTCTACGTGCTGCTGGCCGATCGTGCGATCGAGATCATCGCCGATCGCGGCGCGGCTCGGCGCTTGCCCGGTCCGGTGTGGGACGTGGTCGCGCAGACGATGCGCAAGCATTTCCAGCAGGACGACTGGCGCGGCGGCGCGCTGGAAGGCATCAGGGCGCTCAACGCTCTGCTGACGCGGCACCTGCCCGTCACGCCGGGACACATCAGCGAACTGCCGGATCAGCCCATCGTGCTTTGATCAAAGTCGTGCCTTGATCTTCACGCAGCGCTTCGATCAGTTTGCGCGGCGAATGGATCGGCGTGCGGCAGGACATTCCGGAACACACGTAAGCGACGCCGCCCTTGCGGGATTTGCGCTGCGACAGTACGCCGGGCAGTGATTTGAAATCGGCGGGTATGAAGAATGCGTCGATTCGTTCGCGATCGACGCCTTGCGTTAGTAGCAGTTTCTCCAAAGCGTCGCGCCACTTCGGTTCCTCATCCGCCGTGCAGCGGATCACCACCTGCGTGCGCGGCGAATGGAACTCGCGCAAGGCGCCAACCATGGTCGCGCAGGCGTCCGGGTACTGGCGTAATGCCGACCCGGCCGCGCGCAGTGCGCGTTCCGCCGCGTCGAGCCAACCCGTTTCGCCGAGCAGATGCCCAAGCCGCAACAGTGCTCGCGCGCCGACGCCGTTGCCGCTCGGCAAAGCCTCGTCCATGAAGTTTTTCGGATTCTGCAATGGCGTCGCGTGTTCGGCGGTGCTGAAGAAGAAGCCGCCGTGCGGCTTATCCTCGAATTTTTCGACCAGCGTGTCGGCCAGCGCGACTGCCCATTGCAGGTGTTCGTCCTTCCAGCATTCCTGCAGAAGTTCGATCAGCGCATCCAGCAGAAACGCGTGATCGTCCAGGAAGCCCGGAATCAGCGCGTTCGCATCGGCGACGACATTGGCGTACAGCGCGCCGTCGATCCATGTGCCGTCCCGCAGTGCGAACAATGCACGTTCCGCCGCGGCGAGCATCTCCGGATTCCGCAACGCGCGTGCGGCGCGTACCAGCCCGGAAATCATCAGCGCGTTCCACGAGGTGAGAACCTTGTCGTCTGTCGCGGGCCGCACACGCTGCGTGCGCACCTCGAACAGTTTCAATCGAGCGGTATTCAGCAGACGCTGGATTTCCTGCGGCGGACGCGTCAGCGCCTGCGCGATCTGATCGAACGTGCGCGCCTTGACCAGATGCCAGGCGCGGCCTTCGTAATTCGGCGTACCGTCCAGGCCGTAGCCGAGTTCGATAACCGCGAATTCTTCATCATCCAGAACCGCTCGCAGCTCGTCGCGCGTCCACAGATAGAAAGCGCCTTCATCAAGACGGCCTTCGGCGTTTTCGCTGTCGGCATCCAGTGCGCTGAAGAATGCGCCGCTCGGCGCGGTCATCTCGCGCTTCAACCATTCCACGATCCCGCGCGCGGCTTGCGCGCAAGCAGTTTCATCGAAAGCGGAAGCCGCCCGTGCGTACAAGGGCAACAATTGCGCGTTGTCGTACAGCATCTTCTCGAAGTGCGGGATCGTCCACGTCGCATCCACGCAATAGCGGAAGAAACCGCCACCCAGATGATCCTGCAAGCCGCGCGCGGCCATGGTGCGCAGGGTCAGCAGCGCCATGTTCGCGCAGTCCTGCGGCGCGATCTGATTTTCCCCTCCCCCTTGATGGGGGAGGGGCTCAAGAGCCAAATCCAGCAATAGTGCGAGTTCGCTTGTGTGCGGAAACTTCGGCGCGCCGCGCGTGCCGCCGTTCTCCTGATCGAAACGCGCGGCGATGCGCTGCACGGCGAGCGCGATCACATTATCGCCGTCCGGAATCTCGTCGTTCGAAGCCACGCTTGCGCGTGCCAGCCACTCGCGCAAGCGACCGTTCTGCTGACGCAATTCCTCGCGATGCGTATCGAAATACTCGCGCACGCGTTGCAGCAGTTCGCCGAATCCCGGCAGTCCATGCCGCGGCGCGGGCGGAAAGTACGTGCCAGCGAAGAACGGTGTGAGATCCTGCGGATCGACGAAGACCGTTAGCGGCCAGCCGCCGCCGCGGCCGCTCAGCGCCTGATGCGCGAGCTGATAGACGCGGTCGAGATCCGGGCGCTCCTCGCGATCCAGCTTGATGTTGACAAACAGCGCATTCATCACGCGCGCGATCGCTTCGTTTTCGAAGCTCTCGTGCGCCATCACGTGGCACCAGTGGCACGCGCTGTAGCCGATCGACAGCAGGATCGGCGTATCGGTCCGCTTTGCATGTTCGAGTGCCGCCGCATTCCATTCCTGCCAGCGCACCGGATTGTCCGCGTGCTGGCGCAGATAGGGACTGGAAGCGTTGGCGAGTGTGTTTTCCATCTCCGCAGTGTACGTGAAGCGATGCGTTGCCCGTACCTACGTGCTTCGTTATCGTGGCGCGTTTACCGGAACAGCACCATGAATGCGGAAGACCGCGAGCCGATCGAATACCCCGCGCTGTACCTGAAACGCGGCGAGGACGCGCGGCTGCGTGCGGGCCATCTGTGGGTCTTCGCCAACGAAGTGGATGTGGCGCGCTCGCCACTGACTTCGTTCGAAGCGGGCGAGCCCTGCGCGATCCTGGATGCGCGCGGGAAGCCGCTCGGCGTCGGCTACGTCAATCCGCATTCGCTGATCTGCGCGCGGCTGCTGTCGCGCGGGCTGGACCACGCGCTGGATGCGTCATTGTTGACGCATCGTTTGAAAGTCGCGCTCGCATTGCGCGAACGCTTGTACCCCGAACCGTTCTATCGATTGCTCTACGGTGAATCCGATTTCGTGCCGGGCCTGACGCTGGATCGCTTCGACGACGTGACCGTGGCGCAGGCCACCACAGCCGGCATCGAAAGGTTGAAACCACAGATCGAGGCCGCGGTGCGGAAGGTGCTCGATCCGCGCGCGATGATCTGGAAGAACGATGCCGGCATCCGTGCGCTGGAACAGTTGCCGAACTATGCCGATATTGCCTTCGGCGAGGTGCCTTCGCCGCTGATCGTGCGCGAGGGCGGGCTGGAATTCGCGCTCGATCCGATCGGCGGGCAGAAAACCGGATGGTTCTACGATCAGCGCGCCAATCGCGATGCGCTCGCGCCATTCGTGAGAGATGCGCGCGTGCTGGACATGTTTTCGTATCTCGGCGCGTGGGGCTTGCGCGCCGCATCGATGGACGCGAAGGAAATAGTGTGCGTGGATGCCTCTGCACCAGCCGTGGCGGCGATCGAAGACAACGCGCGCCGCAACGGCTTGCAGGATCGCGTACACGGCGCGCGCGCGGATGCGTTCGAATATCTGAAGGCGTTGCGCGAACGGCGCGAGCGCTTCGACGTGGTGATCCTCGATCCGCCCGCATTCGTGAAGCGCAAGAAGGATTTCAAAGAAGGCGCGCTGGCGTACCGCCGCTTGAGCGAACTGGCGATGCAGGTGCTGTCGCGCGACGGCATCCTGATCACCTGCTCGTGTTCGTACCACATGCCCCGCGAAGCACTGCTGCAGGGCATCCAGCAGGGCGCACGGCATCTGGATCGCAACGTGCAGGTACTGATGTCGTTGCAACAGGCACCCGATCATCCGGTCCATCCGGCGATTCCGGAAACGGAATATTTGAAGGGATTCGTGTGCCGGGTGTTGCCAGCTTAAGCCGGGAATCGGGAATGGAGAATCGGGAATCGATTGCCGGAGCCTGTAAAATTCCGATTCGCTCGACTCCGATTCCCCATTCTCGATTCTCCATTCCCGTCCAATGACCAACCCCTACTTCGTCGACTTCAATCCGATCGCGTTCAATCTGGGGCCGATCGGCGTGCACTGGTACGGGTTGATGTACCTGGGCGGCTTCGTCGGCGCGTGGGTGCTGGGCAATCGCCGCCGTGCATTGGGCCGCTTTCCGGTCAGCCGCGATGCGCTGGCCGATCTCGCATTCTACGTGATGCTCGGCATCATCATCGGCGGACGCATCTGGTACATGCTTTCGTATCAGCCGATCAAGTGGATCTGGACCGATCCGCTGGCGCTGTTCCGCATCTGGGACGGCGGCATGTCCTTCCACGGCGGATTGCTCGGCGTGCTGATCGCGAGCCTGTGGTGGTGGGCGCGGCACCGTCGGCGGATCACGCACTATTTCGACGTGGTGGATTTCGTCGCGCCGCTGGTGCCGATCGGGCTGGGCCTCGGCCGCATCGGCAATTTCATCAACGGCGAACTATGGGGCAAGCTCACCACGCTGCCGTGGGGCATGGTGTTTCCGCACGCGGTGCAGGAGAACGTGCCGCAATATCACGACGCCACTGTCGCGCAACTGCATCAACTCTGGCAGACCGGCGCGCTCGACGCCTATGCGCGGCACCCTTCCGAGTTGTACGAATTCTTTCTGGAAGGCGTGGTGATGTTCACCGTGCTCTACATCTACTCGGCGAAGCCGCGGCGTCGCTACGCCGTGTCCGGCTTGTTCGCGCTGATGTACGGCGTTTTCCGCTTCGCGGTCGAATTCGTGCGCATGCCCGATCCACAACTGGGCTATCTGTTGGGTACGCACTGGCTGACGATGGGCCAGGTGCAGTCGATCCCGCTGATCGTGATCGGCTTGATCCTGCTGTGGCTGTCGCGGCGCGCGCCGGTTGCGCGCACGGAAGTGCTCGACGAGGCGCCCGCCTGAAGCGAGTCCCAAAGCGTAACGAGCGAAGGCAGGTTGCGTGACGCCGGAGCGCAGGAACCAGAGCGTACACGTCAGTACGTGAGGATTCCGAGCACCGCCGGCGCGCAAGCTGCCGAGCGCAGTAGCTTTGGGACCGCTTCACAACCACTTCGCGCGTTTCAAACCGATATACAACGCCGTGCACACGGCCAGCGTGACCGCGATAATGACCGGATACGCGAGCGGCTTGGCCAGTTCCGGCATGTAATGGAAGTTCATGCCGTACCAGCTCGCCAGCAGCGTCGGCGCGGCCAGCAGCGCGGCCCAGCCGGCGAGGCGCTTCACCACTTCGTTCTGGCGCACGGTGATCAGCGAGAGATTGACGTTCATCGCTGCGGTGAGCATCTCGCGCATCGAACCGATCGCATCGCTGACGCGCGACACGTGGTCGTGCACGTCGCGGAAATACGGCCTCACCTCGTCGCGGATGAGATTGGGATGCAGCCGCACCAGTTGGCTCAGGATGTCCTGCAGCGGCGCGACCGCGAGTTTCAGCGTCAGCAGTTCGCGCTGCATGTCGTAAAGGCGCTTGATGGTGTCGCGCTTGTACGACTCGGCGAAGATGTCCTGCTCCAGCTCCTGCAACTCCTTCTTGAATTCCTGCACGATCGGCAGGAAGTTGTCGACGATGAAATCCAGCACCGAATAGAGACCGTAGCTCGGACCATATGCGAGATGATCTGGCGCGTGCTCGCAACTGCGCCGCGCCGGCGCGTAGGAAAGCGAAGCGCCATGGCGCACGGTCAGCAGATAACGCGGGCCGAGAAAGATGTGCGTTTCACCAAAGGAAATGTTGCCGCCGAGCAGTTGCGCGGTCTGCACCACGATGAACAGCGAATCGCCGTAGGCCTCGATCTTGGGCCGCTGGTGCGCGTTGTGCGCGTCCTCGACCGCCAGCTCGTGCAGGCCGAATTCCTCCTGCATCTTGTCCAGCGTCGGCTCGTCGGGTTCGACCAGTCCGACCCACACGAAGGTGTCCGGCTTCGCCAGTACGTCGCTGATCTCGTCCAGCGTGATGTCGCCGATGCGATGTCCCTGCGCGTCGTAGGCGACGCAGTTGGCAACCATCGGGCTGGCGGGCTGATCCATGGGCCGATTATGCGCGATCCCCGCGCGCGCGCCACATTCCGGAGGAAAGCCCCAGCCACACCGTCAGTGCGAACAGGATCCAGTGCAGGTTGCGCTGCGGCAGAAGCCCGGTGAGGTTGACGATCAAGGCCGCGACCGCGGCGAGCGTCATCAATGACGCGAGTACCAACCCGAAACGCGAAACGCGCGCATCGCGGCGTGCGAGGTGCAGCAGGGCGGGGATCAGCAGCAGCGCCAGCGGATCGAACAGCGACAGGTTTTCGTTGGCCCACGCGGAGCGGTGCGCGGTAAAGGCCCACAGGATCGCCATGCCGACCCCGGCAATGCCGGCGAGCAATGCGTAGAACGCGCCACCGAAAGCGAACGCATAATGCGCGACGCGGCTGCATCGGTGAAACCACCCGGCCAGCGCGAATGCAATACCGAAGATCAAGCCGACGACAAGCATCGGCCAGCGCAGATCGGGCGGTGAATCGGGCGGTGATGGAATGCGCGCGGCGGCGATCCGTGTTTCCTCTGCGACCAGCGGCTGGCCATCCGGCGTGCGCACGCTGCGCAGGGTTTCCATCAATTGCGCGGGCAGAAAACTTCCGCTCCAGCCATTCAAAGGCTGATCGGCATACGGCCCCAGTCCGAGATCGAGCAGCAGCATCAACCAAGGTTGCCCAGCGATCAATCGATCCGTCTGCGAGCGGTAGGTGAACGCGCGCGGCTGTTGCTGCATCTGTGCGCGCAACGCGCCGCCCAGCACGTCATTCAACGCGTCGCGGATGCGCGTGGTGCAGTTGGCGACGTAGTAATCGTAGGCGTAGCGCGCGTTTTGCGGCTGCACGTTCCAGACCAGGAAGTCCCGCAGTTGCGCGCGCTGCTGCGGCGTGAGATTCAGGCGCTGCGCCACGATCCAGCGGCCTTCGCCTTCGTATTCGGACAAGTCGTCCGCCAGCGGCCATGCGGCGGCGAGATAGTTCATCCGCCCACGCGCGAAGTTGAGGAAGAAATCCTTCTGGTTGAAATCGAACAGGCCATAGTTGAAGGCGATCGCCTGGCGGTCGCGCACGTCGGTCAGCACCAGCGCGTCGTGACCGAAGCGCTCCCAGTAGATCTCGCCCGGACCGTAGGTGTAGAGGTCGACGCGCAGCGCTTCGCCGGGAGCGCGCGCGATGTCGGCGCGGGCGCATTGCGCGAATGCAATGCACGTGAAGATCGCGATCAGGGCGATGCAGTGCAGAAACCGCGTGCGCCGCGGTTCAAGCCGCATCGCGCTTGCGTACCCGGAATTGCAGCACGCGGCGGTCGTCGGCGCGGGTGACGCTGAAGACGAAACCGTCCACCGCGGACTCCTCGCCGGGCTCGGGCAGGTGACCGATCTCGGCGGTGACCATGCCGCCGATGGTGTCGTGTTCCTCGTCGGAAAACGCGCTGCCGAGCTGCTCGTTGAAATCCTCGATCGGCGTCAGCGCATCCACCAGCCATTCCGATTCGCCGGCCGGCACGATCATGCGCGGTTCGATCTCGTCATCGTGTTCGTCGTCGATTTCGCCGACGATTTCCTCGAGGATGTCCTCGATGGTGATCAGGCCGGCCACGCCGCCGTACTCGTCGACGACTACCGCCATGTGGTTGCGCGAGCGGCGCAGCTCGGCAAGCAGCACGTTGAGGCGCATCGATTCCGGGATCATCATCGCCGGGCGCAGCAGCGCGCGCACGTCGGCGGGTTTGCCATTTGCGCAACCGCGCAGCAGATCCTTCGCCAGAAGAATGCCGAGGATCTCGTCCTTGTCCTCGCCGTGCACCGGAAAACGCGAGTGACCGGATTCGACCACCGTGGAGAGGATCGATGCGGGATCGTCGTCGATCGCCAGCATCACCATTTGCGCGCGCGGCACCATGACGTCATCCACCGACAGGTGTGCGACGCGCAACGCGCCTTCGATCATGGCGTAGGTATCGCCGGAGAGCAGGCCATTGGCCTGCGCCTCGCGCAATTCGGCGAGCAATTCCTCGCGGTTGCGCGGTTCACCGGAAAGCATGTGGCCCAGGCGATCCCACCAGGAGCGGTGGACGGGGCCGGAGGTACTGGGAGGTTCTGCGGACATAATCGGGAGCAGTTTGAAAGCTACTGCGCTTGGCAGCTTGCGCGCCGGCGGTGCTCGGAATCCTCATGTACTGACGTGTACACTCCGGTTCCTGCGCTCCGGCGCTCCGGCGTCGCGCAATCTGCCTTCGCTCGCGACGCTTTTCAAAACTGCTCTGAGACGCATCTCAAGAGTTGCGGAACGGATAGTTTAGCGGAAATACGGATCGGGAATGCCCAAGCCCGCCAGCACCCGCGTTTCCAGCGCTTCCATCTTCGTGGCGTCGCGGGCTTCCTGGTGATCGAAACCCAGCAGGTGCAGCACGCCGTGCACGGTGAGATGCGCGTAGTGATCGCGAATGGATTTGCCTTGTTCGTGCGCTTCGCGCGCCACCACCGGCGCGCAGATCACGATATCGCCCAGCAGCGGTGATTGGATTCCACGCGGCAACTCGGCCGGAAACGACAGCACGTTGGTGGCGTAGTCGCGTCCGCGGTAGCGCCGATTGAGCGCTCGGCCTTCGCGCGCGCCGACGATACGCAACGACACTTCCGCGGCTTTGCGATAGCGCGCGCCACTGAGTGCGGCTTCGATCCAGCGGCGAAAACTCGCCGGCGTTGGCACGCCGCGGCGTACCGCTCCATACGAAATGTGCAACTCAATCGCCGGCATCGGATTCGCGTTGTTCGGCGGATTCGTACGCGCGCACGATCTTCGCCACCAGTGGATGCCGCACCACGTCGCGCGAGGTGAAGAAGGTGAAGCTGATGCCATCGACGTCACGCAGCACTTCGATCACGTGGCGCAGGCCCGAGCGCGCATTGCGCGGCAGATCGACCTGCGTCACGTCGCCGGTGACTACGGCGACGGAACCGAAGCCGATGCGCGTCAGGAACATCTTCATCTGCTCGACCGTAGTGTTCTGGGCCTCGTCCAGGATCACGAAGCAATCGTTCAAGGTGCGGCCGCGCATGTAGGCGAGCGGCGCGATCTCGATCACGTTGCGCTCCAGCAGTTTCGCCACGCGTTCGAAGCCGAGCATTTCGTACAGCGCGTCGTAGAGCGGGCGCAGATACGGATCGACTTTCTGCGCCAGATCGCCCGGCAGGAATCCGAGTTTCTCTCCCGCTTCCACGGCGGGGCGCACCAGGATCAACCGTTGCGCGCGGCCGGCTTCCAATGCCTCGACGGCCGACGCGACCGCGAGATAGGTCTTGCCGGTGCCCGCCGGCCCCACGCCGAAATTGACGTCGTGTGTGGCGATCGCGTGCAGATAACGCATCTGGTTCGGGCCGCGGCCACGGATCACGCCGCGCTTGACCTTGATCGTCACTTCCTGCGCGCTTTCCGCGGCCTGTTCGGCCAGCGCATCCACACCCGACTCGGCCAAGTGCAGATTGATCTTCTGACCGGTCAGCGCTTCCCGTTCGGTCGCCGCGTACAGGTCGCGCAGCAGCCGCTCGCCGGCCTTGACCGCGAACTCCTCGCCGATCACGCGAAACAGATTGCCGCGGTTGTTGATTTCGACCCCGAGTCGCAATTCGATCTGGCGCAGGTGCTCGTCGAACGGTCCGCACAGATTGGCCAGCCGCTGCGCGTCGTCCGGTTCGAGCGCGAGATCGCGCTGGGTGAGGGGTTCGGTCATTTCGGTCACGCTCCCCTGCCAGCGTAGCGCGCAAGCCGCGGCGAGGCCACTGCATGGGCGCTGGAGCGCGGCCGATACCTACCTGCTTGCATATAATTAAATAATGAATTAATTTATGCTCATGACCGCCGTCCGCAAATCCGCAAAAGGCCGCCGCCGCAGGGTCGGCCGGCCGCGCCGCAGCGATGCCGATCTGCGCGAGCGCCTGATCGACGCGGCGATCGCGCAGTTCACCCGCAGCGGCATCGGAGCGACCTCGCTGCGCGCGGTCGCGCAAGCCGCCGGCGTCACGCCGGCAATGCTGCACTACTACTTCGGCGACAAGCGACAGATGACGATGGCGGTAGTGGACGAACGCCTGCTGCCGGCGATCGCGCCGATGCGCGCGCGCATCGAGGCCGCCGGTTACAACCCGCTGGAGGTCGCCGAGGCGTTCGTCAACGGCGTGGCCGAAGTGATCTCGGCGAATCCGTGGCTGCCGCCGCTCTGGGTGCGCGAGGTGTTGTGCGAAGGCGGTGCGCTGCGCGAAGTGCTGTTCAAGCGCGCCATTCCGCAACTGCCGCAACTGTTGGCACAACGTTTCGCGGTGGCGCAGGCGCAGGGCCGGCTGGAGCCGCAACTCGATCCGCGGCTGATGGTGGTGTCGCTGGTCGGCCTGACATTGTTTCCCGCCGCCGGAGCGCCGATCTGGCGAAAGCTGTTCAACGCGGACGATCTGGACGGCGCGACCCTGCGCCGGCACACGCTGGCGCTGCTCGGTCACGGCATGGGTGCGCGCTGGCCGGGTCGCCGCAAGAGAAGGCAAACATGAAACTGCATCGACGCGCATCGCAATGGTCGATTTCCATTCTCGCGATCTGCGCGCTGTGCGCGTGCGGCCGGTCGCCGCCGCAGGCGCTGGGCACGCTGGAATACGACCGCATCAACCTGCCCGCACCGGCCGCCGAGCGCATCATCGCGATCGACGTGCGCGACGGAGAGCGGGTGCGCGCCGGACAACCTTTGCTGAAACTCGATCCCGCGCACACCCGCGCGCAACTCGACACGGCGCTGGCGCAGGCGCAGCAGCAGCAGGAATTGCTGCGCGAACTGCAAGTCGGACCTCGCGCCGAGGACATCGCCAAGGCCCGCGCCGATTTCGCGGCGGCGCAAGCGAATGCACGCGACGCGCGCGCCTACTACAACCGTCTGCTGCCGCTGAAAGGCAAGGAATTCGTCGCCGCGGCCGATCTGGATCGTGCACGCGCCGCGGCCGACAACGCCGCGGGCCAGGCCGATGCCGCGCGCGCGGCACTGGACGAGCTGCTGCACGGCAGCCGTCCCGAGGACATCGCGCAGGCGCAGGCCACGCTCGCCGCCGCGCAAGCGAATGCGCAGGCGCAACGCGTGCTGCTCGGCAAACTCGATGTGGTCGCACCGCGCGACGGCGTCGTCGACAGCATTCCCTACAAACTGGGCGACCAGGCGCCGGTCGGCGCGCCACTGGCGATCCTGCTGGCGGGCGACGCGCCCTACGCGCGCATCTACGTCCCGGAACAGCAGCGCGCCAACGTGCATGTGGGAGATCCGGTGACCGTGCATGTGGACGGCCGCGAGCAGGCGCTGCAAGGGCGCGTGCGGCTGATCCGCAGCGAGCCGGTGTTCACGCCGTACTACGCGCTGATCGGCGACGACGCCGCGCGGCTGAGTTACATCGCGGAGGTTGCGCTCGGCAAGGACGCGGCGAACCTGCCTGCCGGTCTGCCGCTGGATGTGGAACTGCCGAAGGCCGGGCGATGAATGTCGCGCAAGACAAGGGCTGCGCCATCCGCGCGCGCGGGTTGAGCAAGCGCTTCGGGCAATTGCAGGCGGTCGATCGCATCGACCTGGATGTGCCCGCGCAGCAGGTCTACGGTTTTCTCGGACCCAACGGTTCCGGCAAATCCACCACCATCCGCATGCTGTGCGGATTGCTGACGCCCAGCGAAGGCGAGATCGAAGTGCTGGGCCTGAAGATTCCGGCGCAGGCCGATGCGCTGCGCAGCAAGGTCGGCTACATGACGCAGCGGTTCTCGCTGTTCGAGGATTTGAGCGTGCGCGAGAACCTGGAATTCCTCGCCGCGATCCACAACCTGCCGCGCGAGCACACGCGTGCGCGCGTCGATGAATTGATCCGGGAATACGATTTTGTCGACCGGCAGAAGCAGCTCGCCGGTACCCTGAGCGGTGGCCAGAAGCAGCGCCTCGCGCTGGCCGGCGCGGTGATCAACGAACCGGAGTTGCTGTTCCTCGACGAACCGACTAGCGCCGTCGATCCGGAATCGCGCCGCGATTTCTGGGAGAAACTTTTCGAACTGGCCGATGCGGGCACCACGATCCTCGTGTCGACGCACCTGATGGACGAGGCCGAGCGCTGCCATCGCCTGGCGATTCTCGACCACGGAAAACTCGTTGCCGACGGCACGCCGAACGAGTTGGAGAAGACGCTGGAGGGCCGCACGCTGCTGGTGCACGCACGCGATCCGCGCCGCGCGCAACAGCGCATCGCGGGCATC
>Ga0209581_1002489_pt1 | contig 17479 bp, 11 predicted proteins | sample Coa_R2_FD_187160 | JGI IMG/M metagenome (GOLD analysis project Ga0209581, IMG submission 187160) | Surface soil microbial communities from Centralia Pennsylvania, which are recovering from an underground coalmine fire - Coalmine... | ecosystem: Environmental > Terrestrial > Soil > Unclassified ...
TTGTGGTCCTGGGCGCTGTGCTTTTCTGTATCGGCCTCTACGGCGCGCTCGCGAAACGCAACGCCATCGCGATTCTGATGGGCATCGAGATTATGCTCAATGCCGTCAATATTACGCTGGTCGCCTTTTCGTTCTATAACACGGTCAAGCCGTATGCGACGTTCTTGACCGGACAGATCTTCGCCATCTTTATCATCACGGTTGCCGCGGCTGAGGCTGCGGTCGCGCTCGCTATGATCATTGCGATCTATCGCAAACGCAGCACGGTCGATGTTGGCGAAATAAATCTCATGAAGTGGTAACTATGTGGCTTGTTCCGCTCCGGCAGACGGCTTTGTCTCTTCTTCTGCTCGCGCAGACAGCGTGATTGCTGTGCTTGACGCTCGATCTGAAGGGGCAAGCGCCGTTTCTGGTGCTGGAGCGGAGAGGAGTTCTTATGGCTCTATATCAGTATTCGTGGACGATCCTCTTCGCCCCGTTGCTGTCGTTCGTGGTGATTATTTTTGGCACGCGTATGTGGGATCTCGCCAGCCGCCACAGCGTGTCAGGCGCGAACGGCACAGCTCACGGTCACGATGAGACGCATGCGGCCCATGATGCGCATGGAGATGTGCGTGATGAGCAGGAGGCCGATGATGATCCACAGGTGCCGGTCCTGACGCTGGGGGCGAAGGTCAGTGGCTATGTGGCTATTGCGATTATGTTCGTGGCCTGCATCTATTCCTGGCTCCTGCTGCTGGGTTCAACCGGGGTGCTGAATCTTGGCTATACGCTTCCCTATAGCGGCCTCGATATCTTCAGCTATTCCTGGGGCGATGCGGGCTTCCTCGCTCCCTATGTGATTACGTTCCACGTCGATCATCTCGCGCTGGCCATGATGGTGGTGGTGACGACGATTTCCTTGCTGGTGCAGTTCTATTCGCAGGGGTATATGGAGAATTCGGCGGGCTACGCGCGCTTCTTCTCCTATCTCTCGCTCTTCAGTTTCTCGATGCTGGTGATTGTCTTCGCGGCGAACTTCCTGGTGATCTTTGTGGGTTGGGAACTGGTCGGCCTGAGCTCGTATCTGTTGATCGGTTATTGGATCAACAAACGCGCCAAACCCGCTGAGGATCGTCCCCAGCCGGCGACCGCGGCCATGCAGGCTTTTATCGTCAACCGCATCGGCGACGTGGGCTTTATCATCGGCATTATGATCCTCTTCTGGAAGACCGGCACGTATAATTTCGCAACGCTCGCCGGTACCGGTCCTCAGAGCGTTCATGCCGCCTTCGGGGGCGATGCGACGCTGCTGACCATCGCGATGATCCTGGTCTTCTGCGGCGCGATTGGGAAGTCGGCCCAGGTACCCTTGCAGATCTGGCTGCCGAACGCGATGGAGGGTCCCACGCCCGTCAGCGCCCTGATCCACGCCGCCACGATGGTCGCAGCCGGCGTGTATATGGTCGCGCGCACCTTCCCGCTCTTTGTGGCTTCCGGCACAATCGCTTTTGAGGTGGTGGCCTGGGTGGGCGCGATTACCGCGCTCTACGCAGCCCTGACGGCGCTGACGCAGACGGACTTCAAGCGCGTGCTGGCCTATTCGACGATCAGCCAGCTTGGCTATATGTTTGTCGGCCTGGGCGTGGCCGGATTTTACAAGCCGGAAGAGCTTGGCCCCGGCCCCGGTATGTTCCACCTGTTCACCCATGCCTTCTTTAAGGCTCTGCTCTTCCTGGGCGCTGGCAGCGTGATCCACAGCCTGCATCACGCCATGCATCGGGAGGTGCAGGATATGCGCCAGATGGGCGGCCTGGCGTCTTTTATGCCGATCACGGCCTTTACGTTCCTGGTCGCGACGATGACGATTTCGGGCTTCCCGTTCTTTTCCGGCTTCTATAGCAAGGACACGATCATCGGCCTCTGCTACCAGAGCGGCAGTTACGCGCTCTACGCGATTACCCTGGGCACGGCGGGCCTGACCGCGTTCTATATGTTCCGCGCCTATATCGTCGCCTTTGGCGGCAAGGGCGGCAGGTTCGGCGGCCTGTGGGGGAATCCTGAGATCTATCGCGGCGAGGGCACGCCCCATGAGTCTCCCATTACTATTACGCTGCCGCTGATCCTCCTGGCCATTGCCTCGGTCGTCGCCGGCTACTGGTTCGGCCTGTTTAGTTACCTCACGCCGGGGGCGGAGAATATCACTCTCAGTGAGGTGGTTGGAGATGGCCTGACCTGGGTGGGTGTGCTTGTGGCCGTCGTTGGCTTCGGGATTGCCTACGTGCTCTATACCCGCTTCTCCCTGGCGCAGATTGCGGAGGTTGTGGAGAATAACGCGCTGTTGCGCTTCCTGCATCGCCTGACCAACCGCAAGTTCTACCTGGACGATCTCTACTACTGGCTGACGAAGTACATTTTTCTGGGCGTCGCGCATATCGCCTCTGCCTTTGACGCCTACATCGTGGATGGCATCGTGAACGGCGTGGCTACGGCGGTGACGGACTTCGGCAAGGGCCTGCGCCGTACCGAGACCGGCAGGGTGCAGTCGTATATGTACGGGTTCTTCGGCGGCATTGCCGCCCTGGCGATAATCGTCTTCGTGCTGGTGGCCTTCGCACAAGGAGGGGTGAAACTGTGGTAGCCATTTTCTCGAACGCGCTCACCTGGACGCTCCTGCTGCCTGTGCTGGGCGCGCTGGTAACGCTGATTACACCTGAACGCATCGCGCGCTGGGCGGCCCTGGTCTTTACCGCTGCAACCTTCGCGCTGACGCTCTGGATGTTCTTCTCCATCCTGGGCGGTCCCCAGGGCTTTGCCGGCTTCGGCAGCCTGAACAATCCGCAGTTTGCGGTGAACGTGCCCTGGATTCACTTTAGCGCGGGCGCGCTCCAATTCAACATCAACTACAACCTGGGCGTCGATGGCCTGAGCCTGCCGATGGTGATTTTGAACGCGCTGCTCTCGATGCTGGCGATTATCGGCGGCTGGAAGAAGAATCGCGTGCGCGAGTATATGGCCCTGCTGCTCCTGCTCGAAGCAGGCGTGATGGGCGTCTTTGTCTCGCTGGACCTCTTCCTCTTCTTCCTTTTCTGGGAGGTCGAGCTGGCCCCGATGTTCCTGCTGATCGGCATCTGGGGCAGCGAGACGATCAAGCACGGCATGCCCGGTCGCGTCTATTCGGCCTGGAAGTTCCTGCTCTACACCTTCTTCGGCAGTATCTTTATGCTGGCCGGTATTCTGCTGGTCTACTTTAAAGCGGGCGGCATGGATGCCAGCATGCTCTACCTGTCGCAGCACCTGGTGGGCGGCACGGTGAGCTTCCTGGGTATCACGGTGGGTGCGCAGTTGCTGATCTTCCTGCTGATCTTCACGGCCTTCGCAGTGAAGATCCCGATGTTCCCGTTCCACACCTGGCTGCCGGACGCGCACACCGACGCTCCCACCGAGGTCAGCGTGATTCTGGCCGGTATTCTGCTGAAGATGGGCGCCTATGGACTGATCCGCATCTGTCTCTCGATCGCTCCCGCCGGGATGCAGGCGTTCGCGCCCTGGATGGCGGTGATTGCCGCGATCAATATCGTCTACGGCGCGGCCATCTGCCTGGTGCAGACGGATATGAAGAAGCTGATCGCCTACTCCAGCGTCAGCCATATGGGCGTGGTGCTGCTCGGCGTGGCGGCGGCGGCCGGCCTGGGCGGCGCGAACTTCCGCATGGCGGCCATTACCGGCGCGACGGTGCAGATGTTCAGCCACGGCATCATCACCGGCATGCTCTTCTTCTGCGTCGGCGTGATCTACGATCATGCGCATACCCGCGAGATCGCGGTCTTTGGCGGCGTGGCCAAGCGCATGCCGCTGCTGGCGACGCTCTTTACTTTCGCCGGTCTGGCCTCGCTCGGCCTGCCCGGCCTGGCGGGCTTTGTCGCGGAATATATGACCTTTACCAGCAGCTACGCCTCCTGGCCGGTGGTGACGATTATCAGCGTCTTCACGATGATCCTGACCGCCTCGTACCTGCTCTGGATGCTCAAGCGCGTCTTCTATGGGCCGTTTAACGCGAAGTGGAAGCATCTGCTGGATGCCGATGTGCGCGAGGCGATCCCGCTCTTCGTGCTCTCCGCGTTTATCGTCCTGGTGGGCATCTATCCCGCGATCCTGATTAACGTGATTACCCCGACCTTGCAGGTATTGATGCACGGTTTCGGCGTGGCGATTAGATAGAGGAAGGTGCCGTATGAGTTTTCAAATCTCGAATCTCTATGAACTCGCGCCGGAACTGAGCATGACTCTGCTGGCTCTGGTAGTGCTGGCGGTGGACCTGTTTGTGAAACGCCGCGTGATTACGGTGGCGGTTTCGCTGATCGGCCTGCTTGTTCCACTCGGCTTTGTTCTGGCGCAGCAGTTCTCAGGACAGTACGAGCATCCAAAGACGATCTTCTTTGGTATGTTCATCGTCGATCATTACGCGCTGTTCTTCGATATCATTTTCCTGATTATCGCGGCGGTGATGATCCTGGCGTCGTATAGCTATATCCACAAGTACGTGCGCTCCGAGGGGGAGTTCTATGCCCTGCTGCTCTTTTCCGTGACGGGCATGATGTTCATGGCGAGTACGAACGAGCTGATTACCATCTATATCTCGCTCGAACTCACCAGCATTCCGCTCTATGTGATGGCCGGCCTGCTGCGCACCGATGAGCATTCGGCGGAGGCGGCGGTCAAATACGTGCTGCTGGGTGCGATGTCCTCAGCCATTCTGCTCTACGGCTTTGCCCTGCTCTACGGCCTGACCGGCACGACCGATCTCGGTTCGATCGCGGTATCGATCGGCAAAGGGGTGCAGGATGGCAATGTCATGCTGCTGCTCGCGGGCGGCTTGGTGCTGGCCGGATTTGGCTTCAAAATCTCGGCGGTGCCTTTCCACATGTGGGCGCCCGATATCTACCAGGGCGCGCCCACCCCGGCCACAGCCTTCTTCTCAGTTGGCTCGAAGGCAGCGGGCTTTGCGGCGCTGATTCGCGTCTTTATGAACGGCGGCCTCTGGCAGGAGAATCTGCATGCGATGGTGCTGATTATGTCTGTGGTCGCTGTTGCGACGATGCTGCTGGGCAACCTGGTGGCTGCGGTGCAGAGCAACGTCAAGCGCATGATGGCCTACTCCAGCATCGCGCAGGCGGGCTATATCCTGGTTGGATTTATCGCGAGCTTCGTGAGCAGAAGCGGCAGCGGCAATTCGGCGGTCCTCTTCTTCATCCTGGTCTACGTGCTGACCAATCTCGGCGCGTTCTCCGGGATTATCGCGCTGGCCCATGCCACCGGCGGCGAGCGCATCGAGGACTTCCGGGGTCTGGCCAAACGCGCCCCGGCCCTCAGCGCTGGCACGGCGCTCTGCTTGCTCTCCCTGGCGGGCATTCCCCCTATGGCCGGCTTCGTCAGCAAGGTCTTCATCTTCACAGCGGCCTGGAGCGCGGGCCTGGGCTGGCTAGTAATTATCGCCCTGCTGGCCAGCGTCGTCTCGCTGGTCTACTATGGCCGCATTGTCAAGGCGATGTACTTCGAGGCTCCTCTCAAGGAGGAGCGTCTGAGCACGCCGCTTGGCCTCAGTTCGTCGATTACTCTGACCACTGCCGCCCTGATCGTGCTGACCTTCGCCGCCTCGATCATTCTAGCCGCGACCAATCCAGCCGCGATTAGTTTGCTGACCGCGCTGAAATAGATGAGCATGAACAAGGCCGGCTGCAACAAGCCCGTTGCAGCCGGCCTTGTTCATATCTGTTTATAACTGCCAGACCTTGATGTTGTTGAAAATCACATCAGTATTGCTGCTGCCGTAGCTGGCGATGAAGCCAAGCTGGCCGAGTGCGTAGGTTGTATCGCTGAGCTGAAACTCTTTCTTCCCGTTGACGTAGAGCGAAATCTGGCTGCCGTTGGCAACGACACCGAATGTATTGACCTGGTTAAAGCCGGTGAGAAAGTTCGTAAGCTGTCCCCGCTGGAGCGTGCGGTCATTGGCGCCCTTTGAGTTGACCGAGATGTCGAAATCGAAATTTCCCTGAGTATCGACGAAGAGAATGTAATACTGCGAGTTATTCTCGACGCCACGGAAGAACAGGCCGCCCTCGGCGCCATTGCCTCCCTGTTTGATCGTCATCTGGACCTGGAAGGTGAAATTGGCAAAGTTGCTTCTGCCTGCGCCACAGGTATAGTAGAAGTTCACGTGGTTGCTTACCGCGTGATAGGAGCCGTTGGCGAAGAAGCAGTAGGTTCCGTCATTATCCCAGCCATATTGCGAGACATGGCTATCGTTGGTCAGGGGGTCGTTGAGAACCAGCCTGTTGCTGAACGGGTAGGTTGAGGCGATGGCGGTGGCGGTGGCAACGGCTTGGCCTGTGGCGGTGGCGCGAGCCTGCTGCGAGGCGGCTTGAGCCTGGGCCGTAGCGGTAGCATTGGCATGGAGCGTGTTCTGATTGTTGTTGTAGGCGATAAAGCCGATCAGCCCTCCTGCGACAACGAGCAGCGCGATTACAGCGATCAGCACAGTCAGGCCAGGCCCGCGTTTCCGGGAGGCCGGACTCGTCGGTACAGGTGGTGGCAGGCTGACCGGTCCCTGTGACTGTGGATAGGTCGGTCCCTGCGGCGGGTACGTTGTGTAGCCCTGGCTGCCCACCGGATGCCGGCTCATCATCGTCGGAGCGTAGGGATCGTCCGGGGCGTAGGGGTCGTAGGGATTCGGTCCCGTCGCCGGTCCCGGCGGTGGCGGTGTGGCCGGGTTGGTATAGGGATTCGGGCCGGTCCCTGGACCCGAGGGCGGCCCATAGGGATTGCTATATGGTCCCGAACCATAGCCAGAGTTAGGCTCAGGCCGCGCTGGCGGATAGGGATTATAGCCGCCGGGTCCCGTATTCGGCGGCGGGCCCCCATAGCCGGGCGCGGTTCCCGGCGGCGGGGCGGGCTGATTCGGGTTAGAGGGAGCCGGGCCATAGGGATTGTAATTGGGATTGTTCTCAGGGTACTGGCTCATCGAACAGGTCTCCTTATATCCACATTCACTGAAATTCTTTGCTATTGTTACATACGTTGGCCGGATGCGGGCGCTGGACAAAAATAAGAGAGCAGACCTGTTTGCACGGGCAGTTGCAAGCAGGTCTGACGACGGGTCCTAGAGATTCTACCGATTTTCGCGGGCCAGAACGCCTGCTCCCATAAGGTGGCAAGCACCCAATGGAGGGAGCAATCCCTCGCACGTTTCCGCTGTGAAGGCGGAAACTTATGACAGTTGCCACACCTTCACGTTATTGTAGACGACCTCGGTTGGGCTGCTCCCATAGTCGGAAATGACGCCGATCTGGCCGTTGGTATAGGTTGTATCTGTCACCTGCGTGACCTGTTTCTGGTCTACGTAGATCGTAATCTGAGAACCTTTTGCCACGACACCAATGGTGTGAACCTGGAAGAAGCCGGTGGCATAGCCGGAGACCTGGCCCGATCGTAAGACACGGCTGTTGGTGCCACTCTGGTTGGCCTGGATATCCAAATCATAATTGCCCTGCGTATCCAGGAACAGCACATAGAAGCGATCGTTGTTAACATCGGCGCGGAAGATCACCCCACCCTCAGCGCCATTGCCCCCGTTCTTAATGGCCATCTGCACCTCGAAGGTGAAATTGGAGAAAGTCGGCGTGTTGGCTACACACAGGTGGAAAAAGCCTTTATTGTTTTCTTGTGCATGATAACTGCCCGCGCTGAAAGAGCAACTGGTATTCTCATCCCAGCCATACTGCGCGACATGGCTATCGTCGGTCAAGGGATCGTTGAGGACCAGGTTGTTACTGAACGGGTAATGCGTAGACAGGTACGTAGCGGTGGCTTGCGCATTGGCAGTCGCCGAGGCAAACGCGTTGGCCGTGCCGGTTGCGTTGGCGACCGCCGTAGCCGTTGCATTCGCCTGTTGCACCGCCTGCTGGTGATTATTGTAAAATATCACCCCCAGCACGCCTCCCACAATGACCACCAGCGCAATCACCGCGATGAGAATCATCCTGCCATTGTTTCTCTGCGGCTGTTGCGGAGAAGGTGGCAGCGGCGGTATCCCCGGCGCCGGCGTTGGCGGATAAGATGGATAGCCCGCGCCTGAGATCTGCTGCTGGCTCATTACCGTCGGATCATAGGGATTATAAGAGCCGCCAGTGTCTGGTCCCGCAGGCATAGGCGTGGGCGTGCTGCCCGGCGGGGGCGGCGCATATGTCGGCCCGTAGGGACCATAGCCGGAGTTCGGCGTGCCCAAACCCGGACCCGAGGGCGGATTTTGATAGGGGTTTGGACCCGATGGTGGGTTGGAATAAGGATTAGGACCAGACGGTGGCTGCGGGCCTCCATAGGAAGTGCCAGGCGTTGGCGGATAGTTCGGGTTCGAAGGATTGGGACCATAGGGATTATAATTTGGCCCGCCATTAGGATTCTGGCTCATTTGATCTATCTCCTTGTGCGCATAATCAAAGAGTTCTTAAATTTGCACATAGTATACCATAGGCCCGGTCGGCTGAATAGTTCATACTTCACACTGTGAAGTAGGATACACTCTTTATCTACTAAAAAAACGAATCAGTAGAAATACCTATTCTCCAGGCGAAGGTAGTCTGTCACGCCCTTCCCAAAAGCCGCCCGATCGACTATAATAGATAGTGTAAATCTCGCACTTTTCTATCGGTCTATCATACCGGGCATTTGTATGCTGCTAGGGGAGCCGTGTGGCTGAGAGGCAGTTCCAGTTGGGGAACTGCTGACCCTATGAACCTGATCTGGGTAATACCAGCGGAGGGAAGCAGTTCCGGCGCTTGGACAGCAAGCAGTACTCTGTCACAGGCCGCGTCTCTCCGCAGGGGCGCGGCCTTTTGCATGCCCTGATGGAGACGTTTGAGGAGGAAAAACCTATGCCCAGGCTTGTGCTTGAGGGTGTCTCGAAGAGCTTTCGCCAGGGCCGCCAGCTTCTCCCGGTTCTTCAACCGCTGGACCTGGAGGTGGAGCAGGGCGAGTTTGTTTCGCTGATCGGTCCGAGCGGTTGTGGCAAGAGCACGCTTTTTAACATCATCGCCGGTCTGGAACAGCCCGATAGCGGTTCGCTGAGCATCGATGGCGATGCCAGTCCCCGGCGCACCGGCAAGACCGGCTACATGCCCCAGCAGCCCTTGCTCCTGCCCTGGCGCACAGTGGAGGAGAATGTGCTGCTGGGCCTGGATGTGCGCCGCGTGCCACGTCGCCAGGCGCTCGAACGCGCGCGAGAACTGCTCAAACACTTCGGGCTGGCGGATTTCGCACAGCACTATCCCGCCACGCTGTCGGGCGGGATGCGCCAGCGGGTGGCGCTGCTGCGCACGGTGCTCTTCAATTCCCAGTTTCTTCTGCTGGACGAGCCCTTTGGCGCGCTCGACGCCCTGACCCGCCTCTCCTGCCAGATGTGGCTGCTCAATCTCTGGCAGGAGGTGCATGCCAGCGTGCTCTTTATCACCCACGATGTGCGCGAGGCTATCCTGCTCTCCGATCGCATCTACATCATGAGCGCGCGGCCCGCACGCATTCTGCGCGTCGTGCGGGTGGACCTGGAGCGTCCACGTCATGCCGACCAGCTCGCCGAGAGCCGCGCCGTGCAGCTTGAGCAGGAGCTGGTTTCCCTGCTGGTGAAGGAGCAAGCCCTATGAAACTGCGCTGGTTTGCCAGCTATGGCCCGGCTTTTGTCCTGGCCGTGGCTCTCTTAGCTCTCTGGGAACTGGCTGTGCGCGCCGATCTCTCGCTCGCGCAGTTTCTGCCATCCCCCAGCATGATCGTCCAGGCGCTCTCACTCAACTGGGGCGCTATCTACGAAAACACTATCCCGACGCTGTTGGAGACGGTGCTGGGCATGTTTGTCGCGACCGCTCTGGGCCTGCTGCTTGCCATGCTGCTCGACCTCTCGTCCTGGTCGCGGCGGGCCATCTATCCCCTGCTCATTATCTCGCAGACCATCCCGATCGTTGCGCTCGCTCCCCTGCTGTTGATCTGGGGAGGTATCGGCATTGGTCCGAAGATTGTAGTGGTGACGCTCTACTGCTTCTTCCCCATCGCCGTCGCGACCGCCGACGGTCTGGAGAGCGCCGAACCTGATCTGCTCAAGCTGCTCAAGAGCATGGGGGCCTCGCGCTGGCAGATCCTCTGGCTGGTGCGCCTGCCGGGATCGCTGCCTTCATTTTATTCCGGTCTACGCATCGCCGCCACCTACAGCGTCACCGGCGCGATCGTCGGTGAGTTTGTGGGCGCGTACCAGGGCCTGGGAATCTATATGGAAACCTCGACCAATTCGCACGCGATCCCGGTGGTCTTCGCGACGATTGTCGTAACCGCCATCCTGAGCCTGGCCCTGTTCGCCCTGGTCAATCTCCTGGAGCGCCTGACCTTGCCCTGGTATCACGCGTCCCGCGTGCAGGCCGGCGAGAGGCTGGCCTACAGCGGACGCTTTTTGCGTTAGCGAGAGTTTGTTCTCTGGAGGAATCATGTATGAACCGTCGTAATCGCTTGTTTTTAAGCATCGGCATTCCCCTCTTGCTGCTTGTCATCGTAGGTGCGCTCTACCTGCATCAGCAGCAGACGGCGAATTCTGCGGGCAAGGGCGCGACTCCCGCGCCTTCCTGCAAGGGCCAGTTGACTACCGTTAAGTTCGCGCTGGACTGGACGCCCAACACCAATCACACGGGGATCTATGTCGCACAGGAGAAAGGCTGGTATGCTGCTCAGTGCCTCAATGTGCAGATTTTGCCCTACTCGGCCAACGTCTCAGCGGACACAATGGTGAGTAGCGGGCAGGCTTTCGCCGGCATTAGTTCGACCGAGAGCATTGTGGCCGATGCTGCGGTCAATCAGCCGGTGGTTTCGATCGCGGCAATTATCCAGCACAACACCTCCGCGCTGGTCACGCTGGCCAGCTCCGGCTTGAACAGTCCCCGCGACCTGGATGGCAAGATCTACGGCGGCTTCGGCGCGCCCTACGAGTCTGCGGTGGTCGGCGCGATCATTCGCCAGGCCGGCGGCAAGGGCGTTTTCAAGAACGTGACGTTGAATATCGACACCATGCAGGCTCTGGAGACAAAGCAGATCGATTTTGCCTGGGTATTCGAGGGCTGGGAGGTCATTCAGGCCGAGCGAGCCGGCTTCAAGCTTAACGTCTTCCCCATTACAGCGTTTGGCATTCCCGATTACTATACGCCCACGATCATCACCAGCCCGCGCGAGATCAAGGAGCATCCCGACCTGCTGCGCCGTTTCATGATCGCGACCGCGCAGGGCTATGAGTACGCGCGCACGCATGCGCATGAGGCTGCTCAGCTTCTCATTAAGGGAGCTGGAGCGAACAATTTCCCCGACCAGGGACTGGTCTTCGCCAGCCAGGATTTTCTCAGCGCGCATTACGCCGATCCCGGGCGCAAATGGGGCCTACAAGACGCCGCAGCCTGGCAGGGCTATCCCGGTTTCATGCTGCGCAACCGCGCCATCTTGAACGCGAACAACCAGCCCGTCACCAGCATGGATTTTAATGCGCTGTATACTAACCAGTTTCTGGCCTGATTTTTTGCGAGTAGTGAGGAAATTCCAGCAATTTGGAGCCCTCACTACTTGCTTTTAAATTCAAACCCATGTATCATTTATCTGGTTTTTACTGTGTTTTGATCGTAAGTTGTGTGGCTGGCATTTTTCTTCTTTTCCCTTTGTAAGGCTTGTTCGATACACATTGGGACTGATTGAGCAACATTGCAACGTACTCATTGTGAGAAGAAACGTATGGAGGCCAAGCATGATTTGTGCTAATTGTGGCGCGAATAACCCTCAGGAATCTGCCTTTTGCGGTGGATGCGGTTCGCGCCTGGTGCCGGCGCCTGGTCCGGTGGATGCTTCTCTCCCGTCGAACCAGGGACCGGCAGTCGCTTCGCCTGCTGCCGCTATGGCTGGTAGCGACGATTCGCCAACGCTGCGCGCTGCTCCCGAATCCGCCGCAGGAGCGGTTCAGCAGCCTGCGCCCGGTGAGGTTGCCCAGTTTGGAGCGCCGGCCCCTCAGATGGCTGGCAGTCCGCCGCCTGCGCAGGGCTGGTCAAGCGGGTGGTATCCCGCGCAGGCGCCGGCAACGCCAGCGCAGGGCTGGTCGAGCGGAGCGGCCTATCCTGCGCCGCCTGCCCAGGGCTGGTCCAGTGGCGCGTATCCACCGACTGTCGGTGAATTTCCAGCCGGGGTGTATCCTACGCCTGGCGCGGCCTTTAGCAGCGGGGCCTATCCTCCCGTCACGCCCGCACCCGGCATGCAGGCGAGTGGCGTGTATCCAGGCCAGCAACCGCAGCCGGGTTGGCCTGGTTATCCGGGCCAGATTCCCCCGCCGACGGCAAAAGGGCCGAGCGGGCTGATTAAACCGCTGCCGCTCTGGGCGTTCATTACCAGCATCCTGGTCGTGGCCCTGTTGCTGGCCGTGCTGGTCTTCTTCACGGGAGCCGACTGGTCCGCGGGCGCGCAGACCGCCGGGATTGTGGCCCTGGTCATCGGGGCGCTCATTCTGATCGCTTTCGGCGTGCGCGCGGCGCTGGGCATGCTGGCGCAGACCAATGTGCATCGTCGCTCTCAGATCATCAGCTCGATTCTGCTGGCGTTAATTCTCTTTGCGGTGGGTGCGATAGGTCTTACCCAGGGACTCGGCATCCACGCGGTGCAGGCCCATTTCCTGGAGGGGCAGCAAAAGTGGCAACTGGCGATTAATGAGTACCAGGCCAGCGGCCAGAGTGCGCCTGCCTCGGACGATATCGCTCGTACCTATGTTGAGTGGGGCGAGCAGTTGGCGAATCAGCAACCATCCAGCGATCGGCAGTATAACGATGCGCTCGGTAAGTTCAATACGGTGATCACCACGTATACCCAGGCGTCTACCCAGGTGGCGCGCGCTGAGAAGGACGTAATCTCTACCTCTCAGGCAGCAGCCGCGTTCGATTCGCAGAGTAAGAATTACGCGGGCGCAACGCAGTATTACGATAGCCTGCTGGGGCAACCGTACTGCACGGCCTCCTGCCAGTCCCAAACGGGCGCGCTGGACGCGACGGCCTATTACAACCTGGCCGAGCAGGATCTGGCCGCGCAGAAGTACGCCGATTCGGTGGCTGCGTTCAATACCCTGACGACGAAATTTGGGAGTTCGCCGGAGGCTCAGAAGGCGCACGCGGATTATGCGAAGGCGCTATGGGGCGAGGGCCAGGCGCAGTTGACTACGGCCTGCTCCTCAGCGGTCGCGACCTATCAGCAGTTGGCGACGAACTTCTCCGACACTTCGGAGGGGCAGCAGGCGGCGACGGCTTTGAAGCAGCCTCAGCCCGTGAGGGGGCAGTTCACCTCGACTATCCCGAGTGGGACCAACACGCCGGAGGTTGGCCTGGTGCAGGGCATCTCGGCGAATATGTCGAGCGACGCTTTCTACGCGATTCTGGCAAAGTCGCCTGTAGTAACGGTGCAAAGTGATGGCAAGTTCCAGTTCCAGCCGGTTGCCCAGGGAACCTACTACCTGGTCTGGGGCGTGGTGAATTCTGCCGATAACCGGGTCGTCTTCCTGGTCGGGCAGCGCTATCCCGCGACGGTCGGACCGCTCTGCCCATTTGATTATGGCCAGATCAGCGAGAATTTCCCGACCGCGTAACCCTCGCCTGAGTACGCGTTCTGGTCTAATGGGAACGCTCTGATCCTATCGGCAGAGCGTTCCTATTCTGCCGTCCTTCGCCAAACTGGCCGCCAGCTTCTTCCTCCCCCGGGGTATGGCCCGCTCGAAAACAGGAACGACAACGCTCTGGCCCTATCGGGGTATTGCGTTGTCATTGGCGCTCTATTCGTGTATCATAATTGTGGCGAATGGAGATACGGAGGTCACAAGTATGATCTGTATGAAGTGTGGCGCCGAGAATGCGGAGAAAGCCACTTCCTGTGGGCAGTGCGGCGCCGATCTGAGAAGACAAGCGGGGGAAAAGCTGACTGCAAGTTCGTTCGATCAGTCTTTTGCGCCCAATGCCTGGAGTATGCCCTCACAACAGTTGGTAGATCAGGCGCCAGGCCCTCTGCCGCCCTCCCTGTTTGCTCCCATCGCGCATAGTCCCTTCAGCGAGGAACCGCTGCCACAACCGTCCGATGCCCTGCCAACGCTGGTTCAGCCGGTTGGCGATATTCTGGTCTTCACTCCAACCGCTGAGGTTCCAGTGCCTGCCAAACCCGCCTCTTCGATCTCCACTCCGCCTGAGCACGCGACCTTGAACGAGGTTCAGGCCGCCGGGGTATCTCCTTCGTTCTCATGGGACCTCGCGGACTATCCAACCGAGACGCGCGTCCAGGTTCCGGGAACGCCGTCCGCCCAACTTGACTTTCCCGCTCAGCCGTCTGGAGTGCAAGCCCCGCCGTTTGCGCAGCCGCTTCCCTCCAATGACCGGGAGACGCCCGGCTCCAACCTGTTTCCTGGCATGCTCTCTGCCGATCCTGGCAATCAGGCGGGAGCCTGGCCGGGGAACGTTTTCCAGCAGGCTGGCGTTGAACAGGAGAATTTCGCGGCGTTTTTTCAGCCGCCGCCCACCTCGCAACCATTGGGGAATGTCTACCCGGGTCCGTTTGAGGCTCCCCCTATTTCGCAGCCGTTGGGAAATGTCTATCCCGGCCTGCCAAAAAATGCCGGCTCCGCTCTGCTGACAGGCCAGCATGCTTCTGGCTCCCTGGCCGCTGCCGAAGTGAGTCCCCTGGTCCGTCCTCTGCCGCGCTGGGCCTCCCTCTCCGGCATCGCCGCTGGCGCTCTCTTGCTGCTGGCTCTCGTCTTTTTGAATCCCGACTGGGTCACCGGCGCAATGGTTGCCGGTATGGTGGCCGTTATCTTTGCCCTCCTGCTCCTCATCGCTGCCGGGGTGCGGGTAGCCCTGGGCTTGCTGGCCCAGACCAATCCCCATCGGCGCGCTCAGGTAATCAGCACTGCCCTGCTGGTCGTGCTTCTGTTCCTCTGCGCGGGGCTCGGCTTGAGCCGGCCAACGGGATTGCACGCGCTGCAGGCTCGCTTTCTCGAAGGTCAGCATAGCTGGCAGACAGCCGTCCTTGAGTACCAGGCTGCCGGCGAGACCCCCCCGGCCTCCGAGAACCTGGCCCGCACGTATATCGAGTGGGGAGAGAGCTTGAGCCATCAGCAGCAATATGGCGACGCGGTGAGCAAGTTTGCAATCGTTTTGCGGCAGTATCCGCGAGCAACGGGCCAGCTTGGTCGCGCCAGAAGCGATCTGGTCGCGGCCTATCTGGCGTGGGCGGATTATGCCTCCCATCACCAGGACTACGCCGGCGCGACCGCTCACTATGATGCGCTCCTCGCGTCAGGATACTGCGATTCCGCCTGCCAATCCCTCACGCAGTCCAGGGACGCCACGGCCTACGATCAACTGGCCGAGCAGCAACTGGCGGCGCGACAGTATGCCCCGGCGGTGGCCGCGTTTAAGACGCTGACCACGCGCTTCGCCAGTTCGCCGGAAGCCGGGCGGGTTCACGCGGACTACGCACAGGCGCTGTGGGGTCTGGGCCAGCAGCAACTGGGAACAGCCTGCACAGATGCCATTGCTACCTATCAGCAGTTGGCGAAGCAGTTCGCCGATACCAGCCAGGGCAAGCAGGCGGCGACGGCTCTACAGCAGCCAGTCCAGGCGAAGGGCCGCTTTACGCAAAGTGTGCCCGGCGCGCCCAATCATCCCACGGCCTTCCTGGTGCAGGGGCTGTTCGTCGGCATTCAGCAGTACCAGTTTCCTCCCCTGCTGCGCACGGCGCCCACCACGCAGATCAATGCCGATGGCACGTTCGCCTTCCCATCCGTGCCGCCGGGAACCTATGAGCTGGTCTGGAGCAGCGATGGCACTCTCCATTTCTATTATGCCTTCAGCGGCAATCAGGTGCTCTATACCGCCCATATCGGCCCGCTCTGCGCCTATGACTTCGGCAATATTGACCAGGCGATACCCACTTCAACGAATGGCTAGATGAATGACCAGTAAAAGTCCTTCATCCAGGGCAACCCTGGCCCGCTTGCCCAGCAGAACGTTGCTGATTCCGCGTGGCCGACCGAAACGCAGCGTTTCCCCGCGCAGAGGATAGTAGAGATTCTCGGTGCGTACTCCCTCGGCAGAGGCCGTCAGCGGAAAGAGCGAGAGCAGGTCTCCCCGCTTGCCCTCGATCAGCGTCTCCCCTGGGCCGCGCAGCAGCCAGCCGCGCGCGTTGCCGTCTGCGATATCGATGGGTCTATCTGGATAGCCCGCCAGTAGCAGAATATTGGCGAGCGTATGATCGAATCGCTCTCCTCCCAGCGCACCCAGCAGCGTAATGTGGGTTGCCCCCTGTTTGAGAGCCAGCTCGATTGCAAGCTCTGTATCCGTCTCATTCTTCTCCGTCGGGGCCTGCACGATCCTGCTCCCTCGCCGCTCCAGGTTCGCGAGCGCCGTCTGGGAGAGCGAATCAAAATCTCCCACTACAAAGGCCGGCACATATCCAAGCTCCAGGGCTGCCATTGCTCCACTATCCGCCGCAATCACCATCTCAGCTTTTGCCAGGGCTTGCTCCACAGCGGAACCACCCTGCACCGTCCCGCCCGCAAATAAAATCACGTGCATATATCAGATTCTCCCATTACCAGGCAGTAGTTGATCTTCGGCTCGCTCGCTTGCTCACGCAATGCGGATTCTGCTTCATGTTTGATAAGTTGCAAAAATGCGTATCGAGTGCGATTTGGCCGCGCGAGGCATGCGGCCAAATTGGGTGATTGCGTAGCCTGCTTCACATCCATTACGTTATAGTTAGCAGGAAAAAATAGCAAAACCTGGCACTCAGTATACCGTATTTTTGTGTAAAGGGAAGTCACGTCTATGCTCTCTCCCGAAGATACCAGAGAGGTTCAGTCCTGGGGCCGCTACCCCAGAGTAAAACATACGCAGGTCATGCCCATCTACTGGCGCAGCGAGATCCCTGATCTCGCCAGCAGCGAGCAGCCGGTTCTGCCCCATGCCTATGGGCGCAGCTACGGCGATAGTTGCCTCAACGAGAACGGCGTCGCGCTCGATGTCAGCCATCTCAACCGTTTCATCTCTTTCGATGAGCAGACCGGCCTGCTCTGCTGCGAGGCCGGCGTTTCCCTGGCCGATATTCTCGAGGTCATGGTTCCTCGCGGCTGGTTTCTGCCTGTGACTCCGGGCACCAAGTTTGTCTCCGTGGGGGGCGCGATCGCCAACGACATTCACGGCAAAAATCACCACGCAGCAGGCACCTTTGGTTGCCACGTCACCCGCTTGCGACTTCTGCGTTCCGATGGACAGCGTCCGATCTGCTCGCCCGACGAGAACCCGGAGCTCTTCCAGGCGACGATCGGCGGTCTCGGCCTGACCGGGCTGATCCTCTGGGCCGAGTTCAGGCTCAAGCGCATCGTCAATCCCTACATCGACGCCGATCATAT
>Ga0209581_1002492_pt1 | contig 17435 bp, 18 predicted proteins | sample Coa_R2_FD_187160 | JGI IMG/M metagenome (GOLD analysis project Ga0209581, IMG submission 187160) | Surface soil microbial communities from Centralia Pennsylvania, which are recovering from an underground coalmine fire - Coalmine... | ecosystem: Environmental > Terrestrial > Soil > Unclassified ...
GAAGACTCTTGGACTCTCCTTCTGTTTTGATCGTGATATGTGATCCACCAAACATTCCTTCTTCGGTAGATTCCCATTGCGGCTCTCTTTCCATCCCTTTGCCAGCCGCGCATTGATTTTAGCAGGCAAGCACAGCGGCTGAGCCGAAATTCGGGTTGCTCAACGGGCTTCGATCCGGTTCTCGGAGACGAATCGTTGAAGGTCAGCCATGTCAAAGCGGACCGCTCGCCCCACTTTGACGAAGGAAATCCTTCTCTGCCAGACCCAGCCGTACAGAGTCGAAGGAGAGACGGCGAGAAATCGCGCGGCTTCGTTGATATTCACGAGCTCAACGACGCGTGGTGTTGTCGAGTTTTCGGTTGCATTGTTCTTGGTCATGCTTGTCCCCTAGCCGGTCCTTGCCGGCATGTCCGGTTCTGGAAGCGCAGCGGTCGTGTCCTGCGTGGTTCTTTCCTTCGAGGCGGCAAGTTCCGCTTGCGCTTTCTTCACGGTGAGGCGCGCGTAGTATTCGGGATTGCTTTTTTCGCTGCCGCGGAAGTCGGCCAGCCTGCGGATGACTTCCTCGGGGTCGTCTCCGCGCGCCAGAGCCCGCTTTGCGTAACTCCAGTCCCGTTCGGACTGGCTTAACGGCCTGGCCTCCGAGGAACGCTGGGTGGACAAGCGGGAATGGGCCCTAAGGTCGCCGGCTATCGATTCGGCCCGCAGGCGGAAGTCGGAGAGATGGTAGACGCGCGCGGTGTGGCGCTGTCCCCGCACGCGGAATTCGGTGAGGTACTTCCGGTTGAGAAAGCCGGGGAGACGCAGGACGCGCGTCGAGTCGGTTGCCGCGGGGTCGCCTCCGAACTTGCGGGCCATGACGCGAAGCAATGCTTCCGCTTGTTGCTGTTCGAAAGCCTCGACACGCCAAACGACCTGAAACTTTTCTGGTGAGGTGTTGAGGGTGTAGTTCGGAGGCGGCACCAGATTCGACTGGCCAATCTTCATGAGAGCCGCAGGACCGTCGTTATCGATGTCGAGATAGAGATGGCGGATCGTCTGGATGTCCTCCTTGGTTCGCGTGCGGGCTTCGGGCTTGAGAGGGTTCATTCCGATGTAGATGTCGCACGCTTCCTTTTCGTTCTTGTGGCGGAGCCAGTCTTGGGTGGATGCGCCTGCAATCCGCTCCGCGGTCGCAATGCGCTGAGTCGTTTCGCCGGTGTTGGTGTTGCGGACGAGGAGGGCAATCCGGTCCGAAGGGTGAAAGTTGGTGCCGATGTAGTCGACGGCGGAGACTTCGTTCGAAGTGCCACTGGGTTCCGCATTCATCGCAGGGCCTCCTGTCTCTGGTAGATCGCGCAGTAATCGAAGAGGTCGGCGTCGGGATCGTAACTGTTGATTTCGAGCACTTCCGAGATGTAGCGTCGTCCGGGCCTGCGCTCGATGTGGATGACGACTTGGAGCGAATCGGCGATATTGCTCTTGATGGCCCGGTAGGGCAGCTCGACGCCGCTTTGGAGGACGCAACTTGTAAAGCGGGCGAGGCCTTGTTTTGCGGAGTTGGCGTGGATGGTGGAAAGAGTGCCGGCGTGACCGGTATTGAGAAGCTGGAGAAGATCGAAGGCTTCCCCGCCCCGAATTTCGCCCAAGAGGATGCGGTCCGGCCGGTGGCGGAGAGCGGCTTTCAGCAGGTCGCGGATGGCGATGCCCGGAACACCGTTCTGAGGACGCCTGGCTTCGAAACGAACGAGGTTCGCGTGGCTTAGCTGAATTTCCGCAGTGTCCTCGATTAGGAGAATGCGTTCATCTTCGGGGATGAACCTGCCGAGGATGTTGAGGGTGGTTGTCTTTCCGGAGCCAGTGCCGCCGCAGATCAACAAATTCTTCCGGGAAAGAACGTAATCCTCAAGGCGGTTGGCGAGTTGCTGGTCGAGTGTTCCCGCGGCAACGAGATCCCGCATTTCGAAGTGACGGGTGTTGAATTTGCGGATGGTCAGTGTGACCCCAGTCAGGCTGCAGGGCGGAATCACGGCGGCGACGCGGCTGCCATCGGGGAGGCGCGAGTCGAGAATGGGTTGCGATTCCGAAATGTCGCCACCGAGCCGCCGTGCGATGTTTTTGACTGCAACCAGGAGTGCTTTCTCACCGAGCGAAACGCCCGCCACTGGCTGCAGATAGCCGGCCTTCTCAATGAAGATGCGGTCCGCGCCATTGACCATCACCTCGCTGATGGAATCATCGAGGATGAGATGCTCGATCGGTTTCAGGAACGGGAGTATGGTTTCAAATCCATGCATCAGAGTTGTCCTCGCGCGAGCTGCTCGAAGTAGGAGAGATTGGGGTCGTTGTAATACGGCTTGAGATAGCAGAACGTGGGCGGGAGTGGATTGAGCCCGTCGTAGGCAATGACGATGGATTGCGCGTTCCTCAGCTCGGTGAACGTCTTCATGTCAAAACGATAGTCCGAGTGCGGGCTGTAGGTCTTCGAAGCCGTGAGATTGGCGCGGTGGGATACGGCCTTTCCGGTCAGCAGGCTGATATGGGCGTCGTGCCCGCTTTCGGAAAAGTTGTAGCTGGCCTTCAGGCGATCCTCGCGCCCGCAGAGGGAGCTCGCGGTCTTTGCGGAGAAGTCATCGGACAGGGTCAAGAACACCTTGGTTCGGAAGGTCTGCAACAAGGTGCGCCAGGTTTCGCCGGGGAGCGTGGACTTGAGTGAGCTGAGGCTTTGCGTAGCGACAATGGGGATGCACTTCGGCTGGCGCGACAGGCTGAAGAACTTTTCATCGCCGGTAGGCTCGCTCTCGCCGACCGTCGCGAAGTGATGGTATTCATCGCAGAGGAAGAGCACCTGGCGGAAGTACTGACCGGGGTGCGCCTCGATTTCGGGAATGCGATTGAGAACCGCACGCTGGAAGTCGAGTTTCATCATGACGCCAAGAGCCTTGGCGAGGCCGGGGTTCATGCCGATGGGAAAATTCAAGGCGCACACCGCGCCACTTTCGATCAGCCAACTGAACGAGGGCAGGGGTACGCCATAACGCAAATCGGCGTTGGCCACGGGATCGTAGCATTCCGGTGGCGGACAAAACGTGCGCTTGACGGCGGGATTGTCGTCAAAGAGGGAAAGAAAAACAGAAATGCCTTCGACGATGGAAGTGCGGAGTTTGGGCTCGATTCTCCTCCAATCGTTGTAGAACCAACGCTTGACGGCCTGGAGCTTCTCGTAGCGGTCGGCGTCCACTTCGTTGATGCCGCTTTCAGCGAGACAGTCATATTCGAGCGAGCTCTTCTTCACGAGCGAGCGGAGACCAGGCGTCTCCTTGGCCCGGAACATTCCAAGGGCGTCATCGTAGTCGAAGCCGAACGATTTCAGATCCTTAAGGCGCGTGCGGTACTCGTCGGGCTGGACCAGCAGGAAATAGCGCTCTTCAAGGCGGAGTTCAGCGTCGCGAATCTTCCTTTCGAGGACCTCGGGGGAGATGGTGCATTCATAGACATCGAAGAGCGTGATGTAGTCGTAGGCCACCTTGTGAAGCAGAATGATGAACTTCACGAGGTTCGTGTAGGCTTGCTGCCAGAACGGCTCCTTGCCCCGGCCGAAGAGGTTGTTGATGAGCGAAGCGATGCTGTAGGCCAGCGCGTAGGCATCCAGCCCGTTGTGGAGAGGGTTGTAGCGGTACTGGGATTCGAGACTGATTTCAACGTAGTCCGCAGCCCGGCCATGGCGTTCAAGAATCGCGTGCACTTTCCTGCAGAAGTCACCCTTCACTTCCAGCACGAGACCGCCGATGCGTTTCTCGGGGTTCCCGGCTTCATAGGAAAGAATCTGCTCTGCGTAGGGGTACAGACAGGCGCTGGTCTTGCCGCTACCAACGGCGCCGAAGACAGCGATACCGGTGAATAAGCCGCGCTCCGGGATCGTGAGCCAATGGGGTGTCTCGGAAGGCCCAGGAACGCGCGGGTTGTGAACCTCGCCGAGCACCAGGAACAGATCGTTGCGATTGCACGTTGGCGGGTACGCAGGAGGCTTGCCCGACTTCGGGCGGGGAGGACCTTTCAGGGTGAAGATGTAGAGCCCGGACAAAAAGAACGAATAAAGGATGTAAGGCGTTGTGTACAGAAACAGCGTGTAGCAGTACTTCAATCCGTGAAAAACCGGGCGTGCCCAGAGAAAGATAAGTTCGAGAAAGAAATTGTCCTCGGGGAACGGATACCGGAAATAGAGGATCATGCCCGTCGCCGCGGCGAGCACGCAGGCCACGAAATTCCGCTCTCGGAGTACACGCCGAATCATGACTACTTTCCCGCCTGCGGCAGAGGGACAGTGCGCTTGCCAGTTGCCGCGCCGTCCCTGCTCGCTCTCCACTTCTTGTATTCCGGGTCGCGCGTCAGCGTCTTCCGCAACGCGAAATTCGCGACGTAATCCGGCGTACAGTCAACGAACCGTGCGTAGTCGTCGAGCAGATCGCTGACGGGTTGGTCGAGCTGCAACGAACGGTTCACGCTCCGCGGCGGTTTCTTGATGATGGCCATGTTCCCTTCCTCCAGTCCTCGATTTACAAACTCCAATTTCCTGACGCGGCCCAAACCATTGGCGCGAGAGTTACGCGCCAGGAGGCGGGAGCGACCCCTCGAAGTCCCGTGACGCACGGTGCGGCAAAGGGCGGGGTCGCTCCCGCCTCATCCGAGGTTTGGGCCGCGTCTCTCGGGCCTGCCGTTTTGTTCTTCATGGCGTTTGTTTTCTGCTCGTTCTGCGCCCGTCGCGGTGAAGTTCAGGGTGAAGCGTGGAGTGAAGTTGCAGGGGGAAGTGCGCTTCACCCTGTTTTTTCCAATTGCCGCATATCACCCTCTCCACGGGAGACCAGGTACGTCGCAAACTCGATCCTCGGTTGCCTTCCCGATTCTCCGTACTGCTTCTGAAGCTCGCGCTCTCCGATTTCGCCAGCTTTCCACGCGGCGTAGAGCGCTTCGATTTCCGGCCCAGCGAAAGTCTGACTCGCTTGGTCGAGCCATTCGATTTCGTCGGCAGACAAGTCTCCGTATTCTTTTCGGTCCCACGCCAACCGCAGCCGGAGATAGCGCAGCAGTTCCATCGAAACGGCTGTGCGCAGGGCACCCGTTACCACCGAACGGAAGCACTTCTCGGCTGCCGTGAAATGAATCGAAGAGCCCGCTATGTACAGGAAGCGAAATGACGCCAGATGACGGAAGAGCGGAACATAGGTATTCAGATGATTGGCGAACCCGGTCAGACTCGCTTGTCCCGGGTCCACATACGAGAAGGAGACCACAGGGGAGGAGGAGCCGGTCACGGCGTCGAGGAACAGAGGGAATTTATCCACAAAGTAGCGAAGTGTTGGCTGGGCGGTCGAGATGCCTTCGTATGTCTTCGCCGGCAGAGCTTTCTTGGGAATGCCGAGTTGGTCGCAAAAAAAGCGGACCTTGTCCTGCTCTGTTTCGAGGTATTCGTGCTGTGGGTTAGCGATGATGAAGTCGAGCAGCAAGAGTCGGGTGCGGATGAACTCCGTCGAATGGCGCCGTCGGTTGCGAAGATTTTCGCGCTCGATCAGGCGATACAAGGTCTTGGAAAAAAGATGGTAGACGCCACCCAGATCGAGGTACTCGCGCCAAGTGGCATGACCGCATCGTTCGACCTTGCCAGTGAAGCTTTGGTACCGCTTCCCCCAACTGGTCTCGGTGAAAGCGACGAACTGCCGAGGGACGAAATAGCCTGAGTGGGTGGCCACAACGTAGAGGAAGCGCGCCTCGTCCGCGGTGTAACCGAGAGTCTGAATGGCTTTGATGTGCGCATCGGAGATGTTCATAGGGACAGGATCTCCGCGGTGAGTTCCCGCTCGTCGAGAACTCGGCGGAGTCGGTCGGCTTCGCCGCGAGGGGTGTATAAGGAAAAGCCCGCACGGATCTTTTCCGCGACCTGCCGTCCACGGTAGTGCTCGGTTACGAGTTCGAGGTTGACGCGCGCCATCTCTCCGTAGCGGGCTTCATACTCGATCTGAAGGTCTGGGACAGGAATCTTGTTGCGCACGACTTCAAGTCCGTGGCGTGCCGCGATTTCCGATCGCGCGTCCGTGCCGAACCTCGCGATTTCGCGATTGATCTTGCGCTTCAATTCGTAGTCCAGAACGACGCGCAAATTCCGTCCACCCTGCGCCTCGATCCGGGCGGCTTCTTTCCGGTACAGGCGGTAGAGGTCGGCATCGTGATTGGCTTCGCGCGGTTTAACGAAGCCGTAGTAGACCGCCTGGGTCGGCGGCACGAGGCGGTTCGCACGCAGGAGACGGTATCCTCTTCTGGTCAGCGTGAGGAGTTCTCGGAGAGTGGCTTCGGGGCCTTCAAACGATCCCTTGCGGACGAGGCCCAAGCGAACGAGATTCAGGATGTCCTGGTCGGCCTCGTCGCGGCTACCACCGTAGGCATGTTCCGCGAGGTCATTCGCAGCTATGACTCGGAACTTGCCGAGTTCGGCGACCGTGCGGATTTCGGATTCGCTCAGACGGTAGCCACGATCTCTGTCGTAAAGGACCGCGCGGCCCTCTCTGAAGTGAAGCGTCAGAGTGCGCTCTTCCAAAGTGCGGTCTCGTGAATGGTTCTGCGGTTGCGCGGAGCGCATTTCTCCAGCACGTGCAAGCTCGGCGAGGTCCCGATCCATTTCCGGACGTTTGAAATCCGGTAGAGTGTCCCTGACCTCAGATTCCTGGCGTGAATAGTCCCGCGACATTTTAGTCGGCCTCCTCGGAGTCGTCGGAAGAAGGCAGAGGAAAGTGGCCGGCGAGTGCCTGATTGTCGACGTGCGAGAGTTTGCGGCCGGTGTCCTTCAAGAAGAACTTGCGCTGGATGGCGTAGACCGCCGCGAAGAGATTGACGAACACCACGGCAAACCACAGGAGGAGAAGAGCGCCGTACTGGTGAACGAGGACGTGGCGGTAGGGAATGAGAAACTTCAGTTCGCCCATGAGCCAGAATCCGGTCGCCAGGAGAAGCGCAATGGTCACAATCAGGGCGTTGGCAATCATGTCCGGCTCCTACAGGGGTTTGAAAACGAAGGGAGTCCTTTCCGAAGGAGGAGCGGGCGGGAGTCCGCAGCAGCGGAGGCTCTCCTGACGCGTGCCGTTTGTTCGGAGGGCGAAGGACGGTGGGATGGGCTGTGATGTTTGCGAGGAAGAGGAACCAGTGGTAAAGACGGAAGTGGCGCGCGGAGGTTGGGCCGAGGCTGCCAGGCGGACGCCCGCGACTCCCAGTCGTTCTGCTTGGGAAACTTTTCTCATTTGAACGCCTGGTCTTCACGGAAGTAGGAGATCGTGAGTCCCAGAGGGTTAATCGGGATGAGCTCGTTTGGAACGCGGGACTGGAAGATGAAAACCAAGTTCGCGGTATAGAGATCGCGCTTCAGTTCGCTGTGGTCGGCGGGGGAGTAAAAGACCATGTAGAAGTCCACGCGCGCGCGATAAGGCGGCGTCTGCAATTCTTCGAGCGCAACCTTCTTCACGTCGATGTCGATTTCGGGAGCGGAGGTGTTGGTCAGAAACTTCCGGATAATGTCGTCTTTGCGGTACGCATCGAGGATGCCGTTCGCGAGCTTTCCGTCGAGGAAGTAGAGGGATTTCGCGAAGTCGTCCTGGATGGTGTAGCGGTTCCTGCGATAGTAGAGCTTCGTGAATTCCGAGAGGAAGTATTTTGCCTCGGCGTCCTGGGGCTTGTACTCGAAATTGTGGTAGTTGATAGCCTCGGCCCGGCCAACGTCGTCGATGCGAATGACGAGGGGCCGGAAGTTCTCGAACGTGCGAATCGTTCGCAGGTCCACCAAGGCCAGCGCCACGGCGATGAGCGAGACGAGAACGAGGGCAATCTTGAGATACGTATTGGTCACCATCGGGTCACCGTAGGATTCGAGGTACAGACGCTTGGCGTCATAGAAAGAGGCGTCGCGATCCATCAGATCTCCTTGGCGATCGCGGCTGCGGCGGCCGCGGGAGCTTCGAGGATTCCGGCGGTACTGCCGCCCGCAGTGCCGCTGAAGATGTGATTCGTCAGAGCGGGCACCTTCAGCAGGACATAGATCGAAGCAACGAACGTGATGAGCAGGACGGGAAACCACCCAATCAACTGCAGCGTCGAGATGGTGCCGGTTCCCTGCAAGGTAAGGACGCCGATAATGAGGTTGCCGATGATGTAGACGACCGCGGCGGCGATGACCTCATAGAAGGCGTACTGCAGAAAGCAGCGCAGCCAGCCCCAGAAGAGCCATTCGAGCTTCGGCACAATGAAGAAGGGCAGGAAGATGGGACCGACGAGAACACAGACGGCGGTGGCGATGAATCCGTACGCGATGACAACGATGGAAATGGCCTGCGCGGCGGCGAGCAAAATGATAACGACGATGTAGATCGCCATGCCGAGGAAGTCCGTGACGCCCGGCGCGTCAAGGCGCGCCTCGAAGTCTCCGATGCGGTCCACGATGGTTTGCAGCTCGGCCTGATTGATGCGATTCGCAAGAAACTGGGCTTCGTCGGTGATGAGGTTGTGGAAGCTGGCACCGATGCCGGGAATTGGCGTGCTGTAGTAGTTGACCATGGCGAAGCCGAAGGCGATGGTGAGAAGCAGGCTCGCGAAGTTGTCGAACTGAAAGGTGTATTTGCCGCTGGCGGCGGAGAGCGCAGATTTCACGCCGAACCAAGCCACGAGAATCGTGGCGAACATGCGGAACAGGTTCTGGCCCATGGCATCGAAGAAGCCGAGGTTCTGCGTCAGAAGATTGTTGATCGCCTGATACAGGAACTGCAGGAAGTCGGTCTGCATGGTCTCGGCTCCTTCGAGGGTGAGAGGGAAACAAAGTTACGGCATCCGGAAGTTCTGCAAGGAAGCGGTCAGCGTGCCGGCGACCTGGTTCATGTTTCCGGCGAGCCTGGCGCGGCGGCTGATGTCGGCGTTGATAGCGTTGGCGGTCATCTCGCGCTGTTGCTTGGCGGCGATGACCTGCTGTTCGAGGAGTGAAGCGAGCAGCTTGTTGGAATCCTGAATCGAACGAAGCGTCAATACATTGGCTGCGTTGATTTTGTTCAGGACCTGCACTTCGCTGTTCAGGTTGGAGTCCCCGGACAGGGAATCCTGTTCAAGGTTGTTGATCTGGTTCTCCAGAGTCTGCGCGTTGCCCCGGATCGCGCCGATGGTGGCCAGCGCATTGGTATTGGCCCCGTCCGAGAGCTCAACCGAGGCGTATTGCGATTTCACGCGGGCGAGTTCGTCCGCCGTCATGCCGGAGAGCACGCTCTGGTCGTAGGTTCCGAGGGGAGTGGTTGCCTGCCGGTACCCGGCAAGCACGGTCTGGAAGAGCCCGGAGTTCGCGCCGTTGACCCAGCCGGCCGTGTTTCCATAGCTGTCCAGCGAAGTAAGGTTGCGCCACTGCGAGAACTGGGCGCGGTAGCGCGTGGGCATGTTTTGCAAGTTACGAGCCATTTGGACCGCGAGGTTGTATTGCGAAACGAGCTGGGCATAGCTCTTCTGCAGCTGGATGAGGTGCTGTTGCAATTGGAAGTAGCGCAGAAGCGCATTGTGGTAGTTGGTGGGGTCGTAGACGATGCCGCCGAATCCGAACTGGGCGGAGGCCGTACCAACGCAGAGAACCGTGACGAGCAAAACAATCAGGACTTTCTTTCGCAAGGACTTTTTTCCTTTCTTCCCTCAGAGATTTGAAGGCATGGTGTGGTTGGCGTAGTCGGGGAGCGCGAGGTCTCCCGACAGATAGACCTTTATCCGGTGCCCCTCGCGGATGGTGATGGTCGGAAGAACGTTCAGGAATTTGTCGAGGATCTGCGCGGAGGATTGCGCGGTGCTTTGCGCGAAACCCTGCCGCATCAGGTCGGTGCCTGACGCGGTGAGAGCGCCGGAAGTGTTGCCCTGGGCGACAGCGCCAATGGCTCCGATGGCGAGCGAAGCGCCGAAGATGCGCAGGTAGTGGTTGTTGACCTGGTCGCGGAGACCCGCGTCGCCGATCTGATTGAGTCCCTGGAATCGATCGAGAGTAGCGGAGTATCCGTCGGGCATCACCAAACGGTGAAACGCGACGGCCAGCCGCGTTTGGCCGAATGCCTCGACCTTGCGGGTTTCGCCCAGGAGCTTGGTGCCCGAGGGAATCAGCAAGTGTTGACGGTCGTGGGAATACACGTCGTTGGTCAGAAGGCATTCGACGGGTCCGGTGAACTGGCCGTCGAGACGGTTGATGAGAACGGTTTCGAGTACGGTTCCTTCAAACAGAATGTAGCTCTTGCCCGTTGCCGTGGCCGGTGCGCCCGCCGGCGCGGCAACAGGGCTCCGGTTATCCTCCTTTCGGTCGCCTTCCGCGGAATTCTTGATTGCCGGTGGATTCACAACAGCGGGAGCGGGGGGCTGCTGCAATGGCCTTAACAATTCGGCAAGCTGGGCGGCGCTTGCATCCTGTGCCGAGAGATTCGAGGCAGAGCTCTCCTCGCGGCCTTGCGATGATGTCGGACTCTTGCGGTAGCTCACGGCAACGTTGGACGCGAAAAGCGAGAGGTACTCGCGCTTTTTTCGTTCTGCGCGGATGGCGTCCTCCGGCTTTTCGGGAGAGTTCCCGTAGCCGGCTGGTGCGGATGAGACGGGCGGAGTTGCTGCCTCGGCGGCCGTTAGCGTGTGGGCCTGTTGCGCCAAAGCATTCTGCGCAACCGCCTGCTCCCGCTGGAGTTCTTCGATGCGTTTCTGCAGCTCGAGGATCTTGGCTTCGTTGACTTCGAGCGGCGGCAGAACGGCTGGAGCGGGTGGAGCGGCTTTCGATGGAGCCGCTGGTTTCTTGCCGCCCGTGAGCCACATGATGAGGACCATGAGCACGGCAAGCCCGGCGAGCAGCCACGATTGAACGTTTTTCGGAAGCAGGCCGGGCGGTTTCGGCGCTTTGTCTTGAATCGTCGGGGCGGATGCCATGGGAGTCCCCTTACTTCGGCGCGCCCTGGCGCGTGAAGTTCAGCTTCTTCTTGCCAATGGCGAGGTAACCCGCGTCCACAATCTTCGGAATGATGTACGCGCCGTTTTCAAGCTGGAAGGAGACAAGATTGGGTTTGCCGTCCTTAATCTCATAGAAGACCGGCTTCTCACGCGCCGCGCAACGGATGTAGGTGAAGGTGTCGTCGTGGTAGATGGCGGAGACGAGGAAAGGTTCGCGCGAGGCTTTTGATTCGAGAGCGTAGTCGAAGCGCAGCCTCGTCGCGTACCTGGAGCGAAACTGGCTGATTTCTTCCGCGGCGCGCGTCTGGGCGGCGCGCACTTGCTCGGCCGTCTGCCGCCGGAGTTCGGCCAGTTCCTTTTTGTAGGCCTCCGCATCGGCGGCGCGGACATAGCCGCGAAGTACGGTCCCGGGCGTCGAGCCTTCCTTGGGTTCAACGAAGAGCTTGAGATCCGGCTGGGCATTCGGGTCGCCGCTGATCTCGGTCAGGAGGAAGGAGTAGACATGCCCGCTGGCGGTGATGAGATTGAGGTTGCTGCGGATGCCCGCCTGCGCGGGATGGACGTAGCAGAGATTGTGGGCGCCATTGATGATCCAGAACTCGCGGTCGCCGGTCGTGAAATCAAGAATCTCTTCGTCGTCGGGCAGGATGATGAGCGTCGAAAACCGGAGTTTCGCCTGGACCTGGACAATGTCTTCCTTGCTGTACTTGACGACGCGGGCTCCGGGTTCCGCGGCCTGCAGGGCTCCCCCGCAAACTGCAATCGCGGCGAAAAGGAGTAGGCCGCGAAACGAGCGCTTCCCCTTGTACGAAAACATGTTGTTTGTTCCTCCTTCGAAGTTGGGCTTGCTAGGAATTCCGGTCGTCAAACCAGCTCGCAATGGACTGCACGAAGAGCACGATCGCGGTCAGCACACCGGCTAGAAGGAGCGCGGCGAACAAGGGGCTGAACCCGAGCCGGTGCGCGATTTCAACGGGATTCGGAATCATGGCTGGGCTCCTGCCAGGACTTCGAGGCCTTTGTCGAAACCGTAGGCATCGAACGCTTCCCTCCGTTTGCGGTTGTCATAGGGGTCATTCGTGTACAGCCAATAGCTGCGGCGGTCGACGTGCAGGTTGACCACCTTCGCGAGTTCCGGGGTCTTGATAAGGAACTGTTGTTTTGGCAAGAGACTGGCGATGAGGGCAACTTCCGTGTCGTTCAAGTGGAACTGGCGGCGGTAGAGCTCCTGGTCCATGTCGGGATTGGCCAGAAAGATCTTGGTGACGCAGCTTTCGAGGATCACGTCCAGGAGTTCCGAGCGCTTGAGCTCATCGAGCGATTGCGTCGATACGATCATGGCGGCGTTGTGCTTGCGCCAGGTCTTAAGCGCTTCCGTGATGTACTGCCGGATGCTGGGGTTCTTGAGGAACACCCACGCTTCGTCGATGAAGAACGCCTTGAACTTCGAAGAAAGATCGCGATTCGCGATGACTTCGTTTGCGCGATGCAGAATGTAGAAGAGGAGGGGTTCGAGCAGTTCCGGGTAGCGGCTCATCTGCTGGAAGTCGAAGCACTGAAAGCGTGAAAACGAAATGGTGTCCTCCGGGTTGTCGAAGAGGAAACCAAACTGTCCGCCGCGAAGCCATTTGGCGAGTGCATCCGCGAGTGGACGTGGAAGTGTGTTGGCGAGCACGTCGAGAGTGCGGAGGGCCGGGTCGAGCGCGTAGAGGTTCTCGATCTGTTCGTACAACTCCCGTTCGGTGACGGGGTCGAGTGCTCTGAGGTTTCCCCCAAGCAGCACCTTCACGAAGAGAGCCAGGAAGTCGAGATTCGGTTTAGTCGGCGGCAGGCAGAAGGGGTTGATGGAAAAGTCCGCGGATTCGACGCCCATGCGAAGGTAGGTCCCGCCGAAAAGGCGCGTGAGGCTTTCAAAACTTCCGCCTAGATCAAAGATGAATGTGTAAGGCCCGTACTTCTGCAGATTGGTGATGAGGAAGTTAAGGAGAAACGACTTGCCGCTGCCGGTCCTTCCCAGAATCATCGAATGTGCCACGTCGCGGTAGTGGAGATTGAGGAAGTAGGGCGTGCCGTGGTTGGTTTCGAGAACGGCGAGGTACTCGGAGCGGAGGTGGGCGTTCCGCTTCTCGCCCGAATGCAAAGTGAAAAGGAACGATAGATCCGCATAGTTTGTATTGAGCAGGTAGAGATAGCGGAGATTGAAGGCAAAGTTGCCCGGGATCGCCGCGAGAAACGCGTTCAGCAAGTTGTAGCGTTCTTCATAAAGCTGGGCGTCATGGATGCTGAAGACCTTGTAAAACTCCGCGGCCGCGTTTTCGACCAGGGAGAGGTCGCGGTCATAGATCACGACGGTAAGCGAAAACTGGCCGAAGTAGTTCCCCCGCAGTTCTATTTCCTCGATTCCCTTGCCGAGTTCGCGAACCTGGGACTCTTTGGAGTTGTCGAGAAGCGCGTCTTGGGGAGCGGCGTCATTGAGGTTGACCTGGCTGAAGAAGGATCGCTTCGTGTTATGGAAGTGCCGGCGCTTGGCCTGAATGAGCCGCCGCGTCTTCCCAGGCTCCTCCTTCTTCCATTCGGTGACCACATGATAGTTGGCGCGGACGTCGAGAAGGCCCTTTAGGAGAAGTGGGAAGGTATGAGCCGAAGGCTCCTTGAGGGTGAGAACCTTGACGTAAAAGTCGTCCACCCGCAGATGCGTCCGGTGACATTCAAGGTGAGACTCCGCGAGGTAGTAGTCGAGAAAGGTGTCGTATTTCCGCTTCGCGCAATCGAGTTTCAGCGGATCGAAATTGAGAGTGCGTTTCAAGACGCGGAAGGCTTCGTCTTTCGGAAGAATGCAGACGGACAGGAAGTCGCTGACGTGGTTCCGGAAGCTTTCGACCTTCTGTCGCAGCGTCGCCTCCGCCCGGACCATTTCGTTGCGGTTGCGTCGCACGGAGGCCTTCGAAGAAAAACGTCCTCGCAGTTCGGCAAGAGAGCGTCCGGGATTGGCTGGAGACTCGAGAATGCAATTCGTGAGGGACCGGCGCGCGGATGTGGCGGGGCATAGGACTGCAAAGAAAATGGAGAGGGAAAACAGCAATTCGGCCTTTTCCTGAAAGTACGCAATGCGATTCCGGATTGCGGAATCCACCACAGGGTTCCCACAGTAGGTGTACGGGATAGATTCATGATTGCGCTTGAAGAGCAGCTGATAGACGCGGTAACTCTCGTCGAACAAGCGAAGCGCCGATTCGAGGCGCTTCGTCAGCGCGTCGATGGAGGACTGATCCAGGCATTCATAGTCGACGCCTTTGAGTTCGAGAATGATTCCCACTTCGCCGGTTTTCGTGAGGAAGACCTCCGGTCCGACAAACCCGAACAGGTTGACCATCGCGTTCAGAGAACCTGATTCTTCGTAGTTCCGGAAAATGCGCTTTAGGTTCAGCACGCCGTTTGTCCTTGAACGGCAACGGCATGGAACTTGGCGGAGTCGTACTGGCGGCGGATCTTCGCTGCGAGGAAGAGCAACCTAAGAATCTGGGGGTCGGTTGCAGTGGCCCAGCGGGCCACCATGTACAGCAGCAAGAAGATCAGAATGCCGCCAACAAGGCTTCCCAACAGATTGAAAGTGGCCGCCCCAAGGCACATGGCAAAGAAAAAGAGCTTTCTCTCGGCCCTGAGAATGGTGAGCGGGTGCGAGAGCGCGCGCAGCACGGGATTGATTCTTCTTTCGCAGGGCATGGGACTTCCCTCTCTGCAAATTTAGAAAACGAGAATCACGGAAACAGCCAGGCGAGGAAATTCACCGCTGCAATGGCCATTCCGACGCCGAACAACACGCCGGCAAGCACTCGTTTTGATCCGCCTTCCCCAAAAGCGAAGGTGAGACCGGAGACGACAATCGCGACCAGGGAGAGTCCCCGAGCGATCGTGCTGGTGAAGGCCTGTTGCAGGACGTTCACGGCGTTCTCCCATGGGGAGTTGGCCTGGGCAAAGGCTGGGGCAGCCAGTGCCAGGCCAATAACGGACATCAGGATCGCCCGCGAAATGGAATAGGATTTGGACAGTCTCATGAACAGTTTCCTCATAGAGTCCTCGTCTGCTTGGTTGAACAAAGATTGGGGGGAGGTTCACGCGATCCTGGACGGTACTTTTGGCAGCGGCGAACTCACCAAAACGTGAGACCAAGAATTCCAGGGCCCCGGTTTGGTTTCGCTGACGCCAGCTGGCACTTTCGGCGTGAACTCCCCTCTATCTATCCATTCAGCAGGAACGAGGAAAAATGTGTCGCGCGGAGGGGGCAGGTCGGGGCAAGCGGCGTTATTCGCCTGACAGGCGGGGATGGTTCCCCGCTAGCCTGCGAAGCTTCGTGAGGAGGCGCTTCATCCTCTGCCTCACGGCGTTGGGGGTAGTGGAATGAGACTCGGCAATTTCCTCGCCCGTGTTTCCGTCGAGCTTGATTTGAATCAGAAGGTTCAGTTCAGCCTCGTTCAGCGCGCCCTTGGCGATGCATCGACAGAGAAAATGCCGGAGCGAGGCATGGCGTTCCATGGTGTCGTCCCGCGGCAATTCCGGTGCGGCCCATCCTTGCCCTCCCTCCGGGGCTCCTTCAGCCGTTCCTTCCCGGCCGGCCCATTCAAAGAGCTGGCGCTTCACGGCTCGGGAGATCGCAAACGCAAAGTGCGACTGGCGTTGGCTGAGTGGTTCTGAGCGCAGCACTTGCAGGAACGCGGTGAGGGCCTGCTGCGTAATGTCGGAGCGCGCCAGACGGACCTGCTGTTTGGCGATTCGCCGGACAGTTCCGTGCAGGACAGGAACAAACGCCACAATCAACAGGGTCTCGACGTAGCGCGGTGCGATGTGGCGAGCCAAGAGCAGGTCGCGAAAGAGATCGTCCGAGGTGGGCCCGGCTTGCGTTGCCTTCAAGTGGGATAACAAGTGGAAGGGCGAGGTGAACGCGCGCAAGCCGTTCGGGCTGCAACTGCGGAGCATGTCGTAGACGGGGATGGAAGAAGCCAGTTCGGCACAGAGTTGTTTTTCGACGCGGCAAAGAAGGCAGCGGCACGTGGCTCTCGAAGTCATGGGGACACCCCTCGTCCTCAGGGCGGACGCCGGCGGGGGAGAGCGGGGACGCGCCCTCGGCGGTCCGCGGCGGAGGCGTATGCTCCGCGCCTTGCCGCGCGCGGACGGGGATTTTCTCGAAAGTGGCTGGAATGCGAGACAAACAAAAAGGCCCTCCGGCAAAGCCGGAGGGCCTTGGCTGAGCGAGCTCAGAACGGGACTTCTTCTGAGCCCGCGTCCGGCGCGGAAGACGGCGCGGGCAGTTCGGCTTCCGCGCGGCTGAGCCGCCGGATGGAGTTGGCGCGAACGCTCCAGAAGACGACGAACTTCGGGACCTTGCCCTTCTTGGACTTGCCGTTCTCGCGCTCGTACTTCGAGCTGACGAGTTGTCCGTCAACAAGGACATGGTCGCCCTTGTGAAGCGTTTCCGCGACGGACTCGCCGAGGCGGTTGAAGGCATAAGTTACGTGGAATCTGATTACCTTCGGTGATCATTCGCCTCTCGTCGAGGGTCAATGTACTCGTCGTGTGGGAGGCGGAGATCTCTGCGCTGCCCGGAGTCCCCGGGTTCGCGTAAATTGGCGAGCCTGGAGGCGAGACATGAGCGAAATCGATTGGAGCCGTTATCCGCTGGTCGCAGAGAGCGAGCTCGGACGCCGATGGCTACAGATTCAGCGTGACCTGGGCTTGGCGCAAAACACCGTGGAAGCGTACGGTCGCGGGCTCGAAGAGTACCTGGGATTTCTTCGTGAGTCTCGGACGGAGCCGACGAAGACTGGTGGAGAAATAATCGCGCGCTATGTGCACAAGCTGCGTATGAGGCCCGGAGCGGTCCGCGGAAATGTGGCTTCGATCGATTGGCAGTCCACGCTCGCGAATGCGACCTTGCAACAGCGCCTCACCGTTGTTCGACTCTTCTACGATTTCCTCGTCGAGGAAGGAATGTGCGAAAAGAACCCGGTCGGACGAGGTCGCTATACTTCTGGAAAAGCCTTTGGCTCTGGACGTCAAAAGGGTCTGATTCAGCGTCACCACAAGCTGCCGTGGATTCCGAGTGAGCAAGAGTGGAAAGCTGTTTTGGCTGTGGTCCGGACGAAAGGTACACGAGTGCGGCTGATGTTTGCACTTGGCTATGACGCAGCGCTCCGTCGTGAGGAACTCTGCACGATTCAAGTACCAGATATCGATCCTGCGCACCGCACGATCAGAATTCGCGCCGAAGCGACGAAGAACCGGTTAGAACGAATCGTTCCTTACTCGATTTATACGAATGGCCTCTACCAAGAGTACCTGCAAGAGAGGCGATCGCTGGGCAATGAGCGCGGCATCTTGTTCCTGTCTTACTCTCGCCGAAATCGAGGGAAGCCGCTGTCTTTTTGGACGTGGTCGAAAACAGTGAAACGACTCGCGAAGGAATCAGCGGTGGAGCGTTTCACCAC
>Ga0209581_1002493_pt1 | contig 17433 bp, 13 predicted proteins | sample Coa_R2_FD_187160 | JGI IMG/M metagenome (GOLD analysis project Ga0209581, IMG submission 187160) | Surface soil microbial communities from Centralia Pennsylvania, which are recovering from an underground coalmine fire - Coalmine... | ecosystem: Environmental > Terrestrial > Soil > Unclassified ...
CCAGGACGTGCGTCTGCAAGCCGATCTGGCGCAACTGGCGCGAACCACCAACGAAGTTCAGCGAACGGCCATGGCGATGCGTATGATCCCGATGGGCCAGCTGTTCCAGCGCACCGCGCGGCTGGTGCGCGATCTGTCGCGCAAAGCAGGCAAACGGGTGGAGGTGGAAACCCGCGGCGAGGACACGGAACTCGACAAGACAATCGCCGAAGGACTGGCTGATCCTCTGCTCCATATGGTCCGCAACGCGATCGACCATGGGATCGAACCGCCGCAGGCGCGGGAGGCTGCGGGTAAGAACGCGACGGCGCGCCTGCGGCTGGCGGCCTATCATCAAGGCGGGCAGGTCGTGGTCGAGATCGCCGACGACGGGCGCGGTCTCGACCGGGACAAGATCCTTAAGAGAGCGCGCCAGAACGGTCTCATCTCCGCCGACGCGCAGCCCTCCGATATGGAAATCTACCACCTGATTTTCGAGCCCGGATTTTCCACGGCCGATCAGGTGACCGATCTGTCGGGCCGCGGCGTCGGCATGGATGTGGTTCGCAGACACGTCCAGAAACTGCGCGGACGCATCGAGATTCAGTCGAGCCCCGGCTGCGGCGCGACCTTCCTTCTGAAGCTCCCCTTGACCCTGGCCATCATCGAAGGGCTGATTGTCATGGTGGGCGGTCAGCGGTATATCGCGCCGATCTTTGCCGTGAGGGAAATGCTCCGTCCGACGCCGGACCTGCTCTCGACGGTGCAGGGACGCGGCGAGATGGCGCTTGTGCGGGGACGGCTGCTTCCCGTTGTGCGGCTGCACCGCCGGTTCGGAGTTCCGCCTCGCTCCGAGGATCCCTGCGACGGGCTCCTGATCGTCGCTGAATCCGAAGACCGGCAGTTCTGCGTTCTGGTCGATGACCTGATCGGAAAACAGGAAGTGGTGATCAAGAGTCTCGGGCCGACTCTGAAAAATATTCCCGGGATCGCGGGAGGCGCGATCCTTGGCGACGGGCGCGTCGGGCTCATTCTCGACCTCAACAGCCTGTTCGAGAGCGGCCGCGATGGCTAGCCAAACAAACAAAAGTGAAACGTTGCGCCTGACCGCGCTCGAATTCGAACGGTTCCGGAGGCTGGCCTACGACGCCTTCGGCCTGGATCTGCGGCCCGGCAAACAAACGTTGTTGTCGGCCCGGCTCACGAAAAAGATTCGCGAGCTGAAGCTGTCCTCCTTTGAGGAATACTACCGGTATCTGCTCGCGGACTCGACCGGCAAGGCAGTAGCCGGACTGGCGGACGTGCTCACCACCAATCACACCGGCTTTTTCCGCGAACGCGCGCACTTCGACTTTCTGCGCGAAGCGGTCGCCTGCGCGCTGCCCGACCGCGATCCTCTCCGGATCTGGAGCGCGGGCTGCTCGACGGGCGAAGAGCCGTACACCATTGCATTCAGCCTGATCGAGGAGCTGGGAACTGCGGCCTTCAGCAGAGTTCGAATCCTGGCGACGGACGTCTCCAACAGAGTTCTTGCCGTGGCCCGCCGGGGGGCCTATCCTGCGGAGCGCTTTGACGGCTTGCCCGGTCATCAACTGCGGCGCTTCCTGCTGCGCGGCGAAAACCAGTGGAAGGACTGGTATATGGTGAAGCGGCAAATTCGGGACATGATCGAATTCCGCCGCCTGAACTTGAAGAGCGACTTCTCACACGTCGGACCATTTACTGTGATCCTGTGCCGCAATGTCATGATCTATTTCGATCGGCCCACGCAGCAGGACCTGATCAACCGTCTGTGCCAGCGTCTGGAACCGGGGGGCTACCTGCTGGTCGGACATGCGGAAAGCCTGAATGCGATCCATCATCCGTTGCGATATGTCCGTCCCGCCATCTACAGAAAGCCCGATGCGCGGGATGCGGCGCGAGGGAGGAAACACTCGTGAACACGCTGGTGGTCGGCGTTGCCGAGTGCCGGGTCACGAACAATCCGCAAAGCGTGCTGGTAACATACGCGCTGGGCTCCTGTATCGCCGTCATCGTCCACGATCCCGTGGCCCGCGTCGGCGGCCTGTTGCATTTCATGCTGCCGGACTCCAGCCTCGACCGCGCTAAAGCAGAGCAAAACCCGTTCCTGTTCGCCGACACGGGAATTCCGCGCCTGCTTCAGAGCGCTTGCGAGGCGGGCGCGGAACGGCGGCGAATGATTGTGACGGCGGCGGGAGGCGCCCAGTTGCTGGATAACGATGGCTTTTTCAATGTCGGCAAACGAAACTGCTTGGCCATGCGCAAGGTCTTGTGGGAGGCCAACATCGCGTTGTATGCCGAACATACCGGAGGCATGGAGTCGCGGACCGTCCGCCTGGAAGTCGCCACCGGAAGAGTATTCGTTCGTAACGCTGGCCAGCCACAAGAAGACTTGCTGGCGCCGTCGCTCGAAGCCGGGATCGCTTGAGGTCGCATGATTCGTCGCCGCAGAATTAAGGTTCTGGTAGTGGATGATTCCGCCATTGTTCGTAAGATTCTGACAGACGCAATTTCCGCCGAGGACGATCTCGAGGTGGTGGGAACTGCGCCCGATCCGTTCATCGCGCGTGACAAGATTCTGGCGCTCAAGCCGGATGTGCTGACGCTGGATATTGAAATGCCGCGCATGGACGGCATCACGTTTCTCAAGAAGCTGATGCAGCATCATCCCATGCCGGTGATCGTCATCAGCTCGCTGGCCCAGGCGTCCTGCCAGGTGACCCTGGAGGCGCTGCGAATCGGCGCGGTTGAAGTGCTGGCGAAACCAGGCGGTCCGTATTCGGTTGGGGATCTGACGTCGGAGCTGGCGGTCAAAATCCGGGCTGCCACGGCCGCGCGCCTCGACCGTTCGAACGCCCCGCCCGCGGCGGCCCCCATCGAGCCCATTCACGAACATGTCCCAACGCCGGAGATGGTGATTGCGATCGGCGCCTCGACCGGCGGTACGGAGGCGATCGAGCAGGTTCTGACGCGCCTGCCTGCGTGCAGCCCGGGCATCCTCATTACGCAGCATATTCCCCCCGTATTTTCGCGAGCGTTCGCAGAACGGTTGAACCGGAATTGCAGGTTGGAGGTCAGAGAGGCCTGTGACGGTGATGTTGTAAAGCCGGGGTTGGCGCTCGTCGCGCCGGGCAATGTGCATATGCTGCTGCGGCGAGACCCAACCGGGTACCGCGCGCAGATCAAGGACGGACCGCGGGTCTGTTATCAGCGCCCGTCGGTCGACGTGATGTTCAGCTCGGTGGCGGAGGCCGCTGGAGCGCGATCGATCGGCGTGTTGCTGACGGGCATGGGCTCAGACGGCGCTCAGGGAATGCTGCGCATGAAGCGCGCCGGCGCACCCACCATTGCGCAGGATGAAGCGACTTCGGTCGTCTTCGGCATGCCGCGCGAGGCCATTCGCCTGGGCGCTGTGGACCGAGTGCTGCCGCTTTCGGCCATTCCTTCGGCGATCGTGCGCTACGTCAACAGGCGGGCGGGCGCAACTTTGCCTTCGTCCGCAGCGACGTGACGCGCGGCGCAGGCGTCAGAAGGCCGGCAAACCCTCCGGACTAGTACGACCGCCTCTTGTTCGCTCCGCAAAGTCGTGCGATGCTTCCGTTGCTGGGGGTTGGGGATCAGGACGGAGGACGCGTCGAGCCGCCTGGCAGGACGCTTAACCTTCCCCCGGCAGTCAGCAGCTAGAGAGAGACAGAGAACCGCCGGGACGCGGTCAAACCAAGCCGCTGAGTCATACTCCTACTCGCTCCTTGGCCTGCTGAAGCGCCTGCTCGACCTGGTCGCGGTAGCGCTCCAGCAGGTCCTTATTTTCGGCTTCGAACCGTTCCACCAGCACGGGCTGAGTGTTCGAGGCGCGAACCAGTCCCCACCCCTGCGGGAAAATGACGCGCACGCCGTCAACGTCCACCACCGGGTGCGATTTCCTGAAGTGCTCAGCCACGCGCTCGACGACCGCGAACTTGATCTCATCGGGACAATCGATGCGGATCTCCGGCGTCGAGACCGTTTTCGGAACGCCTTCCAACTGCGCTGACAACGGCTTCCCGGATTTGGCCACGATTTCCATCAGTCGGCAGGCCGCATACAGCGCGTCGTCGAAGCCGTAATAGCGGTCGGCGAAAAACATGTGACCGCTCATTTCGCCGGCGAGCTCGGCGTGTTCCTGCTTCATCTTGGCCTTAATCAGCGAATGGCCCGTCCGATACATGATGGCGTTGCCGCCGAGCCGGCGCAGCTCGTCATACATCACCTGCGAGCATTTCACTTCTCCAATGAAGGTGGCGCCCGGTTTGCGCGACAGGATCTCGCGCCCGTAAATCAGCATCAACATGTCGCCGAAGACGACGTTTCCGTTTTCGTCCACGGCGCCGATCCGGTCGGAATCGCCGTCGAAAGCGACGCCGAGGTCGGCCCCGGTCTGCTTGACCTTTGCGATCAGCGGCTCGAGATTCTCGATGAGGGTCGGGTCCGGGTGATGATGGGGGAAGCGTCCGTCCATATCGAAGAACATCTCGGTCGCGTCAACGTTCAGTCTGGCGTTGATGCGACGCATCACGGGTCCGGCTGTGCCGTTGCCGGCGTCGAAGACGACCTTGATGCGGCGGGGATACGCGAACTGGCCCGCGATCTCCTCAACATAGCCTGTCACCGCATCGAACGATTTCTCGCTTCCGGCGCCGTTCTCAAAATCGCCGCGCTCGATCAATTGGCGGATCTGCTGTATACGCTCGCCGAAAATGGCTGCTCCGGCGGCCATGGTTTTGAAGCCGTTATATTCCGGCGGATTGTGGCTGCCGGTGATCATAATGGCGCCGTCGGCTTCGAGCGCTATTTGCGAATAATAAAGGACCGGAGTCGGGACCACGCCCAAATCGGTCACCTCGCATCCGGATCTGGTCAGGCCGCGCACGAGCGCGTCGCGAAGCCGCCCTGAGCTGAGCCGGCAATCGCGTCCCACATTCACGCGCCTTCCGGCATTGCGGATCAAATAAGTTCCCAGACCGCGCCCCAGCCGTTCCACGCCTTCATCCGGCAACTCCGTCTCGGCGATTCCGCGGATATCGTATTCGCGGAAGATCGTAGATTTCAGCACACTCGCAATGTAACAGATCAGGCGGGACGCAAGACCGCCCGGGCGGGCGCGCCGTCGCTGCCGGCGATTTTCAGCGGCAGGCAGATCAGCTCGTACTCTCCGGGCGCCACGGCCGAGAGGTTCAACCCTTCGACGATCCAGATGCCCGCGCCGAGCAGCGCCTGGTGCGTCTCGGCGCCGTCGCCGTGGTACGCGCCGACCGAGAGATAGTCGACGCCGACAAGGCAGGGCTTTCGTTGTGCAAGATACCGGGCGGCGTCGGCGGCAATCGACACGAACTGTTTCTGGAACTCATTCGTCTTCCAGACGCGGTCCGAATTGGCGGTCTTGAACAGGATCCGCTCGCCCGTGCGGATATCGTGCTGCTCAAGCTCCTGTGGCGTGATGCGCTCGGGATCCTGGATGGCAATGACGCGCGCCCGGCCGATGCACACTTCGAGGGGAATGCGGTCGATGCCGGCGCCATCCTTGATAAAGTGCACGGGCGCGTCCATGTGGGTGCCGGCATGAACGCTGGTTGTGATTTGCGACACATTGTCGTGGTCGCCCTTATCCATGTCGCTGTCGCGCCTGCGTTCAAAGGCCTTGTCCCCAGGCCAGTGCGGCATGCCGTTCTCCAGCAGGACAGAGACATCGATCCAGTCGCTCATTTGTTCACCATAATGACGTTCTTAATCCCCGGCTGTTTTCCGGCGAGAAGCTCGGCGGCGTGCTCCATCGGAAAACGGTTGGAGATCACCATTCTAAGCGCATCCGGCCAGCGCTGCATGAATTGTCCGAGGTCGCGGATGGCGTCCTGAAAACTCTGAAGGCTGGCGTTGACCGTGCCGAACACCACCTGATTGTTCAGCACAAGCTCTCGCATGATGGCGTCGGTATTGATCGGAACCGGGCCCTTGCGTCCTGGAATGCCTGTAAAGATGAAGACGCCGTTGGCGCCCAGGCGCGCAATCACCTCGAAGGCGAGTTTGGACGCGCCGACGGCCTCATACACGACATCGATGTTTCCGATCCGGCGGGCTGCATCCTCGATGCTCACCTCTTCGGCGTGAAGGAATGTCGCGCCGATCGCGCGCGCCACATCGAATTTGTGCTCGGAGGCCGACGCCGTGGAGTAGACATACGTCTCGAAGCCGTCCAGAACGAGTTTCATGGCGCCGAGCAGGCCGACCGGTCCGGCGCCGAGCACCAGCGCCTTGCGGCAGTACGCCGGCGGCTTGCCATCGTCCGATGGGCAGGCCCAGGGCAGGCGCTGTTGGATGTGCCACAGCTGCTCAACCCCCTTTTCGGCGATGGTCAGCGGCTCGGTGAGCACGGCGACGTCCCGAAGCGCGCGTGGAACAGCGGTGACGTATTTGGCCTCGTCGACCACATACTCGGCCATGTAGCCATGGACTTGCTTGATGCCGCGCTCGGTGTAATCGCCGGTGTAGCAGAAGTCCTGCCGGCCCGAGCGGCACGCGACGCAATCCGGATGCGGGCACGGTCGCCGGACGGTCAGGACCGCCAGATCGCCGACGCGGAGATTGGTCACTTGAGAGCCGACCTCGACAATTTCGCCGAGCGATTCATGACCGATGATCAGATAATCGGCGCCGGGCGGAGGGGTTCCGTACAGAAAAGCCGCAATTTCCTTATCCGTGCCGCACACGCCCACATCGAGCATCCGGATCTTCACCTGGGTCGGGGAGGCGAGGCTCGGCTCCGGATGGTCAACCGGCTTGTATTCTCGGGACCCGGGAAAGACCGCGAAGGCTCTCATGCAATCAGTCGAATCGAGGACGCGCGAACCGCCGCTTATCGCTCGATGATAGGACGCAGCGAGTGGACGTAAATGTTTCGGAATGCGACCGGGCCATGATCTCCTTGCAGCATCAACGGATTGTGCGCCGCTTCCGGGTGGCTCATGGCCGCGCGCGTGGGTCCCTCCACCTCGACGTTCTCCTGAACCAGCAGGCCGTTATAGAGGACGCGGATGAATTTCGCGTTTTCGACCTTGCGTCCGCTGGCGTCAAAGCGCGGGGCGCGGAACCAAATCTGGTAGCTCTGCCACTCGCCGGGACGGCGGCAGGCGTTCACTTTCGGCGGCGATCCGCCGACGCCTTTATTGTGGATCCAGCGGTGATAGATTCCGCCGCCGTCGGAGGATGACAACGGCATAACGGAGCCGTAACTGTCAAAGATCTGGACTTCGTAGAGCCCATGGAGGTACACGCCGGAATTCGATCCTTTAGGGATCAGAAATTCGAGGTACAGCTCCATATCGCCGAACTCGTCGCCGGTGACGAGATCGACGGTGCGCCCGTTGGGGCCATTCATAATAGTTCCACTGGGCTCGGGCACGCTCGGAAACAGCCGAGTGGGGGCGAGCAGGCGTTCCCATCGCACGCCGCGGACGGTCATCCATTCGAACGGTTTGTCGTCGCGGCCATGCCATCCGCTCAGGTCGCGGCCGTTCAGCAGCGGACGCCAGCCGCTTTCCAGCAGGTAGGGCGCATCGCCGTGCGCTTCGCCGTCATTCAGTTCCGGCAGACTTTGGGCGAGCAGCGCGGCCGGGAGCAGGGCGGCTGCCAAGAGCATCAGGTTCATTGGTCCTCACCACATAATAGGGCGTCGCATTCCGCGGATCGGGCGCGAACCATCCGCCGCCATCCTTGGACAGAATTTCGAAGTAATACATCAGGTCCCACTGGGGCGAGAGATCCTGGGCGGGGATGGTGAAGGCTGCTTCAGCCGAAGAGCGCTCAATGATCTTGAAGGCGGCCAATTGGTTGACGGGCCGGTAGTGTAATCGAATTGCGGCAATCGCTGATGCGGGCGTGACGCGGATCCGCAACTCGAGCGGTTTGCCGGAGGCCGCCCGCAGGGGAGCGGTATGAGCGATCGCAGGTCTGAGCGCGGCGGCGGCCTCGGCGGCCGGCCTTGGCGTCTGAGGAACGCGCGCCGCTCGAATGACAATGCCCGAGATATCCCATGAACCCTCCGGCATCACGATATCGAGCATTCCGCCGGACGGTTCGAGCGTACGTGCGACGGCCGCGCCATCCGGTGTGAGCAGATCCACCTCAACCCGGCCCGCTCCCGTGCGAACGCGGAACACCTGCGGTCCTTGGCCGTGAATCCAATCGCCGAACAGGGTATTGGACGGCAGTCGGCGCGGATTGGGCGCCGTGGCCCGGACTTCCGCATAGGGAGCCGTTGGGAGCGCGTGCGCGGAGCGTTCGCCCGCCGATGTCCAGCCGTAGCCGCGCTCATCCGAATACATTGTGGAAGGATCGACCGCTCGGAATCGCGGCGCGACGGTGTTGTCGAGGATATACGGGTCATTTCTGTAGGGCGCGCCTCGCGGCTTCGGCAACGGACCGCCAAAGTCGAACCCGAAAGCGAAGGCGCCGAAACGCTTTGCGATCTCCTCGCGTTCGGCGATCAGTTTCAGATCGTGTTCGACGTAGGGCAGCTTGTCCTTCCAGTGGCCGATGTCGTCTGGTCCGAAAGCCATATCCGGCGGATAGAGCCCATCCGTCAGGGCGACGAGCTCCTTCCAGTTTCCGAGCGCGGACTGGAGCTCGCGCTTTGCGGCTAGAAGCGCGCCGGGATCGGCCGTGCGGTCAAACAGCGTCAGTTCTTCCGCGGCGATTTGCTTGTGCGCATGGTATCGGGCGAGGCCGGCGAGAACGCGAAAGTCGGGTTCAGAAGCGCGCCACTCTATGTTGTCGTTGCTGATTCTGGCGCGAGCGCGGTTGAGCGCGGCGGTGACAGCGCCGGCGGCTTCATTCAGAATCGCAGCGGTTTGGCGGGGCGTTTGCTTTGCCGAAGCCGCGCCGGTCAGGCGATTGCGCACGGCTTCGTCGATGGAAGCGATATAGCGCCAGTCGCTGGGGCGGACCTCTTTATAGGCATCGATCAGGCCGCCGGGATTGATTTCGGGCCAGATGTACATGTTCGGGTCGGCGAGATGGGAGGCGACGATTTCGGGCAGAATGCGGCTGGCCCAACGGTAGGCGTCATACAGGTCGCGCGCAGCGGGGCCAAAGCGTTTTTCAAACTCCGACATCCACACGCTTTCGGGCGCGGCGGGGTCATAGCTCAGGCGGCCCCACAGCAGATAGAACAGCCAATAGCGTTCGAATTCCCACCGCCACCATTCGAGATCGTGATGCGGCGGGGTGAAGACGCCCCAGACGCCGGGCCGGTTGCCGAAACCCTTTTGCGCAAGCGGCGGATCGATTTCGAAGCCAAGCGATCCTGCGAGCGAAAAGGTGGGAACGGCGCGGCGCACATAATCGGGGTCGCCCCACAGCAGGAGGCGGTTCGATCCAAGGCCCCAGAGTTCCCAATAGAAGCCGTAGCGACGCGGCCGCTGGAGGAAATCGAGATAGCTGTAACCGGGCCAGGTCTCCGCGGGCTGATACGGCCGTCCGAGATCTTCGGCCCAGTACTTGGAGGAGAGGCGCAAGGGAACGCCGGCGGAGAGCGCAGCCTCCATCATGCCGGGCTGCATGGCCCAGCCGCGCAGATCGAGCGTGACGCGGCGGCCCGCCTCGCGAATCGCGCGAAACACCCAGTCGCGATAGAACGCGACCTGGTCCGAATTCGGGATGCCGGACTCAGAATTTGTGCGCATTTGCACGCTGCGAATGGCGGGGCACGCGGCCAAGACTTTCTTGAGTGCGCGATAGCTGTATGGGCCGATGTTCTCGCGGGTAAGCCCCTGAACGGACGGGGTCATGCCGGGCTGGACATTGTGTTCCCAGACGCCGAGCGTGAAATCGACGGCGTAATCGGCGGCGGTTTGGGAGATCAATTGCAGCGTGCGCAGATTGCGGTCGCGGTCAGCGGCGCTCAGACCGGGAACGGACACTTGCGGGTACTCCTCGACCGTCACCCAGAACGGGTAGGGCGGGGCGAGGTAAGCGGTCTGGTGGGCGAAGACGAGATTGAACCGGTTGAAGCGGTTCCGCGCGAGCATCGAAAAAAAAGATTGCCAATATTGGGGCGAATAATACCAGGATCTTTCGAGCGATTGGTTATGGATGAATTGGCGGATGCCGCGGATGGGCGTGGCCGGCGCGCCGGCGGCGGGGGCGAGGCGGCCGCGTTCTCGAATTTGTTCGGCGGCTTGCAAGAGTCCATACATGAGGCCGCGGAGGTCGCCGCCGGAAATACGGCGCGGCTGGATGCGAAACGATTCGGGCGGTCCCTGATCGAGCTCGATTTTCAGCCGCAGGCGGTTATAGTCGACGCCGCGGAAGGCGCAGGCCGCCTTCAATTCCGCAATTCCGAACTCGACCGGGCCGCAGCGGGCGCAGAGGGAGAGCGCGGCGGCGAAGGCAAGCGGTCGGATCACTGTTGGGCTAAGGTATCACAGGGCGGAGGTTCTATTGCGGCGCCGCGGGTCAAACGGCGGTATAGCGCGATCAAATCGGGCACGGAAAGCTGCTCGCCGCGCAGGGAGGCCTGGGGCAGCGCGTCGATTTGAGGATAGCGGGCGCGGAGGTTATTGCGCAGCATTTTCCGCTTCTGGGTGAAGCAGAGACTGGCGAAGGAAAGAAAATCGGCGGGGTCGTCCAAGCCCCAGTCCGCGGCGGGATCGCGCCGCGCGAGCCGGATCACGCCGGATTCGACCTTAGGGGGCGGGCGGAAGGCCGAAGCCGATACGGTAAACAGAAATTCGGGGATGGAGAAGATCTGGGCGGCGACAGTCAGGAAGCCGTAATCACGGGCGCCGGGCGCGGCGGTGAGCCGCGCGCCAACTTCCTTTTGCACCAGAAACACCGCCCGGACCCATGCGGCGCCGGCTGCGAAGAGGCGCTCGAGGATGGGAGAGGTAATGTAATAGGGCAGATTGCCGGCGATGACGGCCGGTCCCCACTGGGCAAAGTCGGTTTTGAGGATATCGCGCTCGAGGACCGTGATCCGGCGATTTTCACGAAACTTCTGCCGCAGATACGCGACCAGGACCGGATCGATTTCGATTGCGACGACGCGTTCGGCGCGGTCCAGCAAATGGGCGGTCAGCGCGCCGCGGCCGGCGCCGATTTCGATGACGAGCGGAGACGGTTCCGGGCAGGCGGCGCGCGCAATCTTTTCGAGAATGGAGCGTCTGGCGAGGAAGTGCTGGCCGAGCCGTCTAGCCACGCGGGAGCCGGCGGTCAGCCTCTCACTTCAATGGTGCTCGTTCGGAACGAGACCCGGATTTTTCCGGACGTGGGCTGGCCGAAGGCCGTGGCCGGCGTGAATTGAGCGGCGAGCAGCGCATTTTCAAAGTCGCGGCGGACGCGCTCATCGCGCAAAAGGTTCTGGCCGTGGACAATGGAGTAATCGACCATCCGGCCCTGCTCATCGACGGTGAGTTCCACGACCAGCTCGGTATCCGAATCGAGCGCGATGGGCATCATATCCTTCACGCTAGCGGAAGTAAACAGCACGGTTGGGACATCGTGCGTAACGGGATGAAGCTCCACGGTGAAATCCGGCATTAAGGCTCCGAACAGAATCATGGCGGAAAGGAGTCCGCCGGCGACGGGCAGAGCAAGGGGCCGCATCAAAGCGCCGAGCGTGAAGGACGCCTGTTCGCGCCACGCTTTAAATCTTTGGCGGCAGGTAACGCTGTTGCGCGCGCGCGCCTGTTCTCTGGAGGCGATGACGCGCAAGGAGGTGCGGAGATGCGGGGAGGGCGCGCGGCGCGGCAAGCGGCGCAAATCGCGCCGCAGGCGGAGATACTCTTTGGCTCCGGCGGCGCAAACATCGCATTCTCTCAGATGCAGTTCAAAGTTCCGGCGCTCGCCGTCCGTGCCGGCGCCATCCAGCCAGACGGCCAAGCCACGAGCAAGTCTCGAGCACTCCATAAGTTACTCCACCGGTTGCGGAGACCAGCGAACCGGCCCCGCCTTAGAAGGCGTCCGCTCGTTCAGACGAGCGAGCAGCGCCTGTTTCAGCGCCTCCCGTCCGCGCATGATCCTCGATTTGACGGTTCCGAGGTTCAATTGCAGAACTTCGGCAATCTCTTCATAGCTGAGGTCCTCGACATCGCGCAGAATCACGGCCGCTCTGAAAGTTGGATTCAAGGCGTTGAGAGCGGACTCCAGCATGCTGTACGCCTCTTTATCGGCGACCGCATCGAATGGGGTGGGGCCGGGATCCGAGAGCTCATCCTGGTAGCTGTGGTCCTGGTCCTCGCGCTCGAGCCCGATCTCCTGTTTGCGATGGCGCGAAAACCACCGTCGGTGATTGTGGGCCTCATTGACGGCGATGCGGTACACCCAGGTCTTGAGGCTGCTCTGGCCGCGAAAGGACCTGATATTTCGAAAAACCTTAAGGAAAATTTCCTGCACGACATCGTTGGCGTCGGCAGGATCATTCAGTAACCGGTAGACGAGGTTATAAACGGGATGCTGGTATCGCACCAGCAGTTCCTCATATGCCCGTTCGACTCCCTGGCGGAGACCGTCAATGAGTTCCGCGTCTTCGGCCTGCAAACCGGCTGTGAAGTCGGACCCCAAGCAGGCTTCCAGATTCAAGCCGATATTCGCCACCCCGGCCTCCGACTGCAATTCTACCTGAATGTAGAGACACCGGGCGGGCGCAGTTAGTTCCCGGGCGAGCGCAGGAGGGAATCTGCGGCGCCACTGTTCACAAGCGGAGGGCGGGGTTCGACGGATGCGCGGCGACGGGGTTGGTTTGGGCCGGGCGGGGGCTATTCTGAAGGCGGGGGTGGGTCGGGAGCGGCGCGTTGGCGATGCGCTCGATCCATTTCCTTTCCAGGGCTTGCTTCAGATTGGCTTCGTTTTGTTTGGCGAGCTCGCGGAGGGCTTTATAGAAGGAGCGCTCGGCGCTGGCGGCATAGCGCTCGAGGCGGCCGATGATGTCGGCGTGGGAGGCTCGCATGGCTTTGACGATGGCCAGATCGGGATCGTTTTCGTCTTCGACGCCGGCGAGTAGATCGTAGGCGACAGCCTGGAGGCGTTGGGCGCGGGCGAGCAGCCATTGGGATTTGGCGAGCTGGTCGACGAGCAGGCGCTGGTGGATGTCGCGAGGCCGGTGGCAGGCGCGAAGGTCTTCGAGAAGCTGGTCGAATTCCTGCTGATCTTCGTGCGCCAGGACCCGGAAGGCGCTGGACAGGCCGTGTTTGGTGGCGTTCCGGCTGGAGGCGGCCTTGCCGTGGGGAGTACGGGGGCCGGTACTCAGGGCGGCATTGGCGCGATTGGCGAGAATCTGGGCAGCGGTTGACAGGTGTGTTCCCGATTCCATTGTTTCATGGGTGCGCCAAATTTCCGGGGAATTGGGAGCGTTAGCGCGGGTTGTTTCTCTTTCAGGGTCATAGAAATAGGAAAAATTATCGATGTTCGTGAACGGTCGCAAGTAATCAGAAAAATCTGATAGTGAGTTAACGGCGTTTTGTACCGTTATATTGCGGGCCTACCGACATGAAGGCCCTGTTAGCGATATTTCTTGGGGCGAGCGCTTTGCTTGCCCAGCATCGCGTTGATCCCCGAAACATGTATGAGCGGCTGCTGTGCATCGCTCCCATGGTTGGAAAGGGAACCTGGGACGATCCGAAGCGGCCGCTGTTCGCGCCGGCGCCCGGCGAGGTGAAGCCGAACGACCGCTCCGGCATTATCGCCTGGCATTTCGAGCCGAGCGATGACGGCAACTTCGCGCTGGTGGAGTTTGTGGCGGTCAGCAAGGCCGCGCTGGCGAGACTGATTCCGACGAATGCGCCCGGCGTGACGGTCTTCGAGCGGGGCAAGAGCAAGCGCGAGGACGTCGAGAAGGCGTTCAAGGCGCTCAAGAAGAATTTTGATCTGGACAAGTTCGCGGGGCGGGCGCTGTGAGGCGGGCCGCCGCGCTGTTCTCACTGGCTTGCGCCTGTGCGTTCGGCCAGCATTATGAAGGCTGGGTGGATGGCGCAAACTGCTCAGCGATTTTCGGGTGGGCGTGGAATTGGGATATTCCGAATACGCCGATCCAGGTGGATGTATATAGCGACGGGCTTCCGGCGGCGACTGCGCAGGCGAATATCTTCCGGCAGGATCTGGTGAACGCCGGCAAGGGCGACGGGCGGCACGGATTCAGCTTGCCGGTTCCGGCGAGTTTGAAGGACAACAACGCGCACCGCATTTCGGTGTACTTCGGCGGGACGAACACACCGCTGAGCGGCGGCAATGGCGGTTATGTCATCAATTGCAGTCCGACCGGCGGCTATTTGTACTACTACACAGACCCGGTGACTTCGATCAATGCCAGCGCCTGGACGCAGAATGGGACGCTAACAGCCGGCGCGGGCGGGCTCACTTCGGCTGACGCTAACGGCGGATCGCTGATCTCGCGCGTAGCGGTCCCGGACGGCACGAGCGATTACGAAGTGGCGATGACGCTCAATCTCGCCAGTTCAGGCGGCAGCTACATCGCGTATGTGAAGGCGAGTCCGGATGCGCGATTGGGGCCGGTGACGGCCGGAACGTTTTACGCCGTCGAACTGACGAACCTGACGGTGAGCGGCAGCGCCTGTACGGCCACGCTGAATATGTGGCGGAGCATTTCCGGATCACTGGCGCTGCTGGCCCAGACTACGGTCAGGTGTCATAACGGCATGGTGTTGCGCGCTATCGGCCGGACCGGGACGACGTCTATCCTTGTGGATAATGTCTTCTACGGTTGGACGCCCGATACCGCGCTCACCTCGGGACAGGCCGGCGTCGGCGTGCGCGGCGCCCCGGCGGGCAATGCCGTTTCCCTGGTGCGCCTCGGCCCGATTGACCGCACGCCGCCAAGTTCCGTATCAGCCCAGACCGTGAAGTCGTCCGTCTTTTCGAACAGCGTGCAGTTGCAGTGGCAGACGCCGCCAGACGATCCCAACGGAACGGGCGTGGTCCGATTCGATGCCGTGCCGAGCAGCGGCATCCCCAATGGATATTCTTCCCCGGAAATTGTGGATACGGCGGTCTCGCCGTCAACCACTTACAACTACCCCATCTATGCCATCGACGCGCATTTCAATTATGCAAGCCCGACGAGCATTACGGTAACCACGCCGCCGGCGGGCGCGGTGGATCCGCGCCGCGTCGGCGTGAGGCCCATGGGGTCGTATTGGGGCGGCATGGGAGAGAACATCGACCTGCTCTCGGGCAATCTGAATTTCACGCTGCCGCTGCTCCAGGCGCAGGGGCGCGGCGGATGGAAGCTGCCGATTAACTTGACCTATAACTCGCAGAACTGGCGACAGGACCCGGCCACGTGGAATCTGGGCGCGGATGTCGGCTACGGATATGGTTGGAAGCTGCTGGCCGGTTCGCTGACTCCCTACTGGGGAGGGTATTTCTACGCCCGCTACTATATCTTCACAGATGCAAGCGGGGCGGAGTATCGTCTGGATGTATATAACAATGGCGTGTGGACATCGAAGGATTCGATTTACGTCAGTTACGATTCAAATACGAATCGGCTGTATTTTAATGACGGCAGCTTCTGGGTGATGGGCTGCACTTCGGCGGGAACAGAGCAGGATGCTGGAACGATGTATCCCACGGTGCTACAGGACTCGAATGGGAACCAGATCTTCATCCGCTATCAGCCGGGCGTGGGAGTGACGTGGGCGGATTCGAGCGCGCGCATCCGGGAGATTGAGGACGTGCGGGCGGTGGGAGACGGGTGGGGAAATTACCGCAGCTATACGATCAATTACGACAACGATGCGGCGTTGCCGCACATCACGAGTATCGTGAGCTGGATCGGGAGCGGCGAGTCGTATACGTTCGGGCTGTCGGGATTGCAGACGCTCGCATCGCCGTTCGACGGGTCCACGCAGGGCAGCGCGCAGTTTCTGCGGAGCGTGACGATCAACGGTCTGAATCTGACGCATCAGTTCGAGACGAACGGGTCGGGCGAGCTGACTAAGGTCACGTTTCCCTACGGCGGCTATGTGCGGTGGGCGTATGCGAACCAGACTTATATTGGCGGCCGGGTGCAGCGGGAAATCGCGACGCGATATCTGTCGAAAGATGGGACCGCCGGGGCCGAGCGCGCGTATGTGTTCTCCCACGATGGCGGCGATACAGGGCGAGCGTGTCATTGGTGGACGGTGCTGGACGATCCGGACGGGCAGAGCGAGAAGGCGTGGTGGTTCCAGACGGATGCCAGTCAGTTCAACTTCGGCCTGGTGACGGCGCATGAGGCGCGGCTGCATCATTATCCGGCGACGGGGGGCAGCCGGCATGAGGATTACAGCTGGACGACGGACGCGGCGGGCAACCGGTACATTGCGGCGGTGCTGACCACCGAGGATATGGGCAATCCGGGGCAGGTGCAGAAGAAGGTGGAGCAGACGCGGGATGCGTACGGGAATGTCACGCAGACGAAGGTTTATAACTACGGCAACCTGACGACTCCGGCGCGGACGTACACGAACACGTATCTGACGGATGGGAACTACACGTCGCGGTATATCCGGAACCGGCTGGTGAGCAGCACGGTGACGGATGGCTCGGTGACGGCGACGCTGGTTTCAAACTTATACGATGGTGGATGCCCGTATGTCTCGCTGGCGGCTATGACCAACGCGCGCGAGCATGATGATGCGAATTACGGGCAGACGTTCTTTTATCGCGGCAACGTGACGCAAAGCACGACGCCGGCGGGGGTGACGTGCACCAGCTACAACACGGGCGGAGTGGCGGTGAGCACGACGCGGAACGGCGTCCAGACGTCGATCACTGTGAATTCGTCGACGAATTATGCGGCGCCGTCGGCGCTGACGACGAATGGCTTGACGGAGACGCTGCAATGGAACACGTTTCTGGGGCTGACGCAGGAGACGGGACCGAACGGCGATACGACGGCGCTGCTGTATGACGGGTATGCGCGGCTGGCGCAGACGACGTCGCCGACTGGGGCGGCCACAACCTACACGTACCTGACCACGCCGGGTGCGACGACGTCGACGACCAATGGCCACTGGACCAAGAAGACGTTGGACGGCTTCGGGCGGGTGGTTAAAGTGGAGGCGGGCTATGGATCGACGACCGTGTCGCAGACGGACACGGAGTATGATTCCTGCGGGTGCTCGCCGCTGGGCAAGATGAAGCGGGCGTCGATGCCGCATGCGCCCAATGCGAGTGTCTATTGGACCACGTACAATTATGACGGGCTGGGACGGACGGTGAGCGTGGTGTCGGCCGATGGCGCGAGTACGAAGACCTACGCCTATTCGGGGAATACCGTGACGGTGACCGACGAGGCGGGTAAGTGGAAGAAGTACACGATGGATGCGATGGGCAACGTGGTGCAGGTGGAAGAGCCCAGGCCGGCTTCGGACACGGTTCACCAGGGCAATTACTTTACTT
>Ga0209581_1002496_pt1 | contig 17427 bp, 18 predicted proteins | sample Coa_R2_FD_187160 | JGI IMG/M metagenome (GOLD analysis project Ga0209581, IMG submission 187160) | Surface soil microbial communities from Centralia Pennsylvania, which are recovering from an underground coalmine fire - Coalmine... | ecosystem: Environmental > Terrestrial > Soil > Unclassified ...
GCTTGCCCCGGCGTGTCATAAGGCAGGTTCGCTGCGCGTACCGCCCATTCTTCCGCGAGAACCTTTTGCATGGCCTGGTAAGCTTGCCGCAGAAAATCCGCGTCCGTGGTGCCCTTGGGGAACCGGTAGGTGTCGGGAAAGAACTGACCTTCCGGATCGCCCGCTGGCAGGCCCAGCGCCCGCATCAACTCGCCGCGCCCCACGCCGCCGAGCGTATGCGCAAGGTTCGCATCGGACTGGATCGCTTGCCAGGCCTGGTCGAAACGCCAACCTTCGGTCAGGCGCAGCTCATGCAGCACGGGCTTGCCCGCGAGTAGTTCGCGCAACAGAGCGAGCGGCGTCGTGCCCGGAGTCAAAGCGTACTCGCCGGCACGCAAGCGGCTGTCGGCACGGCTCCAGCGCGCGTAGAGCGACAGGTAAAACGGCTGGCGGCCATTCCGGAATCGACCGGCGGCATCCAGCTCGTGCAGCAAGGCCTCGAACGCTTGTCGCGGGCGCAACTCGAAAGTCGTCGGCTGGACGACGTTCAAAGGAGCGTGCAGCTGGCGCCAGGCATCCATCGCCACTAGCCCGGAGACGCCGAGTAGAACCAATCCCAGCGCGCGCCGCAGACCCGGCCCTCGGCGCTTTCGGCTATCCGCGCGCATACCCAAGGGATCCAGCATCGGCGCGAAACAACATCGGCAAGCGCTCCTTCCCGTGCAGTGAGCTTTGCGAGCTCATCCTCGAACCCGCTGCGGGGCCCGGGATCGGCGTGTAGATCGTCGGCCTATCGAAGCCGCCGAAATGCAAGCGTGCCGTTGGTGCCACCGAAGCCGAAGGAGTTGGACAGCACGACGTCCAGGCGGGCCTGGCGTGCCGTGTGCGGCACGTAGTCGAGGTCACAACCTTCGCCGGGATGATCCAGGTTGATGGTCGGCGGAATGACCTGGTCGCGCAAGGCCAGCACCGAGAAGATCGCCTCCACGCCGCCCGCCGCCCCGAGCAAATGACCGGTCATGGACTTGGTGGAGCTGACCGCCAGTTTCCGCGCGTGATCGCCGAAAGCGGCCTTGATCGCCACGGTCTCGGCGAGATCGCCGGCCGGCGTCGAAGTGCCGTGCGCATTGATGTAGTCCACGTCCTCGGGATTGAGCTGCGCATCCTTGAGCGCGTTCTGCATGCTGCGTCGCGCGCCATGGCCATCCTCGGGCGGCAGGGTGATGTGCGCGGCATCGCTCGACATGCCCAGGCCGATCAGCTCGGCGTAGATGCGCGCACCACGCGCCTTGGCGTGTTCGTATTCCTCCAGCACCAGCACGCCGGCACCGTCGCCGAGGACGAAGCCGTCGCGGTCGCGGTCGAATGGGCGGCTGGCTTTTTCCGGCGCGTCGTTGCGGGTGGACAGCGCGCGCGCCTGGCAGAAGCCGGCCAGGCCGGCCGGGCTGGAGCCCGCTTCGGCGCCGCCGGCGATGAAGACTTCGGCGTCGCCGTACTGGATCATGCGCAAGGCGGCGCCGATGGCGTGGACCGAGGTGGTGCAGGCGCTGACCGCGGCGAAGTTGGGGCCGGTGATGCCGAGGTCGATGGAAATGTACCCCGACACCATGTTGATGATGCTGGACGGCACGAAGAAGGGCGAGACCCGACCCGGTCCTTTTTCGTGCAGCTTGCGACATTCCTCCTCTATGGTGCCGATGCCTCCGATGCCCGAACCCACGCAGACGCCGATGCGGTCGCGGTTGGCGTCGGTGATCGTCAGGCCGGCGTCGCGCACGGCTTGCTTGGCGGCGGCCACTCCGTAATGAATGAAGCGATCGGTCTTGCGGATTTCCTTGGGACCCATCCAGTCCTCGGCGCGGAAGCCCGTGACCAGACCGGCGAAGCGCGTGGTATAGGCCGAGACGTCGTAGGCCGTGATCGGTGCGATCCCGCTCTTGCCGGCGAGCAACGCCGCCCAGGCGACTTCCGTCTCGCTGCCGAGGGGCGAAACGATGCCCAGGCCGGTGACGACCACGCGGCGCTTACTCATGACGGAAAGTGATGCAGTGCGGAGCGACGCCTCTCGCTGACCGTCGACGGCTCAGGAGGCTTGGTTGGTGTGCGACTTGATGTAGTTGAGGACATCCTGGAAGGTCACGATCTTTTCGGCTTCTTCGTCCGGAATGTCGATCTCGAACTCCTCCTCCAGGGCCATCACCAGCTCGACGGTGTCGAGCGAATCGGCGCCGAGGTCTTCGACGAACGAGGCTTCCGGTGTGATCTGATCCTCGCTGACGGAAAGCTGTTCGGCAATGATCTTCTTGACCTTCTCTTCCAAGCTGCTCATGAGGCTCCCTCACGAAGGGTTGGGGAAAATACGGCGAGGCGTAGTGTAAGAGATTCGCCGCAGGCATCGCCAGCGAATCCCGCCGCCGAAGCTAAATCATATACATGCCGCCGTTGACGTGCAGCGTTTCGCCGGTCACGTAGCCCGCTTCACGCGAGGCGAGGAAGGCCACGGCCGCCGCGATGTCGGCGGGCAGGCCCAGACGTTTGACCGCGGTCTGTTCGAGCAGCGCCGCACGCAGGTCTTCCTTGAGCGTGCGCGTCATGTCGGTTTCGATGAAGCCCGGCGCCACCACGTTGACGGTGATGCCGCGGCTGCCGATCTCCCGCGCCAGCGACTTGGAGAAGCCCACCAGCCCGGCCTTGGCCGCGGCATAGTTGGCCTGCCCCGCGTTGCCCATCGTGCCGATCACCGAGCCGATGCTCACGATGCGCCCGTAGCGCGCTTTCATCATGCCCGGCAAGCAGGCGCGGGAAAGCCGGAACACCGCGGTGAGATCGGTCTCCAGCACCGCGGCCCAGTCCTCGTCTTTCATGCGCAGCAGCAGGCCGTCGCGGGTCACGCCGGCGTTGTTGACCAGGATGCTGACCGGGCCATGGGTCTTGGCGATGTCCGTCACCAGACTCTCGATAGCCGCGGGGTCGCGGACGTCCAGCGCCCGCCCGCCCCCGCCCTGGGGCGCGAGCCAGGCGTCGATCGCCTGGGCGCCTTCGACGGTCGTCGCGGTGCCGATCACGCGTGCGCCCTCGGCCGTCAGGCGCTCGGCAATCGCGCGCCCGATGCCGCGGCTGGCGCCGGTGACCAGCGCCACCGCGTTCTCTCCGAAGCGGCACTTGGCAGCTTCGCCGTTCATCATTCCCTCCCGGCGCTCAAACCGAATCCCGCAGCAAGGCCGCGGCCTTGGCCATACCGTCCGGCTCCTCCAGGGCGACGAAATGGCCCGCCTCGAGGATGCGCTTGTTGAGGTTGGTCAATACCCGTCCGGGTCCGCATTCGAAAAAAGCCTGCACGCCCGACGCGCTCAGGGTGCGCACGGTCTGCGCCCAGCGCACCGAATGATGGAGCTGGCCGATCAGCGCGTCGCGAATTTCTTCCGGGCTGGATCGCGGCCGGGCATCGAGGTTATGCAGCACCGGCAGCTTGGGCATTTTCACCTCGACTTCCATCAAGGCCTGAGCGAGCCGCGCCGCCGCTTCGCGCATCAACGAGCAGTGCGAGGGCACGGACATGGCAATCGGCACCAGCTTGCGAATGCCCAGCCTCGGCGCTTCGGCTTGCAGCCAGTTTAGCGCCGCGCGGTGCCCGGCGACCACTACCTGCCCGGGCGCGTTGTAGTTGGCCGGCTCGAGCACGCCGGGATTTTCCACCGCGTCGCGATAGGCCGCGCAGATCTTCTCCACTTCCGCGTCGGACAGGCCGAGGATGGCGGCCATGGCGCCCTCGCCTGGGGGCACTGCGTTCTGCATCAGTTCGCCGCGCAAGGCCACCAGCTTGAGTGCGGCTTCGAAGCCGATCGATTCGGCCGCGACCAGCGCGCTGTATTCGCCCAGACTGTGTCCGGCCAAGGCTGCAGGCGGCGGCAGTCCGCGTGCGCACCACACCCGCCAGACCGCGATGCCGGCGGCCAGCAGCGCCGGCTGGGTGTACTGCGTCAGGTTGAGCCGATCCTCCGGCCCTTCGCGCACGAGTTTCAACACGTCGTAACCGAGCACCGCCGAGGCCGCGCGGAACGTCTCGTCCACCACCGGCTCCACAGCGGCGAGCTGCGCCAGCATGCCCACGGCCTGCGAGCCCTGGCCCGGGAACAACACCGCGTACTTCATGCCTCTTTCACTCCTGTCGGACGCAGATCGCCGCGGACCAGTCCGTAGACGACGGCACTGGCGATCCCGTACAAATGCGATTCGGCGACCACGCCGCCGCCCATCAACCGCGCTTCCCAGGCCGGCGTCCCGAGCACCAGCTCCTCGCCGACGCGGAACGCCAGGAACGCCAGGCAGGCCATGGCGATGCGATCGCGCTCCTGTACCGCCTGGCGGCCGAGCCCCAGCGCGAACAAACCATAGATCACGCCGGACAGGCCCACATAGGTCGCCAATTGCGGAGCCAGGAAATACAGCCCCAGGCTCATGCCCAGGCCCAGGATGCCCAAGCGCCGCAGCCATTCCGCCGCGCTCAGGCGCTCCGGGCACAGCAGGACCAGCAGCACCAGACTCAAGGCGTTGAACAGCCAGTGCCAGAACCCCAAGTGGACGAAGCTGCCGCTGAGCAGCCGCCACCACTGCCCCGCCGTGATTGCCGCGCGATCATAGCGCAGCGCCCGCTGCCAGCCCTCTCCGCCCAGCAGCAATGCCCCGGTCACGGCGGACAGCACCAGCGGCGCGGTCCACTGCTGCAGGGAACTCGCAAGGGGCTTTGCTATCATAACGGCATCTTCTTTGCGGGATCGCATCGTCCGTTCATGAATACTTCCCCTCCCCGCCGCCCGCGCGGCTTCACGCTCATCGAAGTCATGGTGGTGGTGGTGATCCTCGGCATTCTCGCCGCCATCGTCGTGCCGCGGATCATGGATGCGCCGGACAAGGCCCGCGTCGCCAAGGCCAAGCAGGACATCGCCGCGCTGCAATCGGCGCTGAATATGTACAAGCTCGACAACTTCGTCTATCCCAGCACCCAGCAAGGCCTGGAAGCCCTGGTCGCGCCCCCGCAAGGCGATCCGCCGGCGCGTAACTGGAAGCCCGGCGGATACATCGAGCACCTTCCGAAAGATCCCTGGGGCAATCCCTATCAGTATCTCAACCCCGGCACCCACGGCGAAATCGACATCTTCACTTACGGCGCCGACGGCAAGCCAGGCGGCGACGGCATCAATGCCGACATCGGCAACTGGAACATGAACGATTGAGACGCGCGCTTCGCCCGCTTTTCCCTCCGCAGCGCGTCCGCCGGCGCCCACGGGGCGGCGGCTCCGAATGTTTCCGATCTTGAGCGCTGGCCGGCGGGTGCGCCGCTTTAGCGGTTTCACGCTCATCGAGGTGATGGTGGTGACGATCATCATCGCCCTGCTCGCCACGCTGGTCACGCTGTCGATCGGCAACCGCGATCTCGACGAGCGCATGACGCTGGAAGCCCAGCGCTTGGAACAACTGCTCAAGCTGGCGCAGGACGAAGCGGCGCTCAAAGGGATCGCCATCGGCGTGCGCTTCGACGCCGACGGCTACCGATTTCTCGCCATGAACGACAAACGGCAGTGGGACGACTACGACAAGGAGGGCGTCCTGCGCCCGCGCCGGCTGCCTGCGCCCTTGTATCTGGTGCTGCAGGTGGAGGGCCAGCCGGTACCTGCGCCGGACGCGCAAAAACCGCCGTCCGCCTCGGGCGCGCCGAATGCCGGCGGCGAGACGCCCACCTCCGCGCCGCAGGTGCTCATCCTGCCCGGAGGGGAAAGCACGGCGTTCGCCGTGGAGCTGCGTGCGCCCGGCGACTCGCTGTATTACCGTCTGGAAAGCGATGACCTCGGTCGCCTCAAGAACGAAACGCACCGGCAGGCCGGTTGAAGTGCCAGCCGCTCCGCCACGCACTCGGTTCCCGGCGGCGGACGGATTCACGCTCCTGGAAGTGCTGGTGACCGTGGCGGTACTCGCCATCGCCCTGGGGGCGATCATCGTGGGCGCGGCCAACTACGCCAAGAGCGCAGCCTACCTGCGCGACAAGACCCTGGCGCTGTGGGTCGCTCACAATCGTCTCACCGAGATCGAGTTGCAGCCGGTGTGGCCGGACCTGGGCAAAAGCGACGACGACGTGAAGATGGGCAACCAGGACTGGACCTGGCATGCCGAAGTCGTGAAAACCCCCGACGACAATCTGCGGCGCGTAATCCTCAAAGTGGAGAAAAAGGGCGATCCGAGCAAGACGGTCTATGCCGAGCTCAACGGTTTCGTCTCCAAGATCGGACGCAAGACCTCGCCATGAAAGCCTGCCGGCGCCCGGTGGCGGGCTTCACGCTGCTGGAGATGATCGTGGTGGTCGGCATCTTCGCGCTGCTCGCGGCGATGGCCTACGGCGGCCTCGACGCCGTGCTCAACCTGCGCCGGCACGTCGAAGGCTCGCTCGACCGCGTGGAGGAATACCAGAAGGCCTACCTGCGTCTGCGCGAGGATTTCGCCAACGCCGCCGCGCGCACGGTGCGCGATGTGGATGGCAGCCCGCTGCCGGTCTTCATGTACGACGGCTATACCCGGCGCATCGAGTTCACGCGCGGCGGCTGGAGCAATCCGGCGCTGCTGCCGCGGGCCACGCTGGAGCGCGTCAGCTATCTGTTCGACGACACCCGGCCCGGGGACAAAAAACTGGTGCGCCGGAGCTGGCGCGTGCTCGACCGCGCGCCGCGCACCGAGCCGGTGGACACGCCGCTGCTGGAGCAGGTGGAAGAAATCCAGTGGCGCTTTCTCGATCCCAATCTGCAGTGGCAGGATGGCTGGCCGCCGCCCACTCTGAGCACCGCGGTCAACCCCGCCGCGAATCCGGCGGCGTTTGCCACCGCGCCGCCGCCGCTGGCGGTGGAGCTGAAGATGCGCACGCGCGACTGGGGCGAGATCCGCCTGCTCTTCCGTTTCGGCGCGGAAGGACTCGCGCGAACCTTGGCCGCGGCACCCGCGCCGTCCCTGCCATGAACCACCGTCGCCAGCAACGAGGCATCGCCCTGATCACCGCGATCTTCGTGGTGGCGCTGGCCAGCATCGCCGCGGTGGCGATGTTCGAGGCCACCGCCATCGCGGTCCGTCGCACCACTTTTCTCTCCGAGTCGGAGGCCGAATGGTGGTTCGCCGACGGCATCGAGTCCTGGGTCAAGGAAGTGCTGATCCTCGACCAGCAGCAGAACCAGACCGACGGTCTCGGCGACCTCTGGGCGCAACCGGTCCCCGGGCTGCCGATCGGCGACGAGAAAGGCAACATCGGCAACGCGAGCGGTTACATCGAGGATTTGCAGGGGCGTTTCAACCTGAACAACCTCGGCACCACCAACCCGCAGCAATTGCAGCTCTACCTCAGCCAGTTCCAGCGCCTGCTCGACAACCTGCCGAACTTCGACGCTTCCGACTATCGGGGCGTAGGCACCGCCATCCACGACTGGATCGACGCCGATTCCGAGCCCAGCGGCCCCGGCGGCGCCGAGGATGTCGATTACCTCTCGCTGGATCCCCCCTACCGCGCGGCCAACCAGCCGCTGCACAGCACCAGCGAGCTGTTGCTGATCAAGGGCGTGACGCCGCAGCTTTTCAACGCGCTCGCACCTTACGTCACCGCGCTGCCGGCGACCGCCACGGGCACCCCGATCAACGTCAACACCGCGCCCGAACCGGTGCTGCGCGCCCTGGCGCCGGATCTCAACGGCGCGGCGCTGGAAAAATTCCTGCAGGCGCGCAAGCTCAAGCCGGCGACCGACGTCGCCCAGTTGCTGACGACCGGCGATTACGCGTTCTTGCCGGCGACGCCGGGCGGGACGGCGACCGGGGTGAGCCTGAAGAGCGAGCTCGCCGTCAAGACCAGCTACTTCGAGCTGCACGCGGAAATCTCCGTTGGCAGCGGCCGGCTCAGGCTGTACAGTGTCTACGATCGCTCGGGCGGCACGCCGATCGTGATCGCCCACAGCACCAACACCGACTGAACGCCGTCGTGCGCGAAACCCTTTTCCTCCGCTTGCGCGAGCCTGCGCTGGACGTTCCCTGCGCCCACGCGCTCGGCGGCGCCGACGGCGCTCTCCTGCACGTGCGCGAAGCGCCGCTGCGGGAAGCGCTGGCGCTGGCCGCGGGTCGTCGCCTGGTGGTGTTCGTGCCTGGCGCCGAAGTGCGGCTCACCCAGGTCAAGGTGCCCTCGCGTCAGCCGGCGAAAGTCTTGCAGGCCGCGCCGTATCTGCTCGAGGACCAGTTCGCCGAAGACGTCGAGACCTTGCACTTCGCGCTCGGCCCGCGCGCCGGCGACGGGACTTATCCGATCGCGGCGGTGTCGAAAACGCACATGGAGCGCTGGCTGGCGCCGTTCCGCGAGCACCACCTGATGCCGGACTGGTTGGTGCCGGAGACCCTGGCCCTGCCCTGGGACGAAAGCGCGGCGTGGGCGGTGCTGGCGGAGCCGGCGCAAATCACCGCGCGCACCGGTGCCTACGCCGGCTTCAGTTGTCTGCCGCAGGATTTCGAACTGTTCCTGCAACTCGCCGAGGGCGGCACGCCGCACGCGCTGCGCATCCTGGTCATCCAGGGCGCCAGCGCGGACTACACGGCGTTGCAGCGGCCGCTGGAGCTGCTGCCCGGTTACGCGCATCCGCTGGAGGCCTTGGCGCGTCACTGGCGCCCGGCACGTTCGATCAATCTGCTGCAAGGTCCCTACTCGCCGCGCGAAACCCTGCAGCGCTATTGGCGGCAATGGCGCGTGGCCGCCGCCCTGCTCGCCGCTGCGTTCCTGCTCGGCATCGCCGTCAACGGCGTCGAGGCCGTCCGCCTGAAACGCGCGGCCGCGGCTCAGGAAGCCGCCAACGAGGCGCGCTTCCACCAGTTGTTCCCCAGCGAAGTGCGCGTGGTCGATCTGCAGGCGCAGGCCGAACAGCAGCTCGCCCTGGCGCGGGGCGCCGGCGCGGGCAACAACCTGTTCCTGCTCCTGCAGCAGACCGCCGAAAGCCTCTCCGCCACGCCGGGTCTCACGCTCAAGAATCTGGAATTCCGCGACGGCGCCTTGCTGCTCGATCTCGCCGGCAACGACCTTCAGGTGCTGGAAAAACTGCGCGGCTGGTTCGCCACTCATCCGGGCGTGAATCTGGAGGTGCAGTCGGCCGATGCCGGCGAGAACGGGGTACAGATCCGCCTCAAGCTGTCGGTGGCCAAAAGCGCATGAAGAATTACCGCGCCCGATTGGAGGCGGAGCTCAACCGCCAGCTTGCACCGCTGCGCGCGCGCTACGAAGCGCTGCCGCAGCGCGAACAGCGTCTGGTCGTGGCGGCCGGGGGGGCGCTCGCGTTGTTTCTGCTGTATCTGGTGCTGTGGGAACCCCCGGCCCTGTTGCGCGCGCATCACGAGCAGGAGCTGGCCCGCGCGCGGGCTTTCGCGCAACGGCTGGAGGAAATCGGCGCGCAAGTGCAGCAGGCGCGGCCGGCCGGCGCGGCGGCCGCGCGACGCGACGTTTCGCTGCTCACCGCCGTCGATCAGGCGACCAAGGACGGCACCTTGGGCAAGCCGCCCTCGCGCATGCAGCCGGACGGCGACACGCAGGTGCGAGTGTGGTTCGAGGGCGTGCCTTTCGACAGCCTGTTGCGCTGGATTTACGACCTGCAAAGCCGTTACGGCATCCGCGTCGATAGCCTGGACGTCGAGCGTCAGCCGACCGCGGGCGTGGTCAACGCGCGCCTCACCCTGGTACGCGGCTCATGAACGCTGTGACACGGTGCCTGCCCGAAGGGCCGGGGGTGCGGGCGGCGTGGCTCGGCCCACGGAGGCTCGGGCTTGGCCTTGCCCTCTCGGGGATGCCCTCATGAGCCGCAGCCGTCTGTTCTTGATCGGAGCGCTGGTTTTCGGTTGGTTCTTGTTGATGCGGGCACCGGCGGCCACGCTGTACGCCTGGTTCGCGCCGAAATCCACGCCAGTGCAGCTCTACGGCCTGGAAGGCAGCCTCGCCCAGGGTCATGCCGCGGCGGTCGCGCTCAACGGCAAGCCACTGCTGCAGGACCTCGGATGGCGGTTCCGGCCCTGGTGGCTGCCGCTGCTGCGCGCGGCATTCCAGCTCGAGGGCGGCGGTGCGTCGCTGAAGTTTTCGGGCCTGCTTTCCCTGACGCCCACGGGGATCGGTTTGCGCCACGTGAGCCTGGACGGCGGCATCAAGGCGATCCTCGGCGCCGCCGGCTATGGCTTCGCGCCGGTGGATGGCGCGGCGCGTCTCGATCTCTCCAGCGCCGAGCTGCGCAAGGGGTTCCCGGTGGCGGCCGAAGGCAGCGCCGAGTTGCGCGGCCTGGCCTGGACCCTGCTCAAGGATCCGCTACCGCTGGGCAGCTACCGGATCGCCGTGCACACCGAGCAGGACGCGATCACGGCCAGGATCGATCCCGAATCCGGGCCGCTGCTCGTCGAAGGGCAAGCGCGGCTGCAAAGCGACCACGGTTACGATTACGACCTGCGGCTCAAGGCGCGCGATGCCACCGACACCGCCTTGCAGAACCTGCTGCACGCCCTCGGCCAGCCCGATCCCCAGGGGCAGTATCATCTGCGCGGCAAGGGCAAGCTTGCGGGTCAGCCATGACTGCCTATCGCATGCCGCATGTGACCGTGGCCACGGTGGTGGAACGCGACGGCCGCTATCTCGTGGTCGAAGAGCGCGTCGATGCCTTTGGGCCGACCGTGATCAACCAGCCCGCCGGACACTGGGACGAAGGCGAGACGCTGTTCGCCGCCGCGGTGCGCGAGACGCTGGAAGAAACGGCCTGGGACGTGGAACTCGAAGCCCTGCTTGGCGTTTACGAATATCAACCGCCGGCGCTGGACTACGGATTTCTGCGCTTCGCCTTCGCCGCACGCGCACTGCGGCACCGGCCGCAGCATGCCCTGGACCGCGGCATCGAGCGTGCCCTGTGGCTGACGCGCGAGGAACTGGACGCCTGCCGCGCCCGCCATCGCAGCCCCATGGTCCTGCGCTGCGTGGACGATCACCGCGCCGGACGGCGCCTGCCGCTGGACGCGATCGCGCATCTCGCGCCGCGCGCCTGACGAGACGGCCTGGCACGCAATCCCGGGGCATGGAGCAAAGCCGCGCTGCTTTTTCCTCATCGCGTCTGCGCGTGAAGCGCTTTGATCCCGCGTAACCGGACATGGCGACGCCGTGCGTCATCGTGGGCCTGTCCGGCGGCGTGGATTCCGCGGTTTCCGCCTGGTTGCTGAAGGAACAGGGTTACCGGGTCGCTGGCCTGTTCATGGTCAACTGGACCGAGGACGAGCAGGGCTACTGCACCAGCGCAGAGGATTTCCAAGCGGCGCGTGCGGTGGCCGAAGAGCTGGCCATTCCCCTGCACCGCGTGGACTTTTCCGCCGAATACCGGGCACGGGTGTTCGAGCGGTTCCTGGCCGATTACGCGGCCGGCAAAACGCCGAACCCCGACATCCTGTGCAATCGCGAGGTGAAATTCCAGCCGTTCCGGGAACACGCCCTGCGACTCGGTGCGGACTTCGTCGCCACCGGCCACTATGCGCGCCTCGAGCAAGGCCCGGACGGAGCGCGGCTGCTGCGCGCGGCGGACGAGAACAAGGACCAGACCTATTTTCTCGCCGCCGTCGCGCGCGAACATTTCGAGCGCGTCCTGTTCCCGATCGGCGGCCTGACCAAGCCCATGGTGCGCGAGCTGGCGCGCCGCGCCGGCCTGCCCAACCATCGCCGCCGCGATTCCACCGGCATCTGCTTCATCGGCGAACGCGAATTCCGCGCCTTCCTCGCGCGTTATCTCGAGCCCGACCCGGGGCCGATCGAAGACGAACACGGCCGCCGGCTGGGCGCGCATCGGGGCTTGATGTACTACACGATCGGGCAACGGCGCGGACTTTCGATCGGCGGCCGCCGCGACGCCCGGCAAGCGCCCTGGTACGTGATCGCCAAGCTGCCGGAGCGCAAAGCCCTGGTCGTCGCGCAAGACGCGCAGCACCCTCGCCTCATGTCCAAGGTCGTGCGCACCGGCCGCTTTCACTGGATCCGCCGGCCGCTGCCCTTGCCGGATTCCTTGCACGCGCGCATCCGGCATCGCCAGCCGCTGCAGGCGTGCCGTGTCATGCCGCTGGCCGACGGCGGCCTCGAGGTGCGCTTCGAATCCCCGCAGCGCGCCGCCGTGCCCGGACAGTACCTGGTGCTCTATCTGGGCTGCGAATGCCTCGGCGGCGGGGAGATTGCCGAAGCTTTGGGGTCCACCGGCTGAAGCGCCCGCCGCTGGTATAATCGCGCGCCGCACGCTCCCGCATTCATTCCCTCCGGAGAAAACGAAATGACGGACAGCTTCCGGGCCAAGTCCACGCTCGAGATCGGTTCCCGCGCCTACGCTTACTACAGCCTCAAAGCCCTGGAACCGAAATTCCCCATCGCCCGCCTGCCCTATTCATACAAGATCCTGCTCGAAAACCTTCTGCGTCACGAAGACGGCGTCAACGTCACGCGCGCGGACATCGAGGCGCTGGCGGGCGCCGACCTGAAGAAACTGCCGCAGAAGGAAATCGCCTTCATGCCGGCGCGCGTGGTGCTGCAGGATTTCACTGGCGTGCCCTGCGTGGTCGATCTCGCGGCGATGCGCGACGCGATGAAGGCGCTCGGCGGCGACCCGAAAAAGATCAACCCGCGCTGTCCCGCCGAGCTGGTCATCGACCACTCGGTGATGGTGGACCACTACGGAACCAAGGACGCTTTCGAGCTCAACGCCAGGCTCGAATTCCAGCGCAACAAGGAGCGCTACGCCTTCCTGCGCTGGGGTCAGGAAGCCTTCGACAACTTCAAGGTGGTGCCCCCCGACACCGGCATCGTGCACCAGGTCAACATCGAGTATCTGGCGCGCGTGGTGTTCGAGCGCGACGGTGTGCTCTACCCCGACTCCTGCTTCGGCACCGACTCGCACACCACCATGGTCAACGGCATCGGCGTGCTCGGCTGGGGCGTGGGCGGCATCGAGGCCGAGGCGGCGATGCTGGGCGAGGCCTCCTCGATGCTGATTCCCGAAGTCATCGGCGTGCGCCTGACCGGCAAGCTGGCCGAAGGCGCCACCGCCACCGATCTGGTGCTCACCGTCACCGAGCTGCTGCGCAAGCGCGGCGTGGTGGAAAAGTTCGTGGAATTTTTCGGTCCTGGCCTTGCCAGCCTGCCGGTCGCCGACCGCTGCACCATCGGCAACATGGCGCCGGAGTACGGGGCGACCTGCGGCATTTTCCCGATCGATCAGGAAACGCTGGCCTATCTGCGCCTGACCGGCCGCAGCGAGGAGCAGGTCGCGCGCGTGGAGGCCTATGCCAAGGCCCAGGGCCTGTGGTGGACGCCGGACGCGCCGGAAGCCGAATACACCGACGTGCTGCATCTCGATCTCGGTTCCATCCAGCCCTCGCTGGCCGGTCCCAAACGTCCGCAAGACCGCGTCTTGCTGTCCGGCGTCCAGGCGAACTTCAGGAAAGCCTTCGAGGGCGAACAAAAACTTCGCCCCTCGAAGGGGCCGGCCACGGTCACGGATCGCGGCCGCACGTTCCAGCTCAAGGATGGCGCCGTGGTCATCGCGGCGATCACCTCCTGCACCAACACGTCCAATCCGGCGGTCTTGATCGGCGCGGGTTTGCTGGCGCGCAAAGCGCGGGAGAAGGGCCTGTCGGTACAGCCCTGGGTCAAGACCTCGCTGGCGCCCGGCTCCAAGGTGGTGACCGCTTATCTGGAAAAAGCGGGGCTGATGGCGGACCTCGAAGCCGTAGGGTTCAACCTGGTCGGCTACGGCTGCACCACCTGCATCGGCAATTCCGGCCCGCTCGACGAGCCGATCAGCCAGGCGATCAACGAACACCAACTGTCCGTGGCGGCGGTGCTGTCCGGCAACCGCAATTTCGAGGGGCGCATCCATCAGGATGTGCGCATGAACTATCTCGCCAGCCCGCCGCTGGTGGTGGCCTACGCCTTCGCCGGCACCGTGGACATCGACTTGAGCAAAGACCCGCTCGGCACGGGCAAGGATGGCCGCCCGGTGTATCTCAAGGACCTCTGGCCGAGCCAGAAGGAAATCCAGGAGACCATCGCCCGCTCGCTCTCCTCCGAGATGTTCAAGCAGAGCTACGGGGAAGTGTTCAAGGGCGACGAGCGCTGGCGCTCGATCAGCGTCGCCAAGAGCGAGACCTATCCTTGGGACGCGCGCAGCACTTACATCCAGAATCCGCCGTACTTCGTCGGCATGACGAAAACGCCGCCAAAGCTCCAGCCGATTCGCGGTGCGCGCTGCCTGGCGCTGCTCGGCGATTCCATCACCACCGACCACATCTCCCCGGCCGGCGAGATCAAGCCGGACGGCCCGGCGGGCAAGTACCTGCTGGCGCATGGCGTGCAGAAGGCGGACTTCAACAGCTTCGGGTCGCGTCGCGGCAACCACGAGGTCATGATGCGCGGTACCTTCGCCAATACCCGCATCAAGAACGCGCTGACGCCCGGCGTGGAAGGCGGCGTTTCCCGCCACCTCGACGGCGGCGTCGGTCCGGTAGAACCGATTTACGACGTAGCCATGAAGTACAAGAGCGAGGGCGTGCCGCTGGTGGTCCTCGCCGGCAAGGAATACGGCACCGGGTCCTCGCGCGACTGGGCGGCCAAGGGCACCCTGCTGCTGGGCGTGAAGGCGGTCATCGCGGAAAGCTTCGAGCGCATCCATCGCTCCAACCTGGTCGGCATGGGCGTTCTGCCGCTGACCTTCACGGGCGGCCAGAACGCGTCGGCGCTGGGTCTCGACGGCACGGAGGTGTTCGACATCGAAGGGCTGGCGCGCGGCGTCCGCGAGGTGACGGTCAAGGCGCGCAAGGCCGATGGCAAGACCGTTTCTTTCCAGGCCGCGGTGCGCATCAACACGCCGCGCGAGTGGGACTACTACGAGCACGGCGGCGTGCTGCCCTACGTGCTGCGCGATCTCGCCGCGTAGACGCAGACCGATCAGGGGCCGCGGTAGAGGCGGGCGAACACTCCGCGGCCGTCGCCGTCCTGCAGCCAGTTCTGCCAGACGACGACGAAGTCCCCGGTCCCGTCGACGCCGACGCCGGCGTTGAACTGGGTGTTGTGGGTCGTGGACTGGTTGACGTGGATCTCGTCGCCCAGGGCCTGGCCGTCGGCGGCGTAGCGTTGCGCATAAATGCCGTCGCCGTGGCCGGCGATGACGAAGCTGCCCGCGGGGCTCATCGCCACGGCGGGGCGCCGCTGCATGGCGTTCCCGACCTTGAACGCTGCGCCTTGCGGCCGGGCCGCCGCGTTGTAGCGCCGCGCGAAGATTCCGGCCGGGGTCAGGTCGAGGTGCAGTCCTTCCCAAGCGATCACGAAATCGCCGGCGGCGTCGATGGCGACCCGCGGCAGGTCGAGTATGGTCTGAGGGTCGTACGGGTTGACCGTGAAGCTCAAGGTCAATGCGTTCGCGCCGGTGCCTGGGGGAAAGCGCCGCGCCATCACCCCGGCGCCCAGACCGCCGGGGCCGTTGACGATCTGGCCGCGCGGCGTCGAGCGCCAGGTCACGACATAAGCGCCGCTGTCGTTCATCGCGATGGCCGGCGCGCGGTAATAGTCGGCCGTGGTCGCAGAAACCGAGAACGACTTGCCCAGCGCCGTGCCATCCGCGGCGAAACGGCGGGCCATGATCGCGTTGAGTTTGAGGAGCTGGCTGCCGAGATAGAGGTCGCGCTCCAGCCACACCACGACGAAGTTGCCGGCACCGTCCATCCCCACGCCGACCTGCGCAGCGACGTCGCGTCCGGAGTCATTGACGTGGATCTCGCCGGTCCGCGGCGTGCCGTCGGACGCATAGGCGCGCACGTACACGTCCACGCCGCTGCGCGCCTGGCCGTTGCTCTGCCAGGCGACGACGAAATCGCCGCTTGCGTTCATCGCCACCGCGGGCGCGAACTGAGCGTTGAGCCCGGTCTGGTTGACCTGGAATTCGGCGCCCAGCGGATGGCCCAACGCGTCGTAGCGCTGGGCGAAGATCCCGTCCAGGCTTCCGTCTTCGCCGACGCTGTCCCAGACCACGACGAAGCCGCCGGAAGCGGAACGCGCCACCGCCGGCGTCTGCTGGTCGCCCGCCGTGTCGGTGTTGACCTGGAACTCGTCGGTGAGCGGATCGCCCGCTGCCGCGGCGGCGGCCAGCGGCAGCGCCATCGCGGCAGCGAGCGAGGCCTGGATCAAGCCGCGCAGCCAGCATCGTAGGCTCATGGCGGTGGCCTCAGGGACGCGACAGGGTTTTGAAAAAATCCCACATCGCGCGGGTCGCGTCGAGATTCTGGGTCACGATGCCGAGCACGCCTGAAAATTCGTAGGTACCTGGCCAGGCGTGGCCGCCGCCGTCGATGGTGTACTGGAGAATCGGTCCGCCGCCGCTGCAGCCGCCGTAGGTATCGAGATGAACGGTGGTGCCGTCGTCGATCGACGGCGGCAGATCGGTACCGCTCGGGGTCGTGCTGCAGCCGGAAAGCCCCGCCCAGAACCGGGCGACTTGAGGGGCGCTGGGCCCAAGCGCAATGCCATCCTCCTGGGCGCCGTCGTAAGGTGCTTGAGCATCGGCGGTACCGTTGAAGAAGACCATCGGCGTGCCCAGGCTGGGCCGGCAGGCGTTCATGTCCGAGTTGTGAATGGTGGCCGCCACCACCGCCCCACCGGCGATGCGGTCGGGAAACTGGCAGGCAAAGGTTTGCGTCATCAGCGCGCCGTCGGAGAAGCCGGCCAGGTACACGCGGTGGGGGTCGATCGGATACTGCGCTGCGGCCTGGTCGATCAGCGCCGCGAGGAACGCCGCGTCGTCGGTGAATTTCTTGCTGGTGATGCCGTAGTTCCAGGTGCCCTGCTGTTGCTCCGGCACGAACACCCAGATGCCGTAGTCGCGCACCAGCCGCGCGATACCGGTGAAATCGCTCATGTCCTGGGGTGTGCCGTTCAAATAGGACAGCAGCACCAGCGCCGGCACGCGGCCGCTGGTGGTCGGCACGATCGGCTTGAGGATCAGCACGTGGCGGATGACGGTGCCCAGCGTGATCGTCATGCCCCCCGGCAGCGTGATCGGCGGCAGCGGCGGCAGAGTGATGCGCGGCAGGCCGGTGGTGCCGCCGTAGGCCGCCTGCACCGGTACGTCGACGTAGTAACCGACGACGTTCTCGTAGGCATTCAAGTCGTGAGCGGACGCAGCACCGCAACCAACGGCTAGCGCAAGCGCAGCGCACGCCGCTACCCGCCGTACCAGACGCTTCCCTGGCCTCATGCCCGCTCCGGCTCTTGCCGCGGGCCGACGTATAGCCTGTCTTCTCGCCCGCGGTCAATACCGCGGCCGCGCCGTTGCCGGCGTCGGCGACGATTTCCGTGCAACTTTCAAGCGATAATTTGACTCTTTCCAGATCCTGCGG
>Ga0209581_1002500_pt1 | contig 17395 bp, 9 predicted proteins | sample Coa_R2_FD_187160 | JGI IMG/M metagenome (GOLD analysis project Ga0209581, IMG submission 187160) | Surface soil microbial communities from Centralia Pennsylvania, which are recovering from an underground coalmine fire - Coalmine... | ecosystem: Environmental > Terrestrial > Soil > Unclassified ...
AGAGTACCAATACGGGTAGGCTGGCTTCGTCTTCGGGAGCAAACCGGCCTTTGCAGTTACATCCGTGAACGTGCCGTTCCCGTTATTGCGGTATAGGATGTTATCACCCCAGTAAGTGATAAACAAATCGAGGTGGCCATCGTTGTCATAGTCCGCCACGGCGACGCCCTGGCCCCAACCCGTGCGGCGCAGTCCGGATTTTTCAGTAACGTCAGTGAAAGTCCCGTCGTGGTTGTTATGGTACAGACGATTCGTAGCTTCAGGAGGGGTCTCGCCGAAGCGGGCGCCGCTGACGATAAAAATATCCGGCCAACCATCGCCATCGTAATCCAACAGGGCGACGCCCCCCGAAGATGTTTCGGCGACATACTGTACGTTGGACTCAGCGCCGTAGATGGTCGGCGCAGTGAGTCCAGCCCTGCGCGCAATGTTGGTCAGCTTTGACGGCCATGGGCGGCCGGAAGACGGAGGGCGCGCAGCAGGTTTCACGCCGCGGCTGGACATCCCTTGACCCAATACAACGGCTGCGGCGACGGCGAAGAATACAATCCGCCGCATCACGGCTTCATCAACTCATCGGATTCGACGCGCTGGCGGTCGCGCTCAATGACGGCAGCCTTTAACCGTCGCACTTCGGCAAACTCAGCCTTGGCCTCGGCGCTGCGACCTAGGGCCTGGTAAGCGCGGCCGAGAGCCAGACGGATGGCCTCCTGATCGGGCAGGATGCGGCGGGCTTCCTCGAGTTCAGCGAGCGCCGTCTTGTAGTCCTGGTGATCGAGCGCGATGCGGCCGAGCTGGTAATGGGGGTCGGCGTAATTGGCGCGGAGAGCAATGGCGCGGCGGAGCATTTTGACGCCCTCTTCGGTCCGACCGTTGCGGTCATACAGCACTCCAAGCTGATAACAGGACTCCGCGTCCGACGGATTCAGAGCGACCGCGCGTTCCAGCAGCCGAATCGCTTCCGGGTCGTTGTGCGCCAGCAGTTCAAGACGGCCGAGCGCCGCAATGGCCGGCGCTACATCCGGCGAGATCCGTAAAACCTCTTCGAAAAGCCCTTTGGCTTCTCTGAAACGGCCTCGCCGGTATTCGATCAAACCTTCGACCAGCTTCGCCTGCGCTGGATTTGATTCCGAGCTGCGCAAGAGGTCCGCAGCGCGATCCACATCGCCCGCCCGCGCGCTTGCGTAGGCAAGCGCGTAAACGATGCTGGGGTCCTTCGGATTTTCTTTATAGGACCGTTCGAGTTGCGCCAACGCAGCCCGGAGGTCGCCGGTTTCAACCAGGCACAGGCCGAGCAGTTGAGCGGCGCGCGGCTCATCGGGATACGCTTTGAGGAATATCCGCAGATGCCGGGCGGCTTCGGCGAAACGGTTCAGTCGTCCCAGCGAGACAGCGATATTAAAGTGAACCGGCGTGAGACCCGGGTTCGCCTTCAGCGCCTTTTCATAGAGAGCGACGGCTTCAGAAAACTGTTCCCGCCGGGCGTGCACGGCGGCGAGATTGGACAAGGCTTCGGCGGAGTTGGGGTGTTCAGAGAGGTACCGTTTGAAGAGTTGTTCAGCGCGGGGAAGGTCGCCGGCCGCAAGGGCTTGCCGGCCGCTGTCGAGCGCATTTTGCGGAACAGCGGCCAGCAGTAGAAAGAACCACGGACTGAGCATCCAGCGCTCAGTATATCGTTGTTAGAAGTAGAACTTGGCAGCGAGCTGGATTCTGCGCGGATCAGCGGTCCCGGTGAGCGCGCCGAATCCGAAGCGGCCCCCATTCCCGCCCAGGGCCGTCGGCAAGTTGATGATCTGACCGGCCTGGTTGAACGTGACGCTGCGGTTGAAGTCGTTGAACCGCGGGTGATTCCACGCATTGAACATCTCGACGCGCAATTGCAGGTACGTGCCTTCGCGGAACATCGGGAAGTTCTTGAAGACCGAGATGTCCCAGTCGTGATCGCCCGGGCGGCGGATCTGATAACGCTGGGAGTCGAAGCCCTGGCTTCCCTTTACGGGCGGAAGCGCAAAGACCGATGCATTCACCCACGCGTATTGCGACTTCGGATATGTCGGGCTGCTCTTCAAGACAACGCGCGGCGCCACATCGGGAGAGCCTGTATAGCGCTCGTTCAGGTTACTGACGCCGTCGATGCTGAAGCTGATCGCATCCGGCGGCCCGGTCATGATCGTCGTGATGCCCGACACCTGCCAGTTGTTTGTAATTGCGCCTCCAATCTTACCGGCGGCGCTATTCGCGCGAATGAACCGGGGCAGGTTGTAGACATAGTTGAAGACCAGGACATGCGTACGGTCATAGTTCAGCGGTCCATAGTCGGCGATGCGCGTGTTGAACGGAGTTACAGTCGCATAATCGTCGTTAAGAATACCCATGACTTTGGACCAAGTGTAAGCTACGCCAAAAGTCAGGTCGCGTCCGAAGCGGCGCTGAGCCGAGACCTGGAGCGAGTGGTAGTTCGAATTGGCCCCGAATCCGTAGTCCGTGGCGCCGTTATAGCCCACAAACGGTCGATAGAAGTTTGGCTGCTGTGAAGTTGTGCCGTCGAATTTGGGATTCGGGTTCAGCGGATCTTGATTCTGCGGCAGCCATGCAGCGCCGAGCGGGATCGCATTCTGGTTGATGCGATAGAGCAAGTGATTCGATGAGGAGCCAACATAGGCGATATCGAACAGAATCGATTTGGGCAGCTCACGTTGAATAGTGAAATTCCAATTGTAAGTGGTCGGAATATGACCGCCCTTGTCGAATCCCACCACGCTCGCCGGGAAAAACGTGCCCTGAGAGGCAGGAGGGATTGCCGCCAAGTTGCCGTAATAGAACGTCGGCCGGATGGTGGACGGCGGGTTCGGGAGCATGTCGAAGACCGGGTTGCCTTGCAGCCGGTCGTAAAAGATGCCGCCGCCGGTGCGGATCACCGTTTTGGGCGTGAGCTGGTAGGCGATGCCCAGTCGCGGAGCATATTGAATACCTCGATCATCTATCAGCCCCTTCGGATAGCCGTTCTTGCCGGCAAGACCCATTCCGTTGGCGTAAATGCCATTAACAAAGCCTTTACCGGTATTGACGATTGAGCCTATCAGCGCAGACGGTCCCTGCTCGCCGGTAAGCGGGTTAATCGAGACTCTGTTTCCGCTAGCGTCCAGACCTGGAACGCGAAGCACCGCGCGCGCGGACGGATCATAAAGAAACCGATTCCAGGCGGAAGTCTGAAGCGCCTGATCATACTGCGGCTGAATCCAATAGAAGCGAATTCCGTATTCGAGGGTGAGCTTCTTGGTAGCGCGCCAGTTATCCTGTAAAAACCACTCGACGTTCCAGGAACGATATTGGCCATTCAGCACTACATTCGATTGCGCCAGGCGCTGATAGTTTCCGAGGAGTGCGTTCGAAAAGGCCCAGCCCGTGTCGCCGGGGTTGTTGCTGTCCCGGTCAAACCAGATGTCGCCATTGACAGAAGTGAACGCAGTCTGGTCCTTGGCGCTCTTGTGCAGGTAAATGCCAGCTTTGAACGTATGGGTGTCATGCACCTTGGAGATGTTGTCGGTGATGTCGTAAGTGTGATTGAAGTTGGAGAACGGCGTTCCATTAAAGGCTGTATCCGCCGCATTCGGCACGCCGCCATAATGCCAGTTTTGCACCAGCTTCAGCTTGTCGGCAGTGGGAAATGGCATCGTGTACGACACGCCCACCTTGCTGGCGTTGAAGGCGTCCGTGATGGGAATAATATGCAGGTCGTTGCGTGAGGAGCCAAACACGAATTCATTTGTCAAAGTCGGATTGATCACCGTGGTCAAGTTGGAGACGAAAGACCAGCCGGGAGCGCCAAAGCTCATCGGGCCGAACGGGATGTTATAGCTGGCGTTCCACTGGCCATATATCATACTCGTCTCGTCGTAGTTGCTGATATATCGGGCGTAAGCTTTCCACTTATCGTTGATGTTGTAGTCCGCCCGATACACGTATTCACGGCGCGGGTAGGTGTTCGAACGGTCCGACTGGTAGTTGAAAGAGGGATCTTTACCGAGCGCGTTCGGCAGCGGATACCAGTTCAGGATCTTTACGCCGTCTGGATTCAAACGATCCTTCGGAATAATGTTGCCAGGAAAAGGCTTCTTGCCGTTGGCCGGGTCCAAAATGGTCAGCGGCGAACCGCCCGCGTCATGGGATTGTGAGAAATCGCCTTGACGCTCCAGCGCCGTGGGCACAGTGACGTTATGCAAGCCTTGCGGAACCAGCTGGCCCTGCCATTCGATGCCCACGAAGAAAAACAGTTTGTCACGATTCCGGTTTAACTTGCCAGGAATATACGCTGGTCCGCCCAGGTTGAAGCCTTCATAGTTGTAACGATAAAACGGGCGTGGCCGTCCGTCGACGTTATTCCGCCAGGTATTTGCGTTCAGATCCTCGTGGCGATGAAACCAATAGCCAGTACCGTGGAAGTCCCTGGTACCAGATTTCGTCACGACCTCGATCTGAGCTCCCGATGACCGGCCGAACTCGGCGGGTTGCGAGTTGGTAATCACCTTCATTTCCGCGATCATGTCGGGATTGGTTGTCGCCAGAGTTCCGCCGTTGGATCCGGTATCAACGTTGGTCACCCCGTCCAGTGTAAAGTTGTTCTCATTGTTACGATTGCCGTTGGCCGAAATACCGCCGAGACCGCCGGTATAAACGATGCCGGGCTGTACCCGGACAAGGTCGAAGATGCTGCGCGTGAGCAGAGCCAAGTCCTTCACCTGGGTCGTGGTGAGCACTCCGGACCGCTCGGCATTTTCGGTCTGTAGCTGCGCGGCTTGCGCTTCGACAGTGATCGTTTCATTCACAGCGCCGACAGCGAGGATTACATCGCCGATGTTGAGTCGATCGTTAGCAAATAGCTTTACATCTTTCTGTTCAAATTTTTTAAATCCTGGCGCTTCGACGGCGATCGTGTATGACGATGGCTGGGCGTTGGTAAATACGAATGAGCCGTCGCTTCCGGTTGTCGTCTCGCGCGACGAACCAGTGGCCTGATTCGTAAGTGTTACTTTGGCCCCGGCGATGACAGCCTGCTGGCTATCCCTGACGGTGCCGAGAATTGACCCGGAGATCTGCTGCGCTGCCAGTGATAGAGCGAAGCAAGGACACACAAGCAGTAGGCGTAGAGACCACCCTCTCAACATAAACAACCCTCCCCTCAGTGGGACAGAATACGGATTTAGTTTCAGCGACCCTTTCCCAAGGTACGCAGCTTAAAGAAGGTTATACCGAGCTTTGAATCGTGTCAATGGGTATTTTGGATCGATTTAAAACTAAGCGCCAATCGACACACACGACGGTGCAACCCGCGCGTCAATTGTCCGACTTTAAAGTGAAAGCGATTACCAAACTGCCGGAGGGCACGGCAATGTATTGTTTGCCGTCGACCGTGTATGTCACAAACGATCCCCGGATCGGGGCTCCGGTATAGAATTTCCACAGAACTTTGCCAGTTTGGGCATCGAGGGCCATGGCATAGCCGAAGTGGTCGCCGGCAAAGAGCAGCCCGCCTGCGGTCGCTAACAGTCCGGCGGAGGGCGCGCTGATAGTACTCATGCGCCAGTGAATTTGGCCGGTTGACGGATCCATTGCGATCAGCGAGCCGCCTGAAGGTTCGCCGGCAATCTCGTCCGTCGTACTGAGCTGGAACCACTGACCCTCCACGAAACCATGGCGGGTTTTGTAGTAGATCTGGCAGCCATCGGTGGACTGAAAGTAATACAAGCCCGTCTGCCGGCTGTACGCTGTCGGCTGCCAGTTGTGACCGCCGCCAAGACCGGGGCAGACTCGCGTGCCTTCTTCCGACGGCTCCTGTCCGGCTACGAGCTTGGGTTTCCCGGAGCCGTCGATGCCATCGGCCCAGGAAATTTTCGTATACGGGCTGGCGAGTAGAAACCTGCCGGTGACGCGGTCAAGCGCATAGAAGTAGCCGTTGCGATTGGCTTGAATGACCGCCTTAACTCGACGGCCCTGCACGGGTATGTCGACCAGCACAGGATCCGCGACCGCGTCCCAATCGTGGGTGTCATGAGGCGTGAACTGGAAATGCCACCTCAGTTTACCAGTGTCCGCATCGAGCGCGACCAGGCTGCAGGTGTACAGATTATCGCCGCGGCGTAAATCGCCGTTCATGTCGGGTCCGGGATTGCCCACCCCCCAATAAACCAGATTCAATTCGGGGTCGTACGTGCCGGTAATCCAGGTCGCGCCGCCGCCGTGCTGCCAGGAATCGCCGTCCCAGGACTTGCCGGCTGGGTCCTCGGGCCCGGCGACGGTGTGAAATCGCCAGCGGCGCTTGCCGGTGTTGGCGTCGTAGGCGTCGATGAAGCCACGAATTCCGAACTCGCCGCCAGCCGTGCCGATAAGGACCATATCTTTGACAACGAGCGGCGCCGAAGTGCCGGTGTAGCCCTTGCGATAATCGGCGATCTCGGCGTCCCAGAGCACGGCCCCGGAGTTCGCATCGAGCGCGACGAGGTGGTTCTCGATATTGACCTTGATGACCTTGGAGCCGTGGAGCGCGAAGCCCCGATTGGGCTCGCCGCAGCACAGATTCAGACCGCGCGGCGGCGCGTGGGAGTAGCGCCACATCGGCTTGCCCGTTCGAATATCGATTGCAACCGCATTATTGGATGGACCGGTGACGTACATCAGACCGCCGTGCACGAGCGGCGTCGCTTCCATCCCGCCCGGAAAGCCGGTTTGGGAAATCCACGCAGGAACGAGCCGGGCGACGTTTGTGGCGTTCACCTGAGCAAGATCGCTGTAGCGCGTGCCGGCGTAGTCATGACCGTAGCGCACCCAGCCAGCATCGGCGGCGGCCAGTGCGGCGCAGCAGGCGAGCGTTGCGAAGGCGGTCCTCATTTCCTCGCCTCAACGCCGCTCAGCGCCGCCAGATACGCGACCAGATCCCGCAGCTCGGCAGCCGTGAAGCGGTCCTGGTAGGACGGCATCAGGGAGCGATTCTCGCGGCTGAGGGAGGCTACCGCGGAGCGCTCGAATGAATAGAAATTGCCGGACAGATCGACGAGTTGCGCGGTAAAGTTATCAAAACCGCGTTCAATGCCTTCGATGCGCTGGCCATCGCGCGTGACGACGGCGAGCGTGCGGTAGCCGGGAAGGATGTCCGCGTTGGGGTCCGTGATGGCTTTTCGGATGTAGTCCGGGCTGCGCTGGCGCCCGACCCGGGAGAGATCGGGGCCGGCGCCGCCGCCTTTGGCCCCAACGCGGTGGCATACGCCGCACTGGCCCTTGTTCCAGAACAGTTGCTCGCCGGTTTTCGGGTCGCCCGGGACGGGTTGCGGCGGGTTCTGCTGCTCCAGAGAGCGGAGGAAGGCAATAATGCGGCGAATGCTGTCGTCGCTGAGCGTGCCTCCAAATGGTTCCATTTCCGTTCCGGCGACGCCGTGAGATATGACCCGGAAGATTTCGTCGTCCGGGGCGCCGGAGGCCAGCAGACCGCGCGTGAGATCAGGGCCGCGGCCCCCGCGCGCTTTGAGGCCATGGCACGGTGAGCAGTAGATGCGAAAGACGCCCCGGCCGACATCGGCGTCCGCTTCCGGCGATTGCGCGAACGCCAGACCGGCGGCGTGCAGCAGGATAAACAGTGCAGTGCGGCCCAAGTGGTGATGATGGCACAGCCGGCGACGGGCGGTCATCGGCTCTGGGTGTTCGGGCGGTGCTCGTCAACCGCCCGGGCGCCGGGCGCGCTTGCCCGGCGGCAATCAATGATCTTGATCAGAGCGTACAGGAACACAAACAGAACGGCGGCCGAGGCGGCCAATTCCCAGATGTGACTGGTGAACCAGCCCAACGTGTGGCCTTTGGAACCCAAATAGGCCAGACCGACATAGCGCGGCGCCCGCGCCGCCAGCAAGGTGAAGAAAAACGCGACCGGGGTGACCTCCAATGCGCCAGCGCAGAGGATAAAAAATTTCAGCGGCATGGGAATGGGAACCAGCGCGGGAATGAAGACGGTCAGCAAGCCATAGTGCTGAAACCAGCGCTCGAAACGGGCAAAGCGCGGGCGCTCCCGGTAGGGTTTAAGAACTGCTTCGCCGCCCTTGCGCGCCATCCAAAACAGCGTGAGACATCCAATCAGCGAACCGAGTAGCGCCAGGCCGGCGAAGCCGTAAGCTTGAGAAGGCGCGTGGGCGCACAGCAGAATCAGTAGCGCATCCAGACCGCCCGGCGTTGGAACGCCCACGCCGTCGGCAACAGCAAACAGCAGAAGCCCGAGCGGTCCCCAGGACAAGAGGGTCTCTAGCAGCCCCTTCATTGGCCCCCGTTGCCGCTGCGGCGGGACTCGAGTTTCTCCAGGAGTTCCTGTTCGCTGATCACGGCAATGCCAAGTTCGCGGGCTTTGTCGAGTTTCGAGCCGGCATCCTCTCCGGCGACGACGAAATCCGTTTTCTTACTCACCGAGGATGTCACCTTGCCGCCTGCGGCTTCAATGCGGCTTTTGGCCTCCTCGCGCGTGAGGCTCGGCAGCGTCCCGGTCAGAACAAAGGTCAGGCCCTGCAGCGGGCCGTCGACCCGCGCCTTGCGGGGGTGATCGAATTTGAGGCCGGCTGCGCGCAGGCGCTCAACCAATTCCCGATTGCGCGGCTCCGCAAAGAACTGCACGATGCTGTGCGCGACCTTCGGCCCGACTTCTTCGGCGCGCTGGAGCGCGTCCATGTCCGCCGATGCGATCGCATCCAGACTGCCGAAGGTTTCGGCCAGGATCTGCGCGGTGCGTTCGCCGACGAACGGGATGCCGAGTCCATTCAGCAATCGCGGCAGCGGGCGGGAGCGTGAGGATTCGATATTGTCAAGAATTTTGGAGGCGGACTTTTTCCCCATGCGCTCGAGCCCGATCAAGTCGTCGAGCTTCAGGCAATAGAGGTCCGCGACGCTTTTGACGATGCCGCGGTCGACAAGCTGATCCACCAGCGCTTCGCCCATGCCGTCGATGTCCATGACGCCGCGGGCGGCGAAGTGACGTACGGATTCCTTGAGACGCGCCGGACAGTTGGTATTGATGCAGCGGCTGGCGGCTTCCCCGGGTTCACGCACGACGTCGCCGCCGCACACGGGGCAGTGCGAAGGCATCCGGAACTTGCGGCGAGGCGAGCCTTCGGAGACGACGCGAACCACTTTGGGGATGACATCGCCGCTGCGCTCGATGAGGACTGTGTCGCCAATGTGGACGCCGAGGCGCTCGATTTCGTCCTCATTGTGCAGCGTCGCGCGGGACACCGTGACGCCGCTGACCGTGACCGGTCGGAGGCGAGCTACGGGCGTAAGCGCGCCGGTGCGGCCGACCTGTACGTCGATGTTCTCGATAACGGTCTGCTCCTGGCGCGGCGGAAATTTAATGGCGATAGCCCAGCGCGGCGCCTTCGAGGTCCAGCCCAGAGCGCGCTGCTCGGCGATGGAGTCGATTTTCGCGACGACGCCATCGATTTCATACGGCAGCGAATCGCGTTTCTCCTCCCACTCCTTGGTAAAAGCCAGCAACTCCTCCAGGCTGGCGCAGCGCTTGCGGTGGGGATTGACTTTGAACCCCATGGCGACGAGCGCTTCGAGGGACTCCCAGTGACTGGGGTACAGATAATCCCCGTTGACCAGGAGAAAGTACGCGTAAAAATCGAGGCGACGCGATGCGGTCATGGCGGGATCGAGCGCGCGCAGCGCCCCGGCGGCGGCGTTGCGCGGGTTGGCGAATCGCGGCTGATTTTCGCGTTCGCGTTCCGCATTGAGCTGCTCAAAGGACTTCCGGGTCATGATGGTTTCGCCGCGCACTTCAAACTGCTGGAGATCCGTTTTGACGCGGAGCGGCAGGGAGCGGATGGTACGCGCGTTTTCGGTGACGTCTTCGCCAACCAGTCCATCGCCGCGAGTGACGGCCTGGCGGAACTGGCCGCCGGCGTAATAAGCGGCCATGGAGAGTCCATCAAGCTTCAATTCGGCTATGTAGATATACGGCTGGCCCTTCAGAAGGTCGCGAACGCGCCGGTCGAAATCCCGCAGTTCACCTTCGTTGAGCGCGTTGTCCAGGCTCAGCATGGGCGCGCTGTGAGGGACTTTGACAAAGCCTTCTCGCGGCCGGCCGCCGACGCGCTGTGTGGGGGAGTCGGGCGTGATGAGTTCCGGATGTTGGGCCTCGAGATCCTGAAGGCGGCGCATGAGCGCATCGTATTCGGCGTCCGTGATCTCGGGCTGGTCCAGAACGTAATAGAGATGCTCGTGACGCTGTATTTCCTCGCGCAGGCGCTTGATCTGCTCTTCGGCGGTCATTCGGATTTCAGGCATTCACTAAAATTGAGTTGGAGAGGCTGTATCGCTACCTACAAGAATACAGTTCTGATCTATAACCCCGTCGCGGGCAAGCTGCGCGGCGGCGCTCCGGGAAAGATACGCCGTCTGCTCGAGGCGCTGGAGCGGCGCGGAATTCATGCGACTCCGTTCGAGACCACGGGGCCTGGCGCCGCCACTGCGATGGCGCGCGAGGCGGTCCAGAAGGACATCGATCTTGTGCTTGCCGTAGGCGGGGATGGGACTGTCAATGAGGTCGCGAATGGAATGATCGGCTCTCACGTCCCGATGGCGGCGCTGCCGGGAGGCACGGCGAATGTGCTGGCTGTGGAGCTGGGCCTGGGCACGCACCTGGAGAGCGCCGTTGTGAAGCTGGAGGGCTGCGCTCCAGAACGCGTCGCGGTGGGGCGCCTTTCCAATGACCTGGGCTCGCGATATTTCCTGCTGATGGCCGGCGCCGGACTGGACGCCGAGATCGTGTATCAGATCAGCGCGCGTCTGAAGGAGTCCTGGGGCAAGCTGGCGTACTGGTTGAGCGCGGGCGTGCGGCTGACGCGCCCGGTGCCGGAGTTTGATGCGGTCGTCAACGGCCGCCGCAGCCGGTGCGGCTTCGTACTCGCAAGCCGGGTGAAGAACTACGGAGGCGACCTGGAGATTGCGACGGGCGCGTCGCTGGCCGACGACGCGTTCGAAGTGGTGCTGTTCCGCGGCCAGAATCCGTTGCGATACGTGGCTTACTTCCTGGGAGTGGCTACAGGCACGCTATCGCGGTTCGAAGGGGTGACGATCGAGCGGGCGCGCAGAGTGGAACTGATGGCGGCGGACGATCGCCGGCTTTATATCCAGGTGGACGGAGAGTTTGCGGGGCGCTTGCCGGCGACCATCGAGATCGTGCCCGACGCGCTCACGCTGCTGGCGCCGGCAGATTTGCGGGAGCGGCGTAGCGTGAAGGTGGCCGACGCGCTGCTGCCGGCGCCTGGGTAGCTGGGCCGCCGCTGAAGGCGCGGAGCCGTCAGCGTTGTCCGCGCTCGTAAATGACGCGGCCGTTGAAGACAGTCAACTCTACGCGAACCTCGCGGATGCGCTCAGGCGGGATAGCGAAGATATCATCCGATAGCACGACGATATCGGCAACCTTTCCGGGTTCAAGGGACCCCTTCAGATTCTCTTCAAAGCTGGCGTAAGCGGATCCCAGCGTGTAAGCGCGAAGAGCCTCTTGGACCGAAATCTTCTGCTCGGGTATCCAGCCCTCGGGGCGCTTGCCGTCGAGCGTGCGGCGCGTGACGGCCGCATAGATCCCCAGAATTGGATCGAGCGGCGCTACTGGCCAGTCTGACCCGAATGCAAGGGTCGCTCCGGAGTCAAGCAGCGAGCGGAAGGCATAGCTTGTTTTGGCCCGTTCCGGACCAATCCGTTTCTCCGCCCAGCGTCCGTCGTCGATTACGTGGTAGGGCTGCATCGAAGCGATCACGCGGAGCTTTCCGAAGCGGCTGATGTCATCGGCGCGCAGATGCTGCGCGTGTTCGATGCGGAAGCGGCGGTCGCGCTCTCCGTTGGTGCGTGCGGCTTGTTCGTACATGTTGAGAATCAGGTGATTGGCTTTATCGCCGATGGCATGAATGGCGATCTGAAGGCCAGCGGCGTCGGCGCCCAGGATGCGATCGAGCATGGCCCGCTCCGGAAGCATCTCATCGCTCGGCAGGCCGGAAGTATTCGGCGCATCCAGATAAGGCTCGAAGAAGAGAGCCGTACTGGAGCCGAGCGACCCGTCCGCGAATCCCTTGAGGGCGCCGATTTTGAGATTGTCGTTGCCGAATGCGGCGCGGATGCCTGCGGCCGCTTCGCGCTGCCAGGCTGGCAGCGGCTGAAGACCGTAGATGCGGATGGCCAGTCGGTTGGCGGCGAGCAGCTTTTGGTAGATGCGCAGCGCCTGAGGCGCAGCGGACATATCCTGCACGCTGGTGACGCCGTGTTCGGCGGCATGGCGCATCGCGGCTTCAATCGCCGCGGTGATCTGCTGCTCCGATGGCGGCGGAATCACGCGATGCACGGCGGCCATTGCAGCGTCCTTGAGGATGCCAGTAGGCTCGCCGTCGCTGTCGCGGACAATGACGCCTCCTGGAGGGTCTGGGGTCGATCGCGTGATGCCGGCCAGTTTTAATGCGAGCGAATTTGCCAGCGCCATGTGCCCGTCCAGCCGGTTCACGAACACAGGGTTGTCCGGAGTAACGCTGTCGATCAGGTCGCGCGACGGCAAACGCGCGGGCGTCCAGTTTTCATGATCCCAGCCGCCGCCGGTGATCCACTCGCCTTTGCGCAGGGTCGCGGCGAAATCGCGGATGCGCTCACGGAGCTGGGCTTGCGATTTCGTGTCGCGCAATTGTACGCCGGCGAGGTGTTCGCCGCCGCTCCAGAAATGAACGTGGGCGTCGTTAAAGCCCGGAACCGCGAGCTTGCCGTGAAGATCGATCACCCGGGCGGACGGCGCGGCGAAGGTCCGAATTTCATCGTTGGCGCCGGCGGCGATAATGCGCCCTGCGCGGCACGCAACGGCCTGCACCAGCGGACGCTTGGAATTGAGCGTGCGGATCTTGCCGTTGATGAGGATGAGATCAGCGTCGCGGGCAGCAGAGGCGGTCATGACCACAGTGAGTACCGACAGCGTCCTACGCATCTATTTAGCCAGCGTAGCGCGCCGTATAATTGGTAATTAGGCCCGGCCGATGTCGGGCGCTATGTCTCCGCTCGACGAACTGCAACTCCTCGACAACCAGGTTGAGACCGCGAAAGATGTGGGTGCGCTGCGGCCGATTTATGACCGCTTGGACGAGATCGCGCGGGAAAACTCCGGCGACTTTGAGGTGCAGCTGGTGGCGGCAGATCTTCGGCAGCGCGTCATCAACAAGGGCTTAAGGCTGAGGCGCGCGCGCGAACGAGCGGTGCGGCGTCCCCTTCGCGCGACCGAGCCGCCGCCAGCGCCCCAGGCTTCGAAGCGATTTTCGCTGGGCGACAGCCTGCGCGCCAATCTGCTGACGGATCTCCCCTTGAGTCGCGCCGTGTGGATGGGCGTCGCGCTGGGCGTCGTTGGATGGCTGGTGATCTTCGTGACGCTGGTGCAGGTTGCGCGGCGCCGGAATATCCCTCAGCCAGCGGCCGTAGTGGCGTCATCAGCGACCAAAGGCGGCGTGCCCGTGGACATCACGACATCGCCTCCCGGCGCCACCATTCAGATCAACAACGAGACGAAGTGCAAGTCGAACTGCCGCATCGCCCTTCCGCCGGGGAATTACCAGGTCACGGCAATGCTTGACGGATTCGAACCCGCGGCGACGGGCGTGACCGTAGTTCCCGGACCGCCTATCGCGGTGAATTTGATGCTGCCGTCACAGACGCAGACGGTGCGGATTTACACCGACCTGCCCTCGGGAAAGGTGTTTCTGGATGGCAGGCCAGCGCCGGATCTCCTGGACGGGCAGCTTGTGCTGGACCGAGTGAAAAACGGAAAGCACCGTATCACGGTGTCCGGTCCGAATGCCGAAGCGACATTCGCCTTCGAGTTGCAGCCGGGCAAGCCGCCCGCGATCACCGGCCCCGTTGCGGCGACAAATGTCTTAGCCGTGCTGGTGAGCAGCTTCGGCAGCGATGGGCGCGTGCAAAGCAGCAGCGCGACGCCGCTGAAGGTGGCGCTGAACGGCCTGCCGCAGGGCGAGGCCGGGCCCGCCGGACTGGAGCTGAAGAATGTACCCGCCGGCGACCAACAGCTCACAATCGGCGACGGCCGCGATCAGCGCAAGATGGTGGTGCAGTTCGGGCCGACGGCCGCGCTCACGGCCTTCCTGAAGTCGGACGTGAGCACGGGTACGCTGGTGGTGTCGACGGGCGAGGACGGCGTAAGCGTATTCGTGAATGGAAAGGAGTACCGCCGTAAGACCAGGCACGGCGAGCTGCGGATTCCGGCGCTGGGCGCCGTTGCCGTTCGCGTGGCCAAAGAAGGGTTCCAGAGTGAGCCGGAGCAGACCGTGGAAGTGAAAAAGGGCGAAGAGGCGAAGCTGGCCTTCAAACTACGGCCGCTGCCGCAAGTGGCTTCGCTCCAGATCCACAATGCTATTCCGGGCACTCAGGTGTTTCTGGATGACCGGAGCATCGGGCGAGTGGGCGACGACGGATCGTTGTCGGCGGCAAATCTGGCGCCGGGCGATCACGCCATTGAAGTGCGGCGGGAGGGGTATATGCCCCGCCGCATTTTGCGAAAGTTCATCGCGGGGCAGACGCTGGCGCTCAATGGCAACGAGCTGGTCATGCCGCCGGCGGCGGCAACCGTTCATCTGGCCGTGAGCCCCCCGGATGCGCAAGTGACATACCGGCGCAGTGATGAGGCGCAGACTCACACGGCGCGCGATAACCCGCTGAAACTTGAGCCCGGCAGCTACGTGTTCACAGCGAAGGCGCCGGGACACACGGACCAGACCGCCCGTGTACCGGTAGCGGCGGGCGAAACGCGCAATGTTGCGCTGACGTTGCCGAAAGAGACCGCAGCGCCGCCGGTGGTGAAGCCGGCGCCCGTGAATACGGTCGACTGGGAAGGACAGGGCTGGGAGCGAAAAGACGGCGAGTACGTGCGAAAGGGCGGCAACCGCGTAGTGGTGAAGCGGGGCCGGCTGAATGGCGTCATCACGTTTACCGCGCAGCTTAAGAAGGGCGGCCTCGGCCTGGGCGGCCTGTTTCGCGGCGGCAAGCTGCGCTGGTTCATCGATGATGGCGAGCAGTACAGCCAATTCGAGATCGACAAGAAACACTTCTATGCGAACGGCGACAAGCTCCCCCACCCCGAGCTGGACCAGAGAGTGTTCACCGTTCAGATCGACATTTCGCCGCAGAGAATTGTGCAACGCATGAAGACCGCGAATGGCTGGGTGGAACTGGCCTCGGCGCCGGGGCGCGAGATTGCGAACGGGACCTTCGGGTTCGTGGTGCCGGGTGGAGATGAGATCGGCATTTCGAATTTTCATTTCACGCCGCGGTGAAGCCGCAGACTAACACCGGATCGAGGCGGACAACGGCTTGGACGAGCGGCAATTTTATCGCGAATCGCAGACCACGAAACCGGCGCAACTGAACTGCCCGTTTTGCCGGACGCGGGATGTTTACGAGCTGCGATGGCTGGTCCGCAGGAAGCTGGATCGCATTCCCGGCAATGCCGACGAGCGGGCCCGGGCGCTGTTTCGCAAGGCCCAGAGCTACATGGTGCTGATTGATGATCGGGTGATCTGCAAAAACATCCGGTGCCGCAAACGTTTTGAGATTTCCGGGATCAAGACGATGGCGTTTATAGCCGAGCAGTGAGATCGCCGAAGAGGAGGCGGAATCACGCCCCCAGAGCGAGACGTTCAGCGAGGAGGTCCGGCAAGGATGCCTCGCGGATCTTCTTTTGCGCGGACGCGACATCGTAGCGCGTGCGGAAAAGTTCCACGGTGCGCTGCTCCACACTATAGATCGCGAAGGCGGCGCGGGGATCGCCGTCGCGCGGCTGGCCAACGGAACCAGGATTGATGAGATACGCGACGTCGTGTTCAAGCTCGATGACGAGGCTCGATTCCGTGGGCGCGGGATGGCGCAGGCGGCGAATGCCGTTGCGATGAATCAGAAAGCCCCCCTGAAGATGCGTGTGGCCGAAGAACGACAGCGCGGCGCCAAGATAGGGCGCGGCCTGAACGACGTCATGCAAGCTGATCAGATACTCGTCCTCATCGATGGGCGAGCCATGCAGCAGCTCAAAGCCCTCCAGGGCGGCGGGCCCTTGGGGCAGGTTCCGGAGCCAGTCCAGGTTCTCGACCGTCAGCTCAGCTCGAGTCCATAGAGCCGACCGCTGAGCAGCAGGATTAAACGATTCGAGATCTTCGAGACCGGCGCAGGCGCGGTCATGATTGCCGCGCACGGTGATTTTCACATGGGCGCGCGCCCACTCTACGGCATAGTTCGGATCGGCGCCATAGCCCACCACATCGCCGCAGCACAGAATTTCATCGTACAGACCAGAAGCGGCGGCGAGCGTCGCATCCAGCGCCTCGCGATTTGCGTGAATGTCGCTGACGATCAGGTAGCGCACAGCCGGATCAGGGCGATCTCCGGGGGCGCTCCGAGCCGCGCCGGCACGCCCACGGTCCCGATCCCGCGCGTGACATATGCCGCAGCGCCGTCCTGGCGATAGAGGCCGTACACGTAGGGCGTGTAAAAACGGGCGATGCTCAGATTCTGATTGAGGATCTCAACCGTGATCTGTCCTCCATGCGTGTGGCCGGCGATTGTGAGTTGATAGCCTTGGCGGGCGGCTACCGGAAACACATCCGGATTATGCGACAGCAGGATATTGATCAGTCCCGGCGCTACCAGGCGTTCGGCGCCCTGAAGATACGCGCTGTGCATGCGCTGGTAGTCCACTCCGGCGATATTCAGAGCCGCGCCTTTGAGCGAAATTACGCGCGAGCGGCCGCGCAGAAAATCAATGCCGAGCCGGGCGCCGCGCTCGGCGGTGTAGTCTTCGGCCTCGGCGTAGAATTCGTGGTTGCCCAGACAACCGATAACGCCGTTTGCAGCGCGGAGGCGGCGCAGGCGGTCCAGACAGGCATCCAAAGGATCGGCTGCGGTCGTGATCAGATCGCCGGTGACAAGCGCGATGTCCGGCCGCGTCTCGTTAGCCATATCGACGGCGCGTTCGAGTTCCCGCACGCTCAGGAACGGGCTGAGGTGAATATCGCTGAGCTGGACCAGACGGACGCCGTCGAGTTCGCGGGGCAAGCCGGCGATCGGAATTGCGACTTCCTTGACCCGCAAATCGTGGCGCTGGATAAATACCGCATACCCGGTGGCCACGACCGGAGAGGCTAATACCGCGCCGCGCGCCGCAAGAAGAACCTGCCGCCGAGCTGGGCTAAAGTGCGGCCGATCCGGCAGCCAGGCGAGGATAAAACGAACCGCAAAAACCGTGGCTGAGCCCAGCAGCCACGCCATGGCGACGGATCGCGCCCAAGTAACCACCCACAACGGAAAGTGGCGGGAAACCCGGGCGGCCTGGAGA
>Ga0209581_1002501_pt1 | contig 17392 bp, 1 predicted proteins | sample Coa_R2_FD_187160 | JGI IMG/M metagenome (GOLD analysis project Ga0209581, IMG submission 187160) | Surface soil microbial communities from Centralia Pennsylvania, which are recovering from an underground coalmine fire - Coalmine... | ecosystem: Environmental > Terrestrial > Soil > Unclassified ...
CATCGCCGGTCGCCACAGCATCTGTCAGGTACCTAAAGGTACCAGAGGAGCCTGAAGCGCTGTCTACAGTACCGAGTGAATCACTGGGCTGGCGGCTGGTGCCTATAGTTATCATGTCTGATACAGAAAGTGAATCAGATGGCGACCCTGTGCCGTTAGAGCCAGAAGATATAGAGTCAGATAGCATGAGTGAATCGGAAATGAGAGGGGCCGACGTGGTGGAAATTGAATCGTTCATTACAATCGAGTCAGATGCAAAGACAGGACCGTTCAAGGCTGCTGTTACCATGTCAGAAGCTTGGAATGAATCAGATACTGCCATGGTTCTGGCTGTGGCTATCGCATCTGCAACTCCCAGCGAATCAGATAGCGAACGCTTGACTCCAGCAGATATGGCATCGCTGATTACCATTGAATCTGATGCCTGCATAGAGTTTGCATTGCCTCTCGTAGAAGTGACAGTTGTAGACAGAGAATCGGTTGTGCCAAGCATGTCCATAGTCTGCCTGGACACGTTACTTGATGTCGAGATAGATTCACCAAAGGTTATGCTATCAGTTGATTGTGGGCTGGTGAAAGACAGCTGTCTTGAAACTGAATCAGTGGTTGCAAAGCTATCCGATAGGCTGTTTGATTCTACATGCAGTCGGTTTACAGAGTCTGTAGAGCCAAGTGAATCAGAGATTGCAATAGCAGAGACCTTACTATTGGAATCTGCTATCTCGAATGAATCTGACAGTGGTCGAGTTGCAGTATAGCTTGCAGCTATCGAATCCGCAGTACGGACAGATTCCTCAAGTTGTGAAGTAGCCGAGTTTGCGGTTGTTGAAGTAACTGATACAGAGTCGGATACCGCGGATGAGTCAATTGCGGTTCTTGTTTCCGATGACTGCGCGGTTATGCTATCTGAAATGGCAGATGCATCTGATAGAGTCTCACTATTGCCATTATTGCCAAGTATCGAATCTGTTGCAGCGAGCGAGTCAGATAGCGTCACCAGCCTTGCGTTGCCATTAGTAATGATATCTGACGGCGTCATGCTATCTGAGATAGGTCTTGCATAGCCTATCTGCGCCTGTACAGTGTCAGTAGCGATTACTGCATCAGATACTTGGCCTGTTCCTGTTATGTTTGTAGATATGGATACACTATCTGTAATGGTCAGCAAATCCTGAAGTGACTCGGAATAGCCCGTAGATTCTCCATTGCTTATCGAGTCTGTAGCAGTCAATGAATCGACAAGAGACCTTGCGACTACCACTTTGTGTGAGACTGAATCATCTGTCCTGAGGATATCAGACGGAGAATAGGCGAACACAGGTCCGCTAGAGATAGAATCTGATACTGCAAAGCTATCTGATGGCTGTTCTATGATGATATTTGCCACAGAGACAGATGCGCCGGCTGTTATTGAATCAGCCAGAGAACGACCCGAGCTGACAGATATAGAGTCAGATACTGACAGAACGGCAGGTACCTGACCGGTAGCTGCATTGTATATTGCAGCACTATCAGATACTGCAATCGAATCCGATACTGATGGAGCTATGCTGATAGCGACGGAATCAGTAGATTGTAATGAGTCTGATTGCGATCTTGTTATGGTGCTATCTGTAGAAACAGCATCGGATGTCGATACCGGGTCGGATATCATTATAGTAGTACCATTAGCTGTGACAGCAGTAGCAACTGCAGACAGAGTGTCTGATAGTGTGAATGAATCGTATATGATGCGGTTGACAACAACTGGTGTTGATACAGTATCTCTTGTATCAACGGTATCCGATACTGAAGAGCTTGCCACATAGCTAGTAGATACGGAATCAGTACTGTTGAGAGAGTCCGAAATAATCCTAGATGAACCATTAGCTCCTGTTGGCGAATCTGTGATTGCAATGTCATCGGGTAGCTGTTCATGAGTTGTAATTGACCTCAATGCAGAGTCTGTTGTTAATAGTGAATCTGATACACTTAGGACGATACTAATAGTTCTAGAATCTGTAATGGTAAATGAATCAGATAGCTGTACGGTAGTTGAGTTGGATGTTATAGAAGTAACAGACGTGGATAGTAAGTCGGATATACCAAGGGTGGTTGTATTTTGTCTACCCGAGATACCAGATATCAAGATAGAATCTGTTATGGATACGTTGTCTGATTGTGGACTTGCAAAAGATAACTGCCCTACTATTGAATCAGTTATTGCAAGGTTGTCTGATACGCTTCTTGATTCTGTAGTTAATCTGGATACAGAGTCTGAAGATTGCAGCAAATCAGATACTACTGCGCCAATATCGGTCATAGTAATCGAATCTGTTGTACCAAGTGAGTCTGATATAGAACCAGTTGCAGCAGTAGCAGGGATGACAGAATCTGCAGAGTTAAGCGAGTCAGATAGCTGAGCCGTGATCGAGTTGGCTGTAATTACAGTAACTGCTATAGAATCTGATATAATGATTGAATCGCTCACAGATCCAGTTCCTGATAATTGCAAGGTTATGCTATCTGAAATGGCAGATACATCTGATATAATCTCACTATTGCCATTATTGCCAAGTATCGAATCTGTTGCAGCGAGCGAGTCAGACAGTTGTCTTGTTACTGCTACAGCAGTTGATATCGAGTCAGATGTGGTGAATGAATCTGGTACGTCGTGTGATGCACTGGTTGCAACAGACTCTGAAGTATTCAACTGGTCACCCAGATCTTCTGTGAGCAGGCCCGATATTGCTGCAGAATCATTTGCTGTAAATGAATCTGATAGCTGGCGCATGTTGCTCTGTGCAACATTGTCTACAGCGTTGTACGAGTCGGATAGCTGCCTTGCAGCGGTAATTGCTGCGAGTATATTGTCTGAAGGTGTCAGAGTATCTGATAGCTGTGCTGGCGCAGAATATGCAGCCGCTGCAGATTCTGATGTAGTGAATGAATCTACAGGCTGGCGCACATATATGTCAGAGGCGGATAGGTTATCGGCCGCTGCGAATGAGTCTGTCGTGGTCACATTAGCAGATTCAAATCCTGATGTGCTGTCTGCAGGTACAACTTTGTCGACAAGCTGTACTTGCGTGTCCTTTGATACCGAATCCGTGGTTGCCACATTATCAGATAGCTGCAGCGTAGCGCCACTTGATGTGCTGATGTCATCTGCTACCGCCAGACTGTCCGGTACTGTAGGGGCAAAGGCCAGCGCATTACCATCGGTGATTGCAAGTGAATCAGATGGCGATCTGGAGATACCATAATTGATTGCGATAGAATCAGAGGTGGCAAAGGAGTCTAATGGAGTCGGAGTGCCTGTATAACCAGTCAAGGCTGAATCTGCGATCTGGAATGAATCTGAGACAGACCTGCTGGTTCCAATCACTATTGATTCTGTAGTGGCAAGCGAGTCTACCGGAGAGCCAGTACTAGCATAACTTTGGGATATCGAATCCAGAGTCTCAAGCGAGTCTGTCACATTGAGGCCAAATTCTGTAGATATGCTCTCTGCAGCGTGCAGCGAATCTGACAGGCTTGTTGTTGCAGCGAGGACTGTGGCTATGCTGTCTGTAACGGAAAGTGCATTGCCAAGCTGGGGGCCTGAATCGATGGCAATTGAATCGTTGGCAGAGAGCAAATCTAACAGCATACGACCTGATACCTTGGCTGAGAGGTCTTCAGCAACTATCATCTGGTCTGTCAATGGCCTTGTTATTGCAATAGATCTTGATGTGTCATTATCGGACATGGAAATATTGTCCTGTACCTGCAAGCCAGAATCTCTCAGTATGCTGTCATCTGTTCTGAGTATATCAGACAGCAATGCTGTACCAGAGTAGGAACTGGTTACAGAATCGCCGGTACTGAAGCCATCAGTAAGGTAAGTGGCAAATGCAATTGGTATTGAATCAGATATAATTAGCGAATCAGATGCTGTTCTTGCAATTGTCCCGTTTGTGACTACAGTATCCAGTGTTTCAAGAGCATCCTGTAGTGACCGAGTAATGGTTGTGGCTATATTGTCTTGGGTTTGCACCGAGTCTGATGGTGACAGTGTTGTCAGTATAGTTCTAGACAGAGAATCAATAGCTCCTATTGAATCGCCTGCCGATATCCCAAACGATATTCCGATTGCGTCAGCAGCGGCCAATGAATCAGATAAAGTAGCAGATCCGGCATACAATATAGACCCAGAATCTGTGGCGGCAAGTGTATCCTGAAGCTGGCGGCTGGTGCCTATAGATATAGAGTCTAATGAGGCAAGAACATCAGATGCAAATCTAGTGCTGGCAGATAGTCTTGCTGCACTATCAACCACTCCAAGATTATCAGTCATTTGCAGTCCCATGTCGACCGATATTGAATCTCTAGTTTGCAATGAGTCTGACAGCTGGCTTGTTAGCGCGACAGCCCGCACTATGCTATCTGACGCCTGGATTGAATCAGATACAGGCCTGCCTATTTCTTCTGCAATAGAATCCCCTGTACCGAAGGTCTCGATCAGTGAAATCGATCCAGCGAAGACTTTTGCCACGCTATCCGATGTTGCCAAATAGTCTATCAACTCGCGGCTGGTACCTGCAGCTATAGAGTCATTAGTTATCAGTAAATCTGACGCCAGCCTTGAGCCAGAATAGTTGCCTGCTATTGAATCCACCATGTGGAATGAATCAACCAACCCACGACTAATGCCACCAGTTATTGTGTCGGATGTGGCAATTGAATCTGATAAGGAGCGTGCGCTGGTAAAGCTTATGGCTATAGAGTCAGATGCGGAAAATGAGTCTGGTGCTGATCTCCCTGCTCCTTCAGATATAGAATCTGTGGCCATGAACGAATCTGATAGTTGCCCGGTACCTACAAAGTTGTTAGATATTGAATCCTGGCTGGCAAGTGAATCCGTGAGATCAACTCCAAATTCTATGGATATACTATCTGCAACATGCAACTGGTCTGTTAGTGGTTGGGATACTTCAGCAGCTCTGGCCAAGGAATCTGAGATGTGCAGCGAATCCGCTACTACAGGCACAAATGTCAATGCAAGGCTATCTGTTGCGGCTAGATGGTCAGTTAATGTGGCAGAGCCAGTATATGCTATCGATACAGAATCAGCAATAGTAGATTCATCTCTGAGCTGGCGGCCTGAATTGAGGGCAATAGAATCAGATACAACCACAGTGTCAGATGCAGTCTGAGTACCGGTAAAGGATGCAGACAGGTTATCTGAAGCAGCCAGGCTGTCAGAGATTGAATGAGCCGACGACATGGCAATTGCATCTGTTGTACCAAATGAGTCTGACATCAACCGTGATGAAATCTCGACTCTTGACAGGCTATCTGTTGCGTTGAATGAATCAGATATTGTGGGAGCAAACGTCAATGCAGTGGAATCTGTAGTATGAAGCGAGTCTGCCAAGGAGCGCGTTATAGTTTGCGATTCTGCCAATTCATCTGATGCGGCAAAGCTGTCAGAGAGCTGGAACGTTAAACTAGTCTGGATGCTCTCTGCTACGGCAAGCGAATCAGACTGCGTCTCTGTGGCTGTAATTGCTCTAGACATACTATCTGACAAGGAAATGCTGTCCACAACAGCCGACCCAACGTTCTTTTGCATAGAGTCAGCTGTTTGATAGCTGTCAGACAACAGCCTTGTGCCAGAATACACCAAAGCTACAGAATCATTAGTGTTGAGGCTGTCATTTACCGCAGTGCCAAACGCAATGGAGATGGAATCAGAGATTGCAAATGAATCTGGCTCTGCTATTGCTAATGATTCACGAGCAGTCAGGTTGTCTGCTGTCGAAATGGTGTCTGAGATAGTTGGATTAAAAGCTGTGGATATGCTGTCTGTAGTTTGCAGCGAGGCATATAGTGAGCGGGTTATCGCCTCGGCTTCTGTTAATGCATCAAATACCACAAGCCCGTCAGAGAGCTGGAAGCTCAGGCTGCTCTGGATAGAGTCAGCGGCCGCAGTAGAGTCTGAAAGAAGTCTAGAGATAGCAATCGATCTACTTGCAGAGTCGCTGGCTCCAAGCGAGTCGGTTAACGATTTGCTGACTGAGGCAGATATTGAATCAGCTGTTGTAAACAAGTCTGACAATGAGCTATTGCCAGTAAAGGATGTGGCTATAGAGTCAGATACAGCTGCACTGTCTGCTACTTGATGAGCAAACGATATGGCTATCTTGTCAGATGTTGCAAGGCTATCCAATAGACTGCGTTCAATGCTTGCAGATCTGGATAGAGAATCGGTGGCGGTAAAGACATCTGATATTTGTGGACTGAAGGAAATGCCGGCAGAGGCAGTCATTGCAAGAGACTCTGACAGCAGCGCTGTACCATTAAAGACCCTTGCACCGGTATCTGAGGTTTGAAGCAATTCTGATATTGACCTGCCGGCTCCTTTGGCGATAGATTCCTGTATAACAAAGCTGTCAGCCAGGGCCATTGTGCTGCTAAATGACGTGGATAGACCATCAGAAACTGCAATGGAATCGGATATCGTGGGAGTGAAGGCCAGTAGAATGCCATCAGCCGTTGCAAGAGCATCTGATGGCCTGCCTGTAGCTACTATAGACCGCGCCATTGAATCCGCAACAGCAATGGAATCGGCCACACGGGGAGCAAAAGTTATGCCTATTGTATCAGTAGCTTGGAGCGAGTCTGACAGCTGCCGGGTTAATGTGACAGATATTGAAATGCTGTCTGTGGTTTGAAGTGAATCTGATGTCGATATGCCAATTCGTATAGCTATTGAATCGCTAGTGGTTACCGAGTCAGATGAGACTCTTGTGATTGCTATAGACCTCGACACAGCATCCACAGTTGCCAACGAATCTGACATCTTGGGGACAAGGGTTTTAGCAATAGAATCTACGGTTGAAAATGAGTCAGACAAATATCTGGCGCTTGCAGAGATTGTAGCAATACTGTCTGCAACTGCCAGCGAGTCTGTTGTCTGGCGGCCGACGCCTCTTGACACAGCGTCAGATGTAGCAAAGGCTTCTGCCAGTGACCTTGTACCAGTAAATGAGCTGGCTACAGAGTCAGATGTAGCAAAGGAATCACCAAGTTGGCGGCCGATGCCTCTTGTTACAAGATCGGATACAGCAAGATTGTCTGATGCAGAGCGTGTATCGATAAGTAATCTAGCTAGTGTATCTGTTACAGCAAGCGCATCGGTTATTTGCGGTCCAGAGTTGATAGCTATTGAATCGCCTGTATGTGACAGGTCTGACAGCTGCCGGGTTAATGTGACAGATATTGAAATGCTGTCTGTGGTTTGAAGTGAATCGGAGAACGATCTGCCAATACCTCTCGCAATAGAATCAATAGTAGAGTAGCTGTCTGACAGCGGCCTTGAACTGGTGAAGGCACTCACCAAGGTATCTGATGTTGCCAGAGAGTCCGCAATATGTCGGCCGATGCCTCTTGCAATAGAATCAGTAGCGGCTAACGAGTCGGATAATGGTCTTCCGCTAGCAAAGCTTCTGGATATGCTATCTGCAGTAGAAAATGAGTCTGAAAGTGCCCTGCCGATTCCCCTGCTGATAGAATCTGTGGCTGTAAATGCATCTGACAGCGACCTTGAACCAGCGAAGGTACGTGATATAGAGTCCAAGGTGGCAAGCGATTCTGCTGCCTGTCTGCCGATGCCTCTTGATATGACATCAGAAATAATAATTGTGTCGGACAGCGAGCGTGTACCGGTAAAGTATATAGTTTTAGAATCAGACACAGAGATCAGATCAGATATTGGTCTGCCTACCCCTCTTGATATGGAATCAGCACTTGCAAAGGAATCTGACAAAGCTCTAGAGCCAGCGAAGCTTCTCGAGATGGAATCTGAAGTTGTGAAGGAATCTGCAATCTGGCGGCCGATGCCTCTTGCAATAGAATCAGTTGTGGTAAAAGAATCTGATACAGGCCTGCTGCCGGTAACGCTTCTGGATACACTGCTGCCTGTTGTGAACGAGTCAGACAGACCCCTGCCTATTCCCCGGCCAATGGAGTCTGTGGTTGCCATGGAATCTGATACTGGTCGTCCTATGCCCCTCTGTATCGAATCTGAAGTGGAAAACGAATCTGACGGCTTGCGGCCTATGCCTCTGGTTATAGCTTCTGTTGTGGTAAGCGAGTCGCCTATTGTGCGGCCTATGCCTCTGGCTATTGCATCAGTTGTTGCAAACGAGTCGGAAATCTGCCTGCTTCGACCAAGTGCCGGCGTGATCACGTCTGATGCTGACGATACAGTTGTTTCAGTGACTTGTTGTGTTGCTGGCGAGCTTGCAACTGTGACGTGTATCCAGTATTCTACTACAAGATAGTGAACTCCAGTAAACTGGGACTGGGCAGATGTATAGGTTCTCTTTGTTGCTGTTGTCGTCCCAAGTATGTTGGTTCCACTATCCTGAATATTGAAAAGAAACGTGCAACTTGTCTCAGAGTGGTCGGTACATGACCAGACATAGATCCAGACAAACGCTGTTCCAGATGCAGAAAAGGCCTTTGTTGTCAGGTCAAATTGCCATGTCCCTGCCTTTATCGTGTCTCCACCAAGATCATTATCGTAAACCCAAGCGTAGCCAGAAGGGCTAGAAGTAGATGGTGTTCCTGTTGTAGTAGTTGAGCTGACATCCGGCTCGACCTGAAAATTTCCTGTGTTTTGCGCTATTTTCTGTGATGTAGCTGTATCTGCTGTGCCAGTAGTGGTAACCAGAGATTCACATTTACCAGAGCAGCTTCCTACCACACTGTTGCCCAGATAATATGTCCAGGTAGCATAAACTGGCTGTGCAGAAGACAAGGCCGTTACGGTAATTATTATGACAAGAGCAACAAGTAATATGACAAGTGAGGCATTGCTATCTTGCTTGATTGTCTTGTTTAAAACTAAAATGAAATGCTCTTGGCTTTGATATCTGTTCTCGGTTGAGCTGACCTTGCTAATCCAAACTAGCGGTAGCTGTACTCCTTTTATCTTGTAAAATACGGGCGATCTTGTAAACGCAATGCCGACTAGTGATACAGTATATACTCCAGATGCCAGATCTGAATAATATCCTGCCGCAGTGATGTATCTGTAGCTGGAGCTGCTACTATTGCTGGGGTCGCTGCTGGAGCTATCGCTATTTTCTCCGTCACCAGAGCCACTGGGAGCTGACCCTTCAAATCCACCTGCACTTTCCTCCATGCCAGCGATTCCGGAACTCTGAGAGTATACTTTAGTGCCGCCTGCTGCTCCTGCTGTTCTTGATACAGGGTCGCCCCTGTTCCCTACCAGAATTCTGCTTGACCTATCTTCGCCTCCCCGGGAGCCCACCCCTTGGCTAAAAGTAGAGGGTGCAGTGCTGCTAGTCCCTTCGTTTCCTCTCGCAGGTGGGATACTGCCTGGCATTCCATCGCCCATCCCGACACTTTCAGATAACGCACGTGTAAATGACTGCGGTGGCCTTGCATTGCCGTACGATTCAGTCAGAGAGAATGATTCAGTTAAACTTCTTGTATAGGACCTTGGCGCGTATGTCGTGCTGCCGGCATTATAACTGGTCGGCGTGCCTACGTTGTTGCCGTTATCGCCGCCATACGAATCTGCAAAATTCATTGATTCAGTTATTGCGCGGAAGTATGATTGTCCGGTCGTAACCTGCTGGATCTGAATAATGCCTGACGATGCAGAAGGTGACTCTGCAAATGCCGAGACAAACGTAAACAGATGAAGCTGTGCGCTTGCCCAGATAAACACTGCAAGCCCTAGCACAAAGTAAATCATAAGAGACTTGTCTGCCGCAATTCTGCTAGCAACGCTGGTCCGAATTGGACCTGATTGTCTTGCCTGCAGAGTTTGGTCCATTTATTTTTTCATTTTTTATTTTTCTGTGCTTGCTTCCCTTGCCCCTTCTCCTTTTTTATCCATCAGCTGGATGACAATACTATGGCCCACGATACTGTCAGCGAATCGCTCATGCCTTTGTTTATCGTGCTAAAAGTCTGTCTTGCAAGCATAGTCCCTCCATTTGCCGCATTAAACACACCACTTTCAGATATCGGTCCTGTGGCTTGGCCCGGTCCAAAAGTAGCTGATAGCAAGAGTTGATTATTGCTGGTAGAAAATGCCGCAACAGGCACATTTATTCTGCTATAGCCAGAGCTTGCAGGAAATTCTGCAACAAGGGCAGTCTGCGCTGCATTTACAGGAGTAGTCCCGGTTCCAAGTGCAATGTAATTGAACGGAGAACCAGAACCGCCCCCTGCTGGTGCAATGAGGTTTGCCACTCCCTGAATTCCAGAGTTGACTATCAGGTTATCAAAATGCCTTTCGTCCTTCAGTCTGCCAGATTGATCATACAGCTTTAGGTCTACTTGGCCCTTCAGAAAGAGTGAGCTCGGGCTTGCATGGTCTGAGACCAGAGGCACAGCCAGAAGGAAGGTTGACCCTAAAGCCAGCAATCCGGCCCCTATAATTGCCATTACAAGGTATACCCTAGGCATGCTTCAGCAATAGCCCTCCGTATTATTTAAATCTATGTTTAAATCTTGCATCTTGGTAGCCTCTTTAAGTTCAGTCTTTACGATCATTGCTCTCAGGTCTCCTGTTCTCTGGGCGTCTTGGTGCGGGTTCTTTTGTATTTATAGATCAAGATTCCTGTAGAAATGGCAATGATTGCTATTGCCAGAGCTGTAAGCAATCCAAGGTAGACCACAAGCCATGAGACATTCAGGTTCAGGTCAGTAGTCGCCGTGGTTCCATCCTCAGCGTTACCTTGAACAGCGATATTATAATCACCGTCTGCTCCGTACGGAACCTGTGCTGTCCTGTGCAATGTCTGTCCCGGGAGCAGGTAGACGTTCTGCGAGGCTTGGTATGCCTTGTTTCCGCTCAGGTCGTCATACCAGTACGTAAGGGTCAGGTTCTGCGGTTTTGGTCCGGTATTTGAGATATCAAAGGTAACTGTCGCTGTCGCGCCGGGCATAAAGAGCTGGATGTCGTCGTTTGCATTCTGCGGATCTGCAAAGTGTGCCAGCCGGAGCAAAAAGTCCGAGTCTATTGATGTTACGTCCATGTCGACATAGATATTGTTCAGTACAAGCGTCTTCTTTGGCTGCAAGCTGTCGCTTCCTATGTTGATAGATTCCTGCAACTGCTCCTCAAGTGTTAGTGGATTGAGGTTCTCCGTGATTCCTCCAAGGAATTCTACGCCCTCTGCTGCAGAGATGACATCCAGAATTGATACCAGCTTGCTGTGGTCGTTTGCTGGTGGACCTGTGACAAAGGAACCGCCGCCACCGCCACCTCCTCCACCTCCGCCCCCACCTGTAGCCCCGCCGCCTCCGCTATTGGGACTTCCCGGTGGTTGAGTTGGCTGCGTTACTGGCGGAGTTGATGATGGCGGAGGCGTAGATGAGCTACTGCCATTGGATCCGATCGGTACGCCTGTTATCGCATAGTACGAAAAGTGCGGAAGGGTTGCAATATAGCTATACTGACCGTTGAGCTGTACTGTGGGCTTTTGGATGGAATTCAGCGGATTCCATTTCTCGGCCGTTTCGTCAAGGAGGAATATGTTAATGTACGGAACACTATTTTCGTCTCTCTTCAGATGGACGGTGGTTGCCCAGCTGTTTGTAATATTAAATGCAACCTGCGGGGTCTTGAAGTAGAATGATGGATTAGCTGGAGTAGTCGAGCCGTCAGGGAAGATGCCGTAGAACGTTACTCTCATGTAAATGACAGGCACATCAAGGATTGCCGGAGCGCCTGCAGGCGGACCATCCAATATTGTAACCAGCATTCCAAAGTCTGTCGAGTTGACTGCGGGGGTCATGGTTATCTTCATGTCAGTTACGCCGCTTACACCCATGCCTGTCATGTTAACAGGGATTACAACCTGAGCTCCAGCAGGGAGTTCTGCGATACATGGGGTCATCAGTCCAACGCTTCCTGGAACGCTTTGGGTCGGATCCTCATTAACCTTGAACGTCGGAAGCGACATAGTCAGGTTTCTATTCCATTCTGAAGAGACGTTGTATAGCGGCATGCCAGCTTGCTCCAGAGCAGGCAGGGAGCAGTTGACAGAATCAAATATTCCCTGCAGTGGAACCGGAGTCCGGATAGATGAAGCATTGGATTCATTTGAAGTCAGGATTATTGGAGGCCACTCTGTGCCGGGGCCCGAAGGTCCGGTGCTGTTGGGCATCTGTTGTGGTATGGCATGGACTACCATGGTAAGATTATCGGCTGCAGACAGCGAATCATTCAGCAGACCAGACAGCTGTGTGCCGGGTGCAGTTACCGTTACAGTCACGTTCATCGAGACTTCATAGACCAGCGAGCCACTTGTTCCGGATATCATCAGATGGTACAGTCCGGGCTGGACAGACTGGTCTGCAGAGACCGAGACTGTCGAGCTTGCCGGAACGCCTGGCAGCGGAGTTATGCTGCCAGGGTTGTATGAAACTACAAGGCCCGGGACTGGAGTAACAGTGTCAAGCGTTACAGCAGAGTCAAAGCCGGAGAGTGAAGTAACATAGATTGGCTCAGACGCTCCGGTTCCTCCAGCCTGTACAGTAACCGGGCTGACTTGAGATAATGCAAAGTCTGCACCTGTTTGTTTTTGATTGTATGCCTGCATGTCAGCCATGCCAATTCTGTCTGAGAGCTGCCTTGAGGTTTCGAATTGTGCAACTGCATAATCAAAAGTGGTTAGGCTGTCAGTTGACGCTCTTGCCTCTGTCAGCGTCCTAGTCAGCGAATCGCTTGCAGTGATGGAAATTGATAGAGACAGAGATACAGACAGAGATCGAGTATTCTGGTTATTGACCACGACTACCACTGTCGAATCGCAAGGCGCCAGTGAATCAGACAGTGATACAGAGATAGCTGCCGTCCCGGCCAAAGAGTCTCTAGCTATCAGCGAATCTGCCATCTGTCTGCCGACGCCGGTAGTGATGGAATCAGAGATAGCCATATAGTCAGCTGGCAGGATCTGCTCAGCCGAGACAGAATTCGATTCTCTGTCAGTTACTCCGAATCCATCAGATATTGCAGGAGCAAAGGATGTTCTTATCGAGTCTGTAACTGCAAATCCATCTGTAGCAGAACCTGCCGCCATGGGGACCAGTACAAGCTGTAGTAGGCCAGATGAGCTGCTTTCATGGCCGCTGTCACCGGAGTAGTATGCAGTGACATTGTGCAGGCCTGCAGATAGCAAAGATATGCTGAATGTTGCTGCAGTGCTACCACTGGCCATACCTATTGTAGTCTCATTTGTACCGTCTATTGCAAATGTTACACTGCCTGTCGGTGTGGAGGAGTCGGCTGAAGATACTTTGGCAGTAAAGTTGACCATGCCGCCAGTATACGATGGATTGGCAGACGAGACAATTATTATAGAGGTCGGCACTATGGTGCTAACCGAGCCGGCTGCATGCAGGGCATCAAACAGTGGCACTGCAACGCCTGTCGCCATAGAATCTGCGGTGTGAAGTGAATCGGAAAGCAGCACTGCCCCTGCAGACTGCCCACCAAGCGAATCAGATACAGCAAACGAGTCAGATAGAGTCCTGCCTGTGCTGATCTGTATAGAATCTGTGGTGACGATGCTGTCGGATAAAGATTCTGTTCCTGCAGAGCCGGCTGCCGTGTTATTATCAGTTATAGCAATTGTGTCAGCTATATGTGATACCAGGCTGATGGTTATTGAATCTGCAAAGTGAATTGAATCGGGCAGCTGCAAAGCTGGAGCGGAGATGGTTCTATTTACTTGGCTACTTGTTAAATCTGTGATGCTGATCGAGTCAACCGGCAGCCTTGATGCCGAGCTACTGGTTGATAATGAATCAGCAGTAGCGAGTGAATCAGCAACTGTTTCCGTCTTTGAAACCTGCACTCTGCCGTTGTCTGTTGCAGTCAGAGAATCCGATACTAATTCGAGATTGCCACGACTTGCTGTCACCGAATCAGCTATTGCCAGTGTATCCAGAGTCTGTATTGATGTTGCAGAGACTCTGGATACATAATCCGAAGCATTCAGGCTGTCAGATACTGCAGCAGAGTATGATGCGGGCTGCTGGCCTGCCGGCACATAGGCTACCAGTGCGCTATCGGTTATTGTTAGCAAATCCAATACTGATACAGGCTGCAGCGAGTGGGCCATGCTGGACGAGTCCGAAGTTGCTAGGCTGTCAGAGGCATATACCGAGCCGGCAAATCCTCGGACTGCAGAGCCAGATACTGCAAGCGAATCTCCTATTTCCTTGCTTGCATCCTTGGATACAACATCTGCAGTTGCATAGCTGTCTGACAGCGACCTTGCTACTGCAAGGCTTCCGTTAACAGCGTCAGAAGCTGTTAGCAGGTCAGATACAGATACCTGCACCGACCTGCCAGTGCCAGTGGATATTGATACATTGGCTGAAATGTAATCCGACAGCAATTCTGTAGTGGCAGACGCACCTGTGATAGAGTCGGATGTTGTTATGGAATCTGAAATTACTCTGATTATGGCTGTGTGCTTGCCAATAGAATCTGTCGCGGCAATGCTGTCTGATACAGAAACCATCACGGCCGAACCGGCTGCTGTGTTATCCGAGATTCCAATAGTATCAGTTATGTGCGATGCCAGACTGACGGCTATTGAATCTGCAAAGTGAATTGAATCTGGCAGCTGCAAAGCTGGAGCGGAGATGGTTCCGCTCGACACCTGACCGGCCGATGAACCTGTGACATTGAGCGAATCGGATAGCAACATAAAGACAGATGTGCCCTGCGTCACAGAGTCGATGGTTGCAAAGCTATCCACAAACGTCTCTGCTTCAGACGCTTGCCGTGTGCTGCTATCTGTTACGGCGATAGAATCCGATACAAGAGCCGCGCTGGCACGGCCTTCAATGGCTGTCGCTTGGGTTGCGAATGAATCTGACAGCTGCGTCGCAGTTGCTGCTATTCTGGACAGAGAATCTGCGGTAATCAGACTGTCAGATAATGTGGCAGAGTATGATGCGGGCTGCTGGCCTGCCGGTGTATATGTCACCAGCATGCTGTCAGTTGTCGCGAACGAATCCGGTATTGATACCTGCTGCAACAGATGGGTAGTAACTAGGATCGAGTCGGTCATTCTCAGGCTTTCAGCTGTCGGTATAAAGCCATTGTAGCCACCCAGGATAGAGTCCGACATTTCAAATTGGTCAGCTAGCAAACGGCCTATTCCTGTTTCGATTGTGTCCCTTGCGTCAATGGTATCCGACTCTGGTCTGGAGGCAGGCAGGCCGGCAGTTGTTATCGAGTCAGATTCCTCGAGATGGTCTGACAGCATGCGGCCAGAATTGATAGTGATTGAATCAGACGTTGCAAGTGTATCAGACAGCTGTAATGAAGGTATAGTTGATAGCATGACATTATCCGTTGCGCCAACCGCGTCAGTCAGGCCGGCGGCAAACGACAGAGTTCCTCCTGCAGAATCTGATGTGTCGACTGAATCAAGCAACGTTTCAGTGATTGTCAGAGCAGGTGACAGGTTGTCAGTGGCGCCAAACCTTTCTGATAGTTCTACAGTTATGGTATGAGGTCCGGTCAAAGCGATAGATGCGGCAAGCGAGTCTGATAGCGACCTGCCTGCTGTTACCCCGGCCAAAGATCTGTCTGATGTGACGAGAGAATCGTTCAGCTCGAAAGTAAGTACTGCTGTGCTACTCGGTATGGCATCTCTGATTATTAGTGCATCTGATACACCCCTGCCAATATCCCTTGCAATGCGGTCAGTTGCGGCAAAAGAATCTGCAAGACCTGCTGTTGCGTTGGTTGCAGTCTCTGATGGCGAGGATGAGGATGAGGACGAAGACACAGTAACGCTCACAGAATCAGATATAATTCTCGAGCTATTGGACATGGCAGCTACATAATCAGATACCTGAAGCGAATCAGGCATTACGATTGTACATTCTTCCCGGTCTGTACAGCCGGATGCGCCTCCAAGTGTTCCAGCAAGACTGTCTGCGGCCAGAATCGAGTCGGATGGATGGCGGCTGACACCTGTAACAATGGAATCAGCGATAGAGTATGAATCTGACAGTGATGTATTTCCAACCTGTCCTGCGGATGCAGAACTAATTGCCTGCAAACTGTCGAATAGCTCCCTGCCTGTGCTTGTTGTTATATAATCTGAAGTGGTAAGTGAGTCAGAGCCTTGCCCCGTAGTTGTAATTGCTCTTTGTATGCTGTCACCAGTTTCTACCAGATCAACCAGAGCCTGCGCACCGGAGCTGCCTCCTGCAATAGACGGATAGATCACAACAGAGTCCTGCATAACCCTTGAGCCGTTATAACCAGTGGCCATCGCATCTGTAGCATTGAGCGAATCAGACACTGCAATGCGGTTAGCATTTCCTGATGTGACGCCTTGGTTGTAGGTTGCAAGTAGCGAGTCAGATAGTGACAGAAGGTCTGATATTTGTCCGGCTGCGCCTGTGGTTATGGATTCGCCAGTTTGAGAGGTGTCCGACAATGACCTTGACGCGGCAAGCATCCCTGCAGCAGAATCAGCAAGGGTAAAGTTGTCGAATAGCTGGCGGTTTGTAGCTGCACCTTCATTTCTGCCTGTAATCTCTGCAACAGAGTCAGTGATGGTGACAGTGTCTGCAAAGGACCTGGCAGCAGTGATATTTCCGGCAACTGAATCAGATACTGTGGCAGAGTCAGAGACAGAAGCGGAGGCAGAGTTACCAAGGCGGCCAACTACAGTTCCAACCTCAGAGTCAGATGCTGCAAAGGAATCAGACAGGTATCTTGCATAGGTTGGATGGGTAGCAACTGAATCTCTCATGTCCAGCGAATCAGATACTGTTCTGTCCATACTTTGTGCAGAAGAGTCTGCTGTGGAGAATGAATCAGACATGCCCCTTGATGCATTGATGGCACCGGTTGCCGAATCACCTGCAGTAAACGAATCAGAGGCAGTGCGGCCTGATGCACTTTGTTCAGAGTCAGCGGTGTAGAGTGAATCAGACAGAAGAGCCGTCACATGACCGGCAGTCGCTATAGAATCGGTTGCTGATAACGAATCAGATACTGTAGATCTGATGTTGATAGTGCTGTTAGCAGAGTCTGCAGCGGACAGTGAATCTGACAGCTGTATAGTGGTAGAGCCCGACGATGTGGAAGTGACTTCAGTGTTCAGAGAGTCTGATGCAGAGACAGAATCTGACAGCGGCACTGGCTGCAATAACGAGTGAGTTGTGCTTGCTGCATCGCCGGTCGCCACAGCATCTGTCAGGTACCTAAAGATATCAGAGGAGCCTGAAGCGCTGTCTACAGTACCGAGTGAATCACTGGGCTGGCGGCTGGTGCCTATAGTTATCATGTCTGATACAGAAAGTGAATCAGATGGCGACCCTGTGCCGTTAGAGCCAGAAG
>Ga0209581_1002504_pt1 | contig 17388 bp, 16 predicted proteins | sample Coa_R2_FD_187160 | JGI IMG/M metagenome (GOLD analysis project Ga0209581, IMG submission 187160) | Surface soil microbial communities from Centralia Pennsylvania, which are recovering from an underground coalmine fire - Coalmine... | ecosystem: Environmental > Terrestrial > Soil > Unclassified ...
GAGCAGCAATTGGCGGAGCTGGCCAGCTCGATTGCGGCTATGGGGGTTGTGCAGCCGATTGTGGTGCGTCCGCTGCCGAATGGGCGCTTCCAGCTGATTGCCGGCGAGCGTCGCTGGCTGGCGTCGCAAAAGGCCGGCAAGGAGACGGTGCCGGCAGTTGTGCGCCAGGTCTCTGATGAGCAGGCGATGGAGATGACCATCGTCGAGAATCTTCAGCGCGCCGACCTGAACCCGATAGAGCAGGCGCGCGCCTTCGAGCGTCTGGGCCGCGAATTCAAGATGACGCACGAGCAAATCGCGCAGCGCACGGGCAAGGACCGTGCTTCGATTACGAATTTTCTGCGCCTGCTGCGGCTTCCCGTAGAGGTCCAGAGCAAGGTCGAGACTGGCGAGCTGAGCATCGGCCATGCGAAGGCGCTGTTATCGCTCGAAAATCCGGAGACGATCCTGAAGGCCATGCAGAGGGTTCTGGCGCTTTCATTGTCGGTGCGCCAGACGGAAACCTATGTGCAGTCCGCGCTCAATCCGGAGAAAAAGTCTAACAAGGACGAAGTGAAAGAAAAGCCAATCGATCCCAATGTGCGCGAGGCGCAGGAGCGATTGCAGCGGTCGCTTGGGTTGAAGGTCCGCATAGAGGATAAAAATGGACGCGGTCGCGTAATTATTGAATATGCGCGCCTGGAAGATTTTGACGCGCTGCTGGATGCGCTCGGGTAATTCAGCGCAGGTTTTATCTGCTTTTGAGTATCTTTGGTGTGTAAACACCGTTCATTCTGACGACCCGAAACGGGGGTCCCAGCACGTGCGGTTTTCACGTGATGGGGTGGGTGAAGGGAGGAAGAATCTCCAACGCAGCAAGCACAACCAATGAAGTTCGAGATTCTTCACTGCACATTCGGCTTCGTTCAGAATGACGGCACAGCATTTAATATGTAACATACACTGTTACATATAGTGGACAAGCAAAGAATACACAGCTAGCCTGACTTGAGATTCTCCCTTCACGACGGCACTGTATGTTCAATCTTTGCGCTGGATCGTTCAGGACTTCTTGCCGCTGATCAGCCTGATCAGCCACGTCAGAATCACTGCGCCGAGCACCGCGATGATGATGGTATAGATCATGCCGCCCTGGCCGGTGAAGCCCAGCGCGCGCATGATGAATCCGCCGATGATGGCACCTACGATTCCGACAATGATGTCCATGATGGCGCCGTAGCCGCTGCCTTTCATCAGCTTGCCTGTGATCCAGCCAGCGATGAGACCGACGATAATCCACCAGAGAATAAAGAGCATGAAAATCTCCTTTCCTGATTGCGCAAATGTGCGCTTACAGCAGACAAATCTCGCTTATGTGAAGCGCAGGTACGTTAGCGCAAAGATGCGGAGATTTCAAGGAGTATTCGATCTCTCTGAGAAGAGGCTTTCGAAATCAGCTATTTAGCGTTTCCTGCAATTTATTGATCATCCGGTTCAGGTCTTTGTCCGTGCGTCGCTGCTCGTCGATTTTTGCAATGGAGTGCATGACGGTCGTGTGGTGCTTTCCACCGAACTGCCGCCCAATTTCCGGCAACGAGGCCTCAGTCATGGTCTTGGCCAGATACATGGCAATCTGGCGAGGCACAACCACGGCGCGGGAATTATTCTTCTGCTTCAGCTCGGCGACGCGCATGCCGAACTGCTCGGCTACGGCGCGCTGGATTGCTTCGATGGTGATCTTGCGGACCTGTGTGTCGATGAACTGTTTAAGGCACTGCTGAGCTGCCGGTAATGTAATCTCGACGCCGCTCATGCTGCACCAGGCAAAGAGCCGCGTGAGCGCGCCTTCCAGCTCGCGCACGTTCGTTCTGACGTTCGATGCGACGAAGAGGGCCACATCGACGGGAAGCGTCATGTGATCGTTCTCGGCCTTTTTCTGCAGAATGGCGACTTTGGTTTCAAGATCGGGCGGCTGAATGTCGGCGATCAATCCCCACTCGAAACGCGAACGCAGGCGGTCTTCAATCTCGGCCAGTTCCTTCGGCGGGCGGTCGGACGCGATGACGATCTGCTTCATGTTTTCGTGCAGTGTGTTGAAGGTATGGAAGAACTCTTCCTGCGTGCGCTCTTTTTGCGCGAGGAACTGGATGTCGTCGATGAGCAGCAGATCCACGGTGCGGAACTTGTCGCGGAAGCTGGTCATTTTGTCATAACGCAGCGAGTTGATCATCTCATTGGTGAACTTCTCGCTGGTGACATAGCAGATGGAAGCGTTTGGCTCGCGCCGTTTTACTTCGTGGCCGATGGCGTGCATCAGGTGGGTTTTACCCAGTCCGACGCCGCCATAGATGAAGAATGGGTTGTAGGCCTTGGAAGGCTTTTCCGCTACAGCCTGCGCGGCTGCGCGAGCGAACTGGTTGCCGGCGCCGATAACGAAGGCGTCGAAGGTGTAACGCGGATTGAGTTGCGCAGCCGTTGACCAGTCGAAACGGCTTTGCTGCGGAGCTCCATTCACGCGGGGAGCAGTGCGGCTTCCATTCTGCGGAGCGGTGGGCGCATGGGTCGGAACAGGGGCGAAGCCTCCATCTTCGCGCACGCGCACCAGTGTCGGGTCTTCTTCCGGCGTGATGAAGGACACCTCGTCGAATTCGAGCTGGAGATTGTCGATGGCTTCCTGAATGAGATCCCCGTAGCGATCTCCCACGTGCTGGAACTCGGGCGCAGGAATGCGCACAAAAAGCTTTTTGCCGCTGATGTGGCTGAATCGCGTGGGCTTCAACCAGGTATCAAACGATTGTCTGTTGATTTTCTTTTCGAGGGCTCCAAGAATCCGCACCCAGGGATTGAGCGACGCAGGAGTTGCCGGTACAAAAGACGACATCAGTATTTCCTTCGCGCGACGCCTGCCACCGTACGATCAGGACCTCCCGGTTAAGGCCACAGCGAAAAAGCACTGTCCCTGCCCGGCTGTGAAAATCCCGGGGGCAAGGTTCGCTCTGGTGTGCCAGGAGCTCGATGAGAGTTTGATTACGCTCTCACGATGCGATCTATATGAGTGCAGCAAGACGTGCAGAAAAATCTCAAGTGAACGGAGCCGATAGTAGCACATTTGGAGTGCGTTGAAACCTTACTTTCGATGCAAAATGTGCATCTATTTTTAAGTTGCACCACAGGTTGTGAAAAAGTGGCTCGCGACCGCATCTTTTGCGGTGAAAGCTGAGATGAGATATACTCAGAAATTGCTGCACGGAGTATTTTCTGCTCTGTAGACGCATCCCGTAATTCAGCAAAAAATTTTTTAGGAGCGCACTTCCATGCCGAAGCGCACATTTCAACCGAATCGCCGCCGCCGCTCGAAGACCCACGGTTTTCGCAGCCGCATGAAGACCAAGAGCGGAGCCGCAGTTCTGTCGCGCCGCCGCGCGAAAGGACGCAAGCGTGTCGCTGTAAGCGCAGGATACCGCGACTAAGCGCGGAGTCTCTTCTTCGCCTCGGAGGTCTGCGAGGCAGAATCAAGCAAAAGCCATGCAGGAACCAACTTCTGACCGGACGCCGCTCCCACAGCGGGGAGCGCGTCTGCGTAAACACGCAGACTATCAGCGCGTGTATCAGGAGAGCCGTAAATATTTTTCTGCATCGATGACCTATTTTTTCAGTCCGCGCGGTGAGAGCTTTCCTGCGATCACAGGACCACGCATTGGGCTGACTGCCGGGCGCGTATTAGGCAAGGCGGTCGAGCGCAATCGCATCAAGCGCCGTATGCGCGAAGCTGTGCGCAAAAACCTTGGAAGCCTGCAATCGGATGTGGATGTGGTGCTCCATCCGCGGAAGAGCGTGCTGGAGATGGATTTTCCCCGGCTTGAAAGCGAAATAAACAGGGTCTTTGCCAGCGTGGAGGCGTCTCTGAAAAAAGACGTTCGAGAAACGGACGCATGAACCGCAAAGAAAGAGTTCGCGTATTTCTGAGTAGAGCGGTGCATTCGTTCTACAAACTCGTTATATCGCCTGTATTGCACGCGGGCGCCGGAATGACTGGCGGAGCATGTCGCTTTCAACCAACATGCTCGGAATATGCGGCTATTGCTGTGCATGAGCACGGATGGCTGCGCGGTGGCTGGATGGCCTTAAAGCGCTTGTCGCGTTGTCATCCCGGCAGCAAAGGTGGGTTTGATCCGGTCCCGTTCATGCAGAGTTCGCATGCGCCAGTTACCATGAAGGAAGCGCACATTTCACACGATTTGAGATCATAGGAAGCAACTCTTTTGGCAGAAATAAGAAATCCCAATCAGCAGGGCGGCGGAGGACAGGACTCGAAGACCATCCTCGCGTTCACCGGTATTTTTCTGGTCATGTTTCTCGGCTTGCAGTTTATGAAGCCGAAGAAGCCCGCAACGCCTGCTCCCGAAACTCAGCAGAAAGCGGCGGCGCCTGCTGTTCCAGATTCAACGGCACCAAAGGCGCAGACAGCGGATGTTCCTGCTTCGCCTGTTGTAGAAACAGCCACGACACAGGCGGCAAGTGAATCCACTACCGTTGTCGAGAATCAACTGTATCGCATTACCTTCTCGAATCGTGGCGCGCAGGTCACGTCCTGGATTCTGAAGAAGTACAAAGATGACGATGGCAAGCCGCTGGATCTCGTTAACCAGACAGCAGCAGCGAAATTCGGTTATCCTCTGTCGCTTTTTACTTACGATCAGGCATTAACGAGCCGTTTGCAGCAGGCAATGTTTGTGCCGTCGGCAACAGGAAGCATTGCGGCTCCGGGCACGCTCAGCTTTGAGTATGCAGGCGGCGGCGTGACGGTCCACAAGACCTTCAAATTCGGTACGAATTATTTGATTCACGCCGAAGTTTCGGTTACGCAGAACGGCGCGCCGGTAGCGGCGCTGCTCTCATGGCCGTCGGGGTTCGGCGACCAGAATACGTTGCCGCATTATGCTGCTGCTACGCTCGATACTGCACAGGATGGAAAGGCTGATCAGGTTGCCTACAAAAAAGTAAGTGGAGGAGCAACACTGCATGGCCCGTTTGACTGGGCCGGCGTCAGCGATCTGTACTTCGCGGCCATTTTTCTTCCCGATTCACCTAAAAATCTCGATCTGGTAAGTCTGCACAATACTCTTGCTGTTCCGCAAAACCGCAAGAGCCCAAACCCGGCCCATACGGACCAGGCGCCTATTCTCGGCGCGGCGATGGGAGCGGCACAGCCCTACAGCGTGCAGCTTTTTGCCGGCCCGAAGGCCCTTGATGTCCTCGGAGCGATTCCGACGAATGGCGGAGTGAATCCTGAGAAGGTGGTCAACTTTGGCTGGTGGGGCATCATCGCCAAGCCGCTCTTCCTGATTCTGAAATTTATTCACGACCACATGACCGGCGAATGGGGCTGGGGCATCCTGATTCTCACGGTCGTTTTGAATCTGGCCATGCTGCCGACCCGTTTCCAGATGATGAAGTCATCGCTCAAGATGCAGCGCATTCAGCCACAGATGGATGCAATCAAGGCCAAATATGCAAAGTACAAAGCCACCGACCCGCGCCGTCAGGAGATGAACAAGGAGGTCTTCGAGCTGCAGAAGCGCGAAGGGGTGAACATGTTCGGCGGCTGTATTCCAATGCTGATTCAGTGGCCGCTGCTCTTCGCTTTTTATCGAATGCTCGGCAATGTGATTGAGCTGCGTCAGGCGCATTGGCTGTGGCTGCCTGATCTTTCGGCTCCCGATCCGCTGCATATTTTGCCAATTTTCTTCATCGTCTCGATGTTCCTGGTGCAGTGGCTCACGCCATCGCCCGGCGTGGATCCGGCACAGCAGAAGATGATGGCTTTCACCATGCCGGCTGTCTTCGGCTTTATGACGTGGAACATCGGCTCCGGACTGGCGCTCTATTGGGCGGGCTCGAACGTGCTGGGAATTGTGCAGCAGATGCTGATGAACCGCACCAAGATGGGCCGCGAAGTACGCGAGCTTGCTCTGAAGAGAGCAGCGAAGCGTGGCGGCAAGCAGACTTCACTGGTTCGCAGATAAGCGGTGATCTAAATGCGCTTTCGGATGACTAGCACGTATTTCACGTGTTGCACGTATGAAACGTGTATGATGGTGATATGCCAAGCGGCGAGCTTCAAAAGCAAAACATTACCATCAGTCTGAGCCGAAAAACGATTGAACAGGCACGCTTGCTTGCTTCGCGCCGCGCCACATCGATTAGTGGCCTACTAACAGCCCAAATTGAAATGCTGGTGAAAGAGGAGTCAGCTTATCACAAAGCGGAGCGGCAGGCGCTTGACTTGCTGAGTCGTGGATTCCATATGGGGGGAGCACCACCTTCCGACCGAGACAGCCTGCATGAGCGATAAAGTATTCATTGATACCAATGTTCTTATCTATGCTCATGACAAAGACGCTGGTTTAAAGCACGATAGAGCGAAGCAGATATTGCACGACCTTTGGGCCGCACGCACCGGAGCACTGAGCATCCAGGTGCTGCAAGAGTTTTATGTAAGCGCTACAAGGAAAATATCGAAACCTCTTTCCAAAGCTGCAGCGCGTCTCATTGTTGAAAGCTACATCCCGTGGTGCGTTGAGATAACACCTGACGAAATTGTTGCGGCGTTTCGAGTTGAGGATGCAACGAAAATCAGCTTCTGGGATGCACTGATCGTGTCTGCCGCCATAAAATGCGGAGCTGCGAAGATTATTTCCGAAGATTTGAATACGGGACAGAAGATCTCCGGCATCCGTATCGAGAACCCTTTTACAACCTCAACCAGACATTAGCGTTGTTGGCATCATCTATATTTCCAGTGAGATACTAAAGCGATGCCCATTGATGATTATTCTGCCGCAGCACAGAAGATTGCCGCATTCCTGAAAAATTTAACCACGCTTGGCGGGCTCCGATTGAAATACCGCATCACTGCGGGTGCCGGCGCGGCTGATCCGGATGGGCTGGAAGCTCGCGAAATTTATGTCGAGCTGGCTGGGCCTGACGCGGCATTGCTTACGCAGAGAGGTGGCGAACTGTTGCGCGCTCTGGAACATGTAGCGGCAAAAATTATTCGACTCGACGCCGAAGAGCACGATAAGGTCTCGTTCGATGCGCATAATTTCAAAGCACTTCGTGCGCGAGAGTTGAAGCTTGCTGCAGAAACAGCCGCGGATAAAGTGCGTCGCACCGGCCAGCCTTACAGTTTTGCGCCAATGAGCTCGCGCGAGCGACGCATGCTCCACCTGGCCTTTCGCAGTTACGACGATCTGGAGACATCCTCCAGCGGCGAGGGATTGCGTCGGTTCGTTGTGGCCTATCCAAAGGGCTACGAGTCAACGAAGGCGCGAGTGCGCCGATAGTTTGTGCTATCCAACCAAAACGAAACCATCGTTGCTGTTTCGACGCCGCCGGGTCGCGGCGGCATCGGTATTGTGCGGCTTTCCGGACCTCTCTCAATAACCATTGCGCTGCCTCTGTTGAGCCTGCGAGGCGAGCTTGAGCATGCGCGCGCAAAGTTCGCCGAAATCATTGATCCGGAAACGCAAACGAAGCTGGATGAGGCAATTGTTACCTATTTTGCCGGACCGAATTCCTATACCGGCGAAGATGTTGTGGAAATTGCCGCGCACGGATCACCTGTGATTCTCGATCTGCTGGTGCGGCAATCGCTTGCCAGCGGAGCAAGACTGGCGAACCCGGGTGAATTCACAGAACGCGCCTTTTTTTCCGGACGCATCGATCTGACGCAAGCGGAGGCTGTTCGCGATCTGATTGAAGCCCAGACGCTTTATCAGGCGCGTGTTGCGGCGCAGCAATTGAGTGGGGCGCTCTCAAACAAAATCAAGCCGATCAAACAAAGCCTGGTTGAGCTGATCGCGCTGCTAGAGGCCGGCATCGATTTTGCTGAGGACGATGTAGACGTTACACCGGACTCGCAGATTGTGGCCCGCATTCATGACGTAAGCAAGTTGCTGGCGGAACTCGCGCGCACATTTGAGCGTGGCCGTATCGTCCATTCCGGGCTGGCCCTGGCGATTGTGGGCCGGCCTAATGTCGGGAAATCCTCGTTATTCAATCGGTTGCTCGAACGCGAGCGGGCAATTGTCACGGCGATACCGGGAACTACGCGCGATTTAGTTACCGAGAAGGTCGCCATTGGCGGAATACCGATTGAGCTTGTGGACACCGCAGGACTGAGAGAAGCGGCAGACGAAGCGGAATCGATTGGGATTCAGAAGTCGCGGGAAGCGCTGGCGGATGCTGATCTGGTGCTGGTTGTACTGGATGCTTCTGACAAACTGCTGCATGAGGATGCGGAACTGATTGCTTCGGTTGAGGGAAGGCGCGCACTGATCGTTTTTAACAAGTCCGATCTCAGCCAGAGTTCCTTCGAAAAGCAAATTCCGGATCAAGGTATGCGAGTTGTTCGAACTTCCGCGTTGACCGGAGAAGGAATTGAAGAATTACGGTCGGCGATTCTGGAACTGGTGCAAAGCTCCGGTTCAGGTGCTGAAGACGCCATGCTGACGAACGTGCGCCAGCATCAGGCCATTACGGCCAGCCTGGATAGTCTTGCGGCGGCAGAGAAGGCCGTTGCGACAAAAATCCCTCATGAGATGCTGCTGCTGGACCTTTACGCAGCGCTTCGTCAGCTGGATGCGCTGACCGGCGAAACCACAGCGGATGATGTATTGGACTTGATCTTCTCTACGTTTTGCATTGGAAAGTAGAGCAAATCCCCGACTTCGATAGAATAGAAGGGTTGTTCTTTCAGGATTAAAATCCGCAGCCCGGAAACGAGAGGTGTTCCCAAATGGCCACTGCAACTATTGAACGTATTGCCCCCGAGTACAAAGTAGCCGATCTGTCGCTGGCTGACTGGGGACGCAAAGAGATTTCGATCGCCGAGCATGAGATGCCCGGTCTTATGTCGATCCGGCGCAAGTATGCTGCACAAAAGCCGCTGGCGGGCGTTCGCATTACCGGTTCGCTCCATATGACGATCCAGACCGCAGTGCTGATTGAGACGCTGGTTGAACTCGGCGCTGAGGTTCGCTGGGCGAGCTGCAATATCTTCTCAACGCAGGACCATGCTGCCGCCGCCATTGCCGCCGCAGGCGTGCCGGTCTTTGCATGGAAGGGAGAGACTCTCGAAGAGTATTGGGATTGCACATATCAGGCGCTGTCACACCCAGGCGGCAAAGGCCCGCAGCTTGTAGTAGATGATGGCGGAGATGTTACCTTGCTGATCCACAAAGGTTATGAGCTGGAAGAGGGCGATAACTGGGTCAACACTGCCTCTTCCAACCATGAAGAGCAGGTGATCAAGGACCTCCTGAAGCGCGTGTTTCAGGAGGACCCGCAGCATTGGCACAAAGTGGTGAAGGAATGGCGCGGGGTTTCTGAGGAGACGACGACGGGCGTGCATCGCCTGTACAAGATGAAGGAACAGGGAAAGCTGCTGGTTCCTGCCATCAACGTAAATGATTCCGTGACGAAGTCGAAGTTCGACAACCTCTATGGCTGCCGCGAATCGCTGGCGGACGGTATCAAACGCGCCACCGACGTAATGGTTGCGGGTAAGGTGGCTGTTGTTTGCGGCTATGGCGATGTAGGCAAGGGATCATCCCATTCGCTGCGCGGCATGGGTGCTCGCGTCATCGTGACGGAGATCGACCCGATCAACGCTTTGCAGGCTGCCATGGAAGGCTTTGAAGTTACGACCATTGAAGACACACTCGGTCGTGGAGATATCTACGTCACCTGCACCGGCAACCTGGATATCATTACGCTCGAGCACATGAAGGCAATGAAGGACCAGGCCATCGTCTGCAACATTGGCCATTTCGACAACGAAATCCAGATCGACCGCCTCAATGGCGAAGCCGGCGTGAAGAAGACGAACATCAAGCCGCAGGTGGACCAATACACCTTCCCGGATGGCCACAGCATCTTTGTTCTGGCTGAAGGACGGCTGGTAAATCTTGGCTGCGCGACTGGTCATCCCAGTTTTGTAATGAGTAACAGCTTCGCAAACCAGACACTGGCCCAGATCGACCTGTGGAAGAACAAGGACGTTTATAAAACCGACGTTTACACGTTGCCCAAGAAGCTGGACGAGGAAGTAGCTCGTTTGCACCTGGAGAAGATCGGCGTAAAGCTAACGACTCTTACTCCGAAGCAGGCTGATTATCTTGGCGTTCCTCAGGAAGGCCCGTACAAGCCGGACCACTACCGCTATTAAACAGGTGTAGGTCGTCATTCTGAGGAGCAAAACCGGGGCCCCCAGCACGTGCGGTTTTCACGTGATAGGGTGGGTAAAGCGACGAAGAATCTCACGCCAGGTTGGATGGAGATTCTTCGCCTGCCCGCCGCAGCATGCAATAATCGCGTGTCCGGGACCCGGCCCAGACGACAGTATTCTTGATTCACATCGATAGGAAAAGCTGTAACGCCTTGTGGTTATCTTCCTCAGAGGAGAGCTGCAAGGCGTTTTCCGATTGCGGAAATGGAAGAGTTGGATAGAAAGTAGAGTTGGATAGAAAGTTATGATCTGCCTGGCTCGGTTTGTTGCAGCAGCTACATTGTTGTTGCTACGTTGCATTGGGAATCCTGCTTTGGCCCAGACGTATCTGGCGCCTGGATATTCCGGCAAGCTGCCTCTGACCTCCTCCGTCGATCAGATGATGGACGCCCTGCAGCTTGGCAAACCGGCGCAGCGCCAGGATCTGCTGGAGCGTCTGGGGGTAAATTCAGATATTGCGCATAATGCCGCTCAATCCGTTTCCGTAACAGGCATCCGGATCGACAAGCTGGAAGGCTCCCATACAGGCCTCTTGTTCCTGCCATGCCGTGGTCCGGGTACTCCGATGGCGCATCTCTTTCTGCTGCTTCCCGGAAAGAAGCAGGCATGGCACGTTGCCGATGAGATGTCTCTGGATTGCTGGTTTCAGGACGCAACCTATGAGCTGCCGCTCGTTCCCGGGCAGAGCACATCTATCCTTGTCCACCATGCAAATGAAGGGCACGGCTCCGGCTATGTGCAGGATGACATACTGCTGCTCGGCGTGCGCGGAGGGCATTTAGTGACCCTGCTGAAAACACAGGAATACAAATCAGAAGACCTCATGGGGGAGGGGAAGACGGTGGAGGAAAAAAGCACACTGCAACCGTTCCCTGACGGCAGTCTGGAGGAGACATGCGCGAAAACATTGCATGAAACTATCAGTGCAGCGGCTCCTGACCGGGTACGATTGGTTGCGGTTGAGCGCAGGCGCTGGTTATGGAACCAGGAAGGGCACAGTTTTACAGCAACGGAATTCAGAGCGGTGGAACCTTAAGAGCGGATGCCGCAGCAATTCTCGCCAAGCCATAGGCGTCGCGCCTTGACATAAACCACCCCATACTGAAAAGCTATTGAGCTAGGACCTTTCTGCCATGGCCATCCTGTATTTACGCGCCTGAAACACAGGTTGCGGTCGCGGGCTGACGGCTGGACGCAGGGTCTGTGTTCCTGAAGGAATCGCAAAGCCCTTCCGCGGATACAAACTATTTCATCATTGCATGACGCAAAGCTCTGCAATGAAAAGGATTGCACGTTGAACCCTACATTGCTTCTGGCCGCCGCGCTGCCTCCGGGCCTGGTTTCATTTTTGCCCTTTGTGGTCATTATTGCGGTCTTTTATCTGTTGTTGATCCGTCCCAACCAGAACAAGCAGAAGCAGTGGCAGCAGATGCTCAGCAACCTGAAGCCGGGCGACAAGGTCACAACCAGCGGCGGCATTCGCGGCGTGATTATGTCTATTAAAGACGACGCCATTCAGCTGCGCGTGCCGCCGGACAATATCAAGCTGGAAGTGGTGAAAAGCGCCATCGCTTCCGTAACCACTGACGAGGCCGCAAAGTAGCCCTCCTCTGAATTTGAATTCCAATGCGTAAGAATCTCACTCAAAAAACCATCCTGATCTTTGCGGTGCTGATCGTCTTCATCTTCGGCATCTTTGGCATTCCCAAAGGTGTGAGCGGAACCGCTCTGAAAGACGCGATCCTCCAGCGCATCAATCTCGGTCTTGACCTGAAGGGCGGCACGCACCTGATTCTGCAGGTGATGGTCGAGGAAGCGGTGAATGCCGCGACCACCAATGATGCCGCGCATATCCAGACCGACCTGCAGCAGAACGGCATTACCGTCGGCTCCGTCATTCCGGACTCCTCGCATCCGGAGACCATCGTGATCTCCGGCGCTCCGGCAGACCGGTCAGGCGATATCCGCTCCGTGTTGAACCAGCGCTACAGCAACCAGTACGACATTGCCTCCGGCCTGAACAATACCTTCACGCTGACGATGAAGCCGAGCGCAGTCGCCGACCTGAAGAAGCGCACCGTGGAGCAGGCGATTGAGGTCATCCGCACGCGCGTCGATTCATTGGGTGTAAGCGAGCCGGTAATTCAGGAGTACAACCTGGGCAGCGATCAGATTCTGGTCGAGCTGCCGGGCGTGGATGATTTCGCGCGCGTCAAGGATGTGATTCAGTCCACCGCGCGGCTGGAGCTGCACCTGGTCCAGGGCGGCCCCTGGCCGGATGAGCAGGCAGCTTTGCAGGCATTGGGCGGAAGCGTCCCTTACGATTCTCTGTTGCTCCAGACCGCTCCTGGCGCAACCTCGCCGAACAGCGGTGTGCAGTATTACCAGATCAAGCGCGCAGCTGAAGTGGCCGGCACGGACATCCGCGATGCGCAAGCCTCGCACAATCAGAACACGAATGAGCCGGAGGTGGTCTTTTACCTGACTGCCGCGGCAGGCAATCACTTTGCGGACTTTACGACGGCAAATAAAGGCAAGCCGCTCTGTGTCGTTCTGGACAACAAAATTTACGAAGTAGCAAACATTCGCGATACCATCCGCGACACGGGAACGATCTCCGGTGGCGCCATGAGTGAACAGCAGGCCAAGGACCTCTCCATGCTCCTGCGCACCGGCGCATTGCCTGCTTCGATTCACTACCTGCAGGAAAGCACGGTCGGGCCTTCGCTGGGCGCAGACTCGATCCGCCACGGCGTTCTGGCTTCGATTGTCGGCATGCTGGCCGTGATGATCTTCATGCTGATCTATTATCGCGGAGCGGGCATCAATGCTGATCTGGCGCTCATTCTGAACCTGGTCATTCTGCTCGGCTTCATGGGCTATACCGGGTCGGTGCTGACGCTGCCCGGAATTGCCGGCGTGATCCTGACCATCGGTATGGGCGTCGATTCCAATGTGCTGATCTTTGAGCGTATCCGCGAAGAGCTGCATGCGGGCAAATCGCCGGCGGCCGCCGTGGATCAGGGCTTTGCCCATGCCTGGACGACGATTGTCGATACGCACGTAACGACCATTGTTTCAGCCGCAATCCTGTTCATTTTCGGTACAGGACCGGTGCGTGGATTTGCCGTCACGCTGACCTTTGGTCTGCTGGCGAACCTGTTTACAGCGGTGTTTGTGTCACGCGTGATCTTCGACGCGCATTTGAATAAGAGACTGCGCGGCGAGCCGATTTCGATTTAGAAGTACAGCGAAAAATGCGGGTAGCTAACGAGTGGTTAGCGAAAAAGCGGTTAGCTCTGCCAGATTACAAAATGGCTGCCCGGTATTTAGCTATCCGGTTTTTAGCTGATTTGAGGGAACTCCGTGGAACTGTTTCATGACGTAAAAATCGACTGGCTGGGGAAGAAGTGGTATTTCCTCGGCTTTTCACTGATTTTCAGCGTGGCAGGTGTGCTCTCGCTGCTTTTCTGGCATGGGTTGCCGCAGGACGTGGATTTCCGCGGCGGCACGGTGGTGCGGGTGAAGTTTGACCAGGCGCCGGATGTGGATCGCATTCGTACGGCGGCAGATAAGGCCGGGCTGAGGGATGTTCGCATTCAGGCGATTACCGGCGGCGGCCAGGGAACAAGCAACGAGGTCATCATTTCGCTGGCGCAGAAGGCGAACGAGTCGTCTCTCGATCAGGGACGCGCGACCATCCTGCAGACGCTGGAAGCCAATTACGCGGGCGACAGTGCGGCCCATCAGGGCAAGCTTGATCTCAACAACGTGGGCCAGGGATCGCTGGCTGAATGGCTGGCGCAGAAAGACCCCGAGCATCTGGGCACAAATGACGCTGCTACTCAGCATTACGCGCAGCAGGCGACGGCCATCCTGAATTACCGCAACTCGCGCAGCGGCCTCATGGGATCGATTGACAACCTGAACGGAGTGGCCACACCTGCGGTGGTCGCCGAATTGAAGCAGGATGCGTATCTGTCCGGCTTCGCCATTCGGAACGTGGAGATTGTCGGACCGCAGGTCGGCGCGCAACTGAAAAAGCAGGCCCTGCTCGCGACCCTTTACTCGCTGGTAGGAATGCTGGTGTATCTCTGGTTCCGATTTGAGCTGATTTATGGCGTAGCCGCCGTTGTCGCAGTATTCCACGACACGCTGATCACGGTAGGCGCATTCAGTCTCACGAACCAGGAAATTTCGCTGACAGTCATTGCGGCCATCCTGACGCTGGTGGGCTACTCGATGAACGACACCATCGTTGTTTTTGATCGCATTCGCGAAAACCTGCGTATGACTCGCCGCGAGCCGCTGGCTGATCTGGTGAACCGGAGCATCAACCAGACGCTGAGCCGGACGGTTCTGACTTCAGGTCTCACATTCCTGACGGTGCTCTCTTTATACCTGTTCGGCGGCGAAGTGCTTCATGGATTTTCATTTGCGCTTGTCGTCGGAATTCTGATCGGCACTTATTCGTCCATTGCCGTGGCAGCGCCGATGTTGGTCGCCTATCAGGAATGGCGCCAGAAAAGAGGCAAGGCGGCGGTTTTACCGGCAGCAAAAAAAGCCAGAGTTTAGGTCAGGGTAACGTTTCCAGATGTAGGCCGAGTGTGATATAGCTTTTTCACTCGGCTTTTTCAACTTCTCTGACCCGCACAAAAAATGCCGGGTAACCGGGAACAAATCAACACCCCTCTGGTGTCAATAGGTGATAACAAGTTTTGCTTGGAAGAGGTAGGCTATGTTTGAAGATGCCTTGATGGAATCGGGCGGCAGGATCAAGACCAAGAGCAAGTACTACACAATCATTGGTTTCGTGCTGAATGGGTCGATCCTCGCTGCGATGATCCTGTTTCCGCTGATTTATCCCGAGGCGTTGCCCAAGGCGATGATGGCAACCCTGCTGGTTGCGCCGCCGCCACCGCCACCACCTCCGCCACCACCTCCGCCGCAGGCCCCTGTCCATGTGCAGAAGGTTGTCTCTGAGCTGATGAACAATCAGCTGACTGCGCCGACCAAAATTCCAAAAGAAATCAAAATGGTCAAGGAAGAAGCCGCCCCAAGCACCGCCGGTGTTGCCGGAATGGAAGGCATGGGGGGAGGCTCCGCAGGCGGAGTGCTCGGTGGCGTGCTGGGCGGTATCGGCAACGGGCCGGCACCAGTCGTAAAAGCCGCGCCTCCGAAGAAAATCGCTGTGTCGTCGGGCGTAATGCAGGGCAACCTGCTGGTCAAGACCATGCCGCAGTATCCGGCCATTGCCAAGGCGGCTAGAATTCAAGGAACTGTTGTGCTTCAGGCAACGATTTCCAAGACTGGCACAATCACAAATCTGCACGTAGTCAGCGGCCCGCCCATGTTGCAGCAGGCGGCCTTGGACGCAGTGCGGTCCTGGCGCTACAAGCCCTATCTGCTCAATGGCGAGCCGGTGGAGGTCGAAACCCAGGTCAACGTGGTCTTCAACCTCGGCGGTTGATGGCGCGTATTTTCATCATCCGGCCCCTGCGGTCTCCGCAGGGGTAAACCGCAGGCAGCCACGCAGGTATTACCCGCAGGTTTTCCTAACGAAGAAAACTCCTCAGGAGGAAAGATCCAAGTGATTCTCGCTCATCTCACCCAAGCTATTCACACCGCACCGCTGGCGTTTTTCCAGGAGCAGACAGTGGGTTTCAGCCCGCTCGATCTCTGGAACAACATGGGCAATCTGGCCAAGGCCGTCGTCATCATCCTGTTCATCATGTCGATCTGGTCACTGGCCGTCATGATTGACCGCTGGCTTTATTTCAGCGCAGCCCGCAAGCAGTCGCGTGAGTTCGCGCCCCGCGTTGCCGGCGCATTGAAGGAAGGCAAGCTGGACGAAGCCGTCAAGGTTGCCGACCGCAACAAGAAATCGCACCTCGCCGAAGTGGTCACCGCCGGCCTGCAGGAGTTCCGCAATTATGGCAGCGGGGGCGCAGTCACCGAGGAGCAGATCGAGTCTTCGAAGCGCGCTCTCGAGCGGGCAGAAGCCATCGTTCACGCGAAGCTGAAGAGAGGCCTGGGCGGCCTGGCCACCATCGGTTCCACGGCCCCGTTTATCGGACTCTTCGGAACGGTCGTCGGTATTCTGAACGCCTTCCGTCAGATCGCGACGCAGAAGACCTCAGGTATCGGCGCAGTCGCCGGTGGTATTTCGGAAGCGCTGGTAACAACCGCGTTCGGTCTGCTGGTCGCCATCCCCGCCGTTATGACGTTCAACTACTTCACCAACAAGGTGGAAGCGTTTGACGTTGAGATGGACAACTCCTCGAGCGAACTGATTGACTACTTCCTCAAGCAGGGCAATCGCCGGTAATGGCAATTGCGCCTGAATAGCGGGAATCTCTTGCGCTTCGGAGTGGGGCTTATGGAAAGCCCCGCTCCAGCGGTTTCTCGATCAGAACGCCCGATCTAACGGGGAGCACTGGAATGGCATTAGTAAAAAGAGACGAAGGCAAAAAGGTCAACTCGAACATCAACGTCACACCGATGGTGGACGTCATGCTGGTGTTGCTGATCATCTTCATGGTCATCACACCCATGTTGCAGAACAAGGTGAATGTCGAGCTGGCGCAGACGGACAATCCGACAGCAATGCCGGATGCCGATCACGAAGATGCGGTGGTTGTCGCGGTTACACGCGACGGCAAGGTCTTCCTGGGGCAGGACCAGGTTTCGCTTGCCGATCTGGGCGCGAAAGTCAGCGACCTGCTGCAGAACAAGACCAACAAGATGGTGTATTTCCGTGCTGATGCGCGCGCACACTATGGGACATTGATGGATGCAATCGATGCTGTGCGCACAACCGGCGTGGAAGAAGTGGGCCTGCTGACCGAGCAGCGGCAGGGCGCAGAAAGCCATCAGCCGCCTCCGGCAGCTGGCGGAGAATAAGGCGCAACGCACTGAAGAAACGAGGAACTGATTTATGGCAATGGGAAGTGGCTCAGGTCCAGGCGGACTGAATGCCGATATCAATGTTACCCCTCTGATCGACGTGCTGCTGGTACTGCTGATCATCTTCATGGTGATCGTTCCGGTTACGCCGAAGGGCCTGGATGCGCTTGTTCCCCAGCCCCCGAAGAATCCGCAACAGCAGCAGCCAAATG
>Ga0209581_1002505_pt1 | contig 17387 bp, 17 predicted proteins | sample Coa_R2_FD_187160 | JGI IMG/M metagenome (GOLD analysis project Ga0209581, IMG submission 187160) | Surface soil microbial communities from Centralia Pennsylvania, which are recovering from an underground coalmine fire - Coalmine... | ecosystem: Environmental > Terrestrial > Soil > Unclassified ...
CCTCGTCCACCGGCAGCGAACTCCGCCCTTCTAGCGGTACCGTCGCCACGAAGACATCGGGCGCCACTTGTTTGCGAGCCGCCACGCCGGGCACCCCGTAAGTTAGGGGCAGCATGCCGCCCGGGTACCAGGACACGGCATGCTGCTGGGCGTAGGTAGACAGGCTGGCGTACAGGGCGGTGGCGTTGCGCCACTGGGCGTCGTTCATCGTCATCCAGGGGGCATCCTCCGTGTCGTCGGCGACGGAGCGCAGGAAGCGCAGGTCCTCGGGCGTGAGCGCGACGGGAAACGGACGCGAGCGTAGGGCAGACATGGGAATCTCCTCGGCCGGCCGCGACGGGGCGCGGCTGCATGGCCACCTGCTTGCAGTATAGGGCATGCGCCACGCGGGCCAGCACCAGCATGGAGTGATAAGCCGGCTGATCAAGCCCAAACACGCTCGTGAGCCGGGACGCCACGGGCGGTAGCGTCCCGGCTCACGGAATGCCACGGCCGGATGCCGGTTAGGCGGCCGGCTCCGCGGGGAGCCGCTGCGCTGCCTCGCGGCCGGGCAATCCCTCGGCGAGCGGCAGGCTCAGCACAAGATCGAAGTCGTCGTCGGACGCGATGCGGTTGTACCGCTCGAAGCCGCAGGCCAGGCAGCGATGTACCACCACGTGCTCGCCTTTGGGCCGCACGAACGCGCCGATCGGCACCATGGACCCACCGCAATCACCGGCACGGTCGCCCGAGACCCGCCCATCCACGTGCCGCGAATAGAGGCAGTAGGGGCAGTGGTTGCGATGCTTGCCGCCATACGGAATCGGTCCAACCATAGCCTTGCAATGGCCGCAGCGGAACGACCTCTCCTCGCGGCCCTGCCGGTGTGCCCGGCGGGCGAGCGCGCGATCGTCCTCGCCATCGTGCCGATATGTTCTGGACAATGTGTGGATCTCCACGGGTAGGTGCCGCGCCACCAGGGTGGCCGCGGTCTGGGAAGACATAAAGTGGTCGTGATGCGGCCTACAATCCACACAAGAGCCGATAGTCTACACATGAAGCACCTCTCTATATTGCTTGCCGGCACATGGCCGGACGGTTCTACGACTAAAGAAAAGAGCCACAGGATTGTCTTTCCCGTGGCTCTAGGTGCGCCCGTAGTTGGGCGCGTCTAACGGTTCGCTGCATCTTCGCGCACATTCCCGATCCGCACATCCCGGTTGGCCGGCGGCGTCGAAGACACAAACGTCGAAGACACAAAGAAGCCACAGGCGCTGACATGCCTGTGGCCATGGCCGCGCGAGGGGCATAGAAACTTCCCCGTCACCGGCGTGATAGACAGAGATCGGGCGGACGCGGCAGGCGTCCGATGTCGAAAACGCTAGGCGAAGCGGCTGGCGATCGGCATGACGGCGAGGGGCACAAAGGCCCGGGCAACGCGGACAGCGATCGACGACATGCAACCCTCTCTTTGTCGATTCTCTTTTGACGTGTTACGAGCGACGTTGGTCGCTCCAGGGTCATTAAAGCACATCAAGGGGTGTTCACGCATCCGTCGAAAGGCCGAATCGCGCCGGGCCGCACCGTTGTGCTCCTCACCGGCTTTCGGTGCGCGGGCCTCCCGGCAGCGGATTATATCTGCCCCTGGCGGAGGTACGGGCAGAGGCGGGCGGGAAAGTACGCGCTCTCCCGAGTACCGGCGCCCCCGGCGGCGGAGCCATTGACGGCGGCAATATCGTGTGCTATAGTGGTGCAAAGGATTGTGCGCAAACGTTTCCCTTCGGGCGGAGCAGGGAGTGGCTGAGAAGGAAACGGCGAGCGGAACCGGGATTCGCGACGTGGCCCGCCTGGCCGGCGTCGCGCCCTCGACGGTCTCCCGCGTGTTGAACAACAGGGTCGATGGCGTGCGCATCAGCACGGCCACCATCGAGCGCGTGCGGCAGGCCGCCCAGACCTTGCGCTATCAACCAAACGCGGCGGCGCGCAGCCTGCGCACGACCCGCGCTCATACCATCGGGGTGATCGCGCGTGACCTGCTGCACCCCTTCACGGCCGCGCTGCTGCGCGTGGTCTACGGCACTTGCCAGGCGCGCGGCTACCATCTGCTGCTCGGCCACGCCGAGCACGACAGGACTGAAGGCCGGGTGCTGGGCGACATCTTGAGCGCCGACCGCGTCGACGGCGTGCTGCTGATCGGCGATTGCCTGTGGGCGACGGGCCAGGAAGAAGATATGGTCCGCCTCATCCAGACCCATACGCACGTCGTCACGGTCGGCGCACGCCCCAGCCTGGCCGGCGAGCTGTCGATCCTGGTGGACGACGTCCGCGCTGTGACGCTGGCGTTGGAACATCTCGTGGCCCTGGGACATCGCAACATCGGCTATATCCGCCGCAGCCCGGCCACGACCGCCGGCCCGCAATGGGAGGATTACCAGAGACAGAACACCTATCGGAGCTTCCTGAATTCGGCCGGCCTGCCGCATACTCCGGCCGACGAACTGCTCGTGAGCAACAAGACCGAGGAAGTGCGGGAGGCCCTGGCCGGCTTTCTCGCCCGCCCGCAGCGCCCGACGGCCCTCTTCGTCAACGACGATATGACCGCCATCATCACCATCAAGGCCGCCCTGACCCACGGCGTGCGCATCCCCGATGATCTCTCGATCATCGGCATCGACGATATCCCGCTGGCCGCGCTCTGCACGCCGGGGCTGACCACCGTGCGCCAGCCGATCGACGCCATGGGACAGTTCGCCGCCAGCTACGTGCTGGACCGCATCGCCGGAGTCGAGACGGCGGAGACGCCGGCCGGCAATACTGTATTCTTCACGCCAACCCTGGTGTGCCGCGAGTCAACCGCGTATAGCACGCTCGCCACACCGGGCGAAGGGCCTGCCGCCGTCCCGTGAGGCGGCGGCCTGCGCTCGCTCATCTAGATCCGAGAAAGGAGGCTTTCGCGCGCAGCGGTACCGGTACGGACCGCCTACCGTGAGCGCGCCCGCGGGTCATGTCGTAACTCTGTGCTCCTTCCGCATGGCCGTTCCATACTGGGTCTTTAGCACAACCAGTTCTCTCGTTGCCGAGTCTATATCGATCAAGGAGGATGTTGCAATGGATAGGACTACGATGCCACGTCGTCTTCGTTGGGTCATAGGCGGTGTTGCGCTCGCCGCCGTCCTAGCTGCCCCGGCCGGGAATAGGGCAGCCCATGCCGCGCGACCCGCCGCACCGGTGCAGATCACGTACTGGTATCCGTGGGGCGGCGATTCCAAGACCTATGAAGAGAACCGGGCGAAGCAGTTCAATGCCACCCACCCCGATATCCACGCGTCGGGCCTGTATGTCCCCCCCGATAGCGGCGTGACCAATGGCAAACTGCTCTCGGCCATCGCCTCGGGCAACCCGCCCGATCTGGTGGTGGTGAATAACGAGTTCGCGGGCGCCGTGATGGGCTATCAGGGCGGCCTGATCGATCTGACGCCGTACCTGGCGACGGTCGGTTGGAAGCCAAGCCAGATGCTGCCGGCCATTTTGCCGCTCATGAAATACGGCTCCAAGATCTGGGCGCTGCCCGAGACCTGCAACCTCAGCTATTTCTACTGGAACAAGACGCTGTTCCGCCAGGCCGGCCTCAATCCTAACAATCCGCCGAAGACGCTCGCCGAGGTCGACGCCGACGCCGCCAAGCTAACCAAGATCGGCAGCAACGGCAAGTTCAAAACCATCGGCTTCATCCCCTGGGTCTGGGAAGGCGGCCAGCTCGATCCGTTCATGTTCCCCATCATGTACGGGGCCAAGTTCACCAAGACGGTGAATGGCAAGGTCAAACTGAACCTGACCGATCCCAAGATCATCGCCGCCCTGAATTACATGGCCGGTTACGGCAAGAAGTACGGCGCCGACAAGCTCCAGGTCGCCATGTCCGGTTTCGGCAGCTATTTCTCGGCCACCGACCCGTTCATCGGGGGCACCGTCGCCATGGCCATCGGCAGCGACTTCCACACCGAGGCGATTCGCACCTACAACCCCAAGCTCGACTACGGGGTCACCACGATCCCGCTGGCGCCGGGCGGACCCAAGAACGTCACCGATTTCTCGTGCAACGTCTACATCGTGCCCCAGGGGTCCAAGCATCCCCTGGAGGCGGTGAAGTTCGCCATGTGGGCCGGCAACGGCACCGCCGTGATCGGCAACGAGAACATCTGGCGCACCTTCTCCGGCTACAAGCAGGGGCCGGATGCGCCCAAGAACATCTGGCAGAAGAACAACGATCCCATCTATAAGGTCACGGAGTTGCTCTCCGCCTCGCCGAATGCGCAGAACCCGCCGCTTCTGCCCATCTCGGCGCAGTTGTCCAACGAGCTGCAGACCGCCGAGCAGGACGTCTACTATGGTAAGGAGTCGGCGCTGAAGGCCATGACCGACCTGCAGAATCGCCTGCAACCGATCCTGGACAAGGATTTGCACCAGTAATCACCGGCATATCACAACGGCAGGGGGAGAGGCTTCCCCCTGCCCTGGCCAAGTAGGGCAGTAACGCCATAGGAGCGGGTATCTTCGGCTTTGAGTGAGGCCTGATACCGAAGTGTCATGGCAGGGTGCGGGCACCGGAGCGCCTTGCGACGCGACATCGGCCGGCTTTAGCCGGTTCGTCCCTGCCAGGCGACTTCAGTCGCCGGCCGTACACCGACCAACTAGTGAGGACGATGAGAGAATGCCACGAATGGGAGCAATGGAGTGGCGCAATCTGCGCGTGGGCCTGTTCTTCGTCAGCCCCTGGCTGGTCGGATTGGTCATCTTCTACCTGTATCCGATCGCCTCGTCGCTCTACTACAGCTTCACCGATTACAACGTCCTGCAACCACCCACCTTTACCGGCTGGAGCAACTACCAGCAGATCTTCAACGATGCCAACTTCTGGACGGCGCTCGGCAACACCGCCTTCATGGTGTTTGTGGGCATCCCCATCTACACCGTGGTGGACATCGCCGTGGCCATCCTCTTGAATGCCAAGGTCCCCGGCCAGGCCATCTACCGGGCCATCGTCTTCATGCCGACGCTGATTCCCGTGGTGGTGCTCTCCATCTTGTGGCAGTGGCTGCTGAACCCGCAATCCGGCCTCATCAACGAGCTGCTGGCGGCGGTAAACATTAACGGACCGGGCTGGTACGCCAGCCCGGAGTGGGCCAAACCCGCCTTTATCGTGATGACGCTGTGGACCACCGGCAACGCGGTAGTCATCTACCTGGCCGGACTGCAAGACGTCGACCGGACGCTCTACGAGGCGGCCGACGTCGATGGGGCGAACTGGTGGCACAAGATCCGCCATGTCACCCTGCCCAGCCTCTCGCCGGTGATCCTGTTCAACGTGATCCTGGCGGTCATCGCCTCTTTCCAGTTCTTCACCCAGGCCTTCATCATCACCAACGGCGGGCCGATGAACGCGACCCTCTACTATTCGCTCTATCTCTATCAGAACGCATTTTCCTATCTGCACATGGGCTACGCGTCGGGGCTGGCCTGGATCCTCTTGATCATCGCCCTCGCCCTGACGGTGCTCATACTGCGTAGTTCGGCAAGGTGGGTGTACTATGCTGGGAGTCGATGAACGCACCGGTGCCCCGGGACCGGCGATAGTCGGGGCACGCGGACGGCAGGGGCTGAACTGGCGCAAGGGCGGGCGCGTCCTGCTACTGGAAGCGCTGCTCATCATCGTGGCGCTGATCTTCCTGATCCCCTTTGCCTGGCTGATCTCCATGTCGCTCAAGCCGGACAGCCAGGTCTTTGCGACGACCATCCAGTGGATCCCTCATCCGGTGATGTGGTCGAACTATGCCAAGGCCATGACCGAGTTCCCCTTCGTGCGCTACTTCACCAACACCATGATCATCTGCGTCTTCGTGGTGATCGGCGCGACGGCCTCGTCGTCGTTCGTGGCCTACGGATTCTCCAGGGTACAGTGGCCGGGGCGCGAGATGTTGTTCGTGGTCGTCTTGGGCACGCTGATCCTGCCCTACCAGGTGGTGATGATCCCGCAGTTTCTGCTGTTTCGTAGCCTGGGTTGGGTGAACACGTATCTGCCGCTGACGGTGCCGGCCTTCTTCGGCAACGCGTTCTTCATCTTCCTGTTCCGCCAGTTCTACATGGGCCTGCCGTCCGAGCTCTCCGACGCGGCGCGCATCGACGGCTGCAACGACCTCGGGATCTACTGGCGCATCATCCTGCCGCTCTCGCGGCCGGTGCTGGCCACGGCGGCGATCTTCTCGTTCATCGGCGCGTGGAGCGATTTCATCGGGCCGCTGATCTATCTGAACGATGCGAACAAGTATACGCTCTCCATCGGCGTGCAGCAGGTGATCGGCCAGGCGCCGAACTGGACGCAGTTGATGGCCATCGGCGTGGTGATGACCCTGCCCATTCTGGTCCTGTTCTTCTTCGTGCAACGCACGTTCATCCAGGGCATCAGCTTCTCCGGAATCAAGGGGTGAGGTCATGTCCAGGATCTAGAATGGCTAGCTGTCGCCGGCCTCGCATCCGCCATGTCGAGTCAGGCATTGTCCATAACCGTCAAGCAAGGTAGAAAAGTAGAGAGGAAAGACGATGATCACCGCCATTGGACACGTCGCATTTCGGGTCACCGACTTGCAGAAAGCGCTGCATTTTTACTGCGACATCTTGGGCCTGCGCGAGGCCTTCCGGCTGGATCGAGAAGGCGAGCCGTCGCCCTGGATCGTCTACCTGCAGATCGCCCCCGGCCATTTCATCGAGCTATTCCCCGGCTCCGAGAAAGTCGGTCCGCAGCCCGGACGCGACGCCGGCTACAACCATTTCTGCCTGCTCGTCGACGATATCCACGCCACGGTACGCGAACTCGGCGAGCGCGGCCTGCCCATCAACGGCCAGCCGACCAGGGGGCTGGACAACAACTTCCAGTTCTGGATCGCCGACCCCGACGGCAACCGCATCGAGCTGATGCAGATCAACCCCGAATCGCCGCATGCCGCGGCCGACGCGCGCTGGGCGGCGGCGCCTGCCTCGATCCATTGATGGCGCAGTACGCCAGCCGCGGTACAACCACGGGGAACGGTGGTGACGCCCGAATCGGGCGCGGTCTTGATCTGCGATCATGGTTTAGCGTAGCTGCCCCTTAGCTTGCGCGAGCAGGTGGTCCGCTATACTGATATTAGGCTGGCGAACCCGCCGCGAGGCTCGGTTGGACAATGCAGAAGCGGTAGGCGTGCTGGCGACAGAGAGACAGGTGGGTGACCGAGCAGCCACCCGATGGATGTCCCCAGCATAATGCGGTCGCCGGTCAGTATCAGGGAATGCCGGGGGGAGTGGCGGCAACAAGACAGGAGCGCCTAATGACCACCGAGACAGCGGCTCCAACTGGGCAGCACATAGAGTCGGAGGAAGCTCCCATAGCGACGTTGCGTCACGGCGCCACAATCATTAGCTTGGCTGTGGCCTTGGCGCAGCATGTCGCGGAGCATCGCCTCGGCCGGGTCTTCGCGCCGCAAACCACCTACCATTTGCCGCTGCCCGCCCGAGCTGCCGGCTCGCGCGAGCCCAAACGCCCAGAGCGCGAGCCGGACCTCACCTTCGTGGCCCGTGACCGGTTGCCACGCGACCTCGACGTGGAGGCGGACTTCGCGCCGGACTTGGCCGTCGAGGTGGTCTCGCCCACCGACACCTTCGACAGTCTGACCGACCGCGTGGCGCAGTATCTCGCGGCGGGCACCCGCCTAGTGTGGGTGGTGCGCCCGCGCACGGGCGCAGTCGAGGTGTATCGTCCGGGCGTGCCGCCGATAATGCTCAGCGGTGACGCCACACTCTCCGGCGAGGATGTCGTACCGGGATTCCAGTTGCCGTTGCGCACCCTGTGGGCGAGCGAAACTGCCTGACCAGTGGCGCTCGGGAGTGCGTGCGGGACTCATGGCCCGACGCGCGTCTTCGCATGCGGTAGACTGAGGGGGCAGGATGCGCGCGTGATGGGAAGTGCCGATATGTCCATCCCTACCTTATCCGAAGCGACGCTCCGCGAGTACGCCTCGGCCGACTCCTTGCAGCGCGGCACCGAGTACTACCGGCACGGCGCCGTGACCGCGCTCACGCAGCGCGGCATGACCCTCGAAGCGGAGGTCGAGGGCAGCGAGCCGGAGCCCTATCGCGTCCGCGTCACCTTCGACGCCAACGGGGTGAGCGAGGCGACCTGCACCTGCCCCTACGACTGGGGCGGCTGGTGCAAGCACATCGTGGCCGCCTTGCTCGCGGCGCTCAAAGAGCCCGCGTCGATCGACGAACGCCCGCCGCTGGAACAGGTGCTCTCCGGCCTGGACCGAGAGACGCTGCAAGACCTCGTGCTCTACCTGGTGCAGCAGAACCCCCATCTGGCCGATACCGTGGAGGGATGCATTGCTGTGCGCCGGGCTGCGACAACGATCGTCGATGGCGCGGGGGCGGAGCGACCGGCGCGGCCCGCTCCCATCGATCCGGAGCCGATCCGCCGCCAGGTGCGCTCCATCTTTCGCGGCATGGGCCGCTACGGCTATGACTACTACCACCTCGACGGTGTCCTGGCTGAGACGCGCCGGTTGCTGGAACAGGCGGAGGCATTCGTCAAGGCCGACGCCGGCGAGAATGCCCTGGTCATACTCGAGGCCATCACCGAGCCGTATGTCGACAACGTCGAGATGTTCGACGATTCGGACGGCCACGTTGGCGACTTCATCTACGAGCTGGGGCGAACTTGGACCGAGGCGCTGCTGAGCGCCGACCTCTCGGCTTCCGAGCGCCGCACCTGGGGTGCAACACTGCGCTCCTGGCAATCCGAACTGTCCGACTACGGTATGGACGAGGGCCTGGACAGCGCCATCGTCGCGGCGGAGCAGGGCTGGGACGATCCGCAGCTCCAGCTCATCCTGCAGGGCGAGATAACCGATCTTGACGAGCCGGCCGGCACCTGGGACGAGGACGACGAGGGCTACGCGGAGGATGAGGGCGATGACGGCTACCCCTCCCTGCTCGATAGCACCGAGGAGCTGACACGGGCCCGCCTGGACGTGCTGGAGCGCCGGGGCCGCTACCAGGAATGCCTGAACCTGGCGCGCGCCATGGGCCAGGGTATGCGCTATGCCACCATGCTCGTCCGCCTGGACCGGGCAGAGGAGGCCGTGCAGTATAGCCTGACGCATCTAACCAGGGCCTCGGATAGTCTGGCCGTGGCCATGGCCCTGCGCGAGCACGGCGATCTCGACGGGGCGCTGCGGGTCGCGGAGCACGGCCTGACCTTACAAGAACCGCGGGCTGGCCTCGGCGTGTGGCTGCGCGACCTGGCCGCTGAGATGGGCCGCAACGACCTGGCGCTGCAAGGCGCCCGCGTCGCGTTTGACGAGGGGCCCAGCCTATCTGCCTATCAACGCATGCAGGAACTGGCCGGCGAGCAGTGGCCGGAGGTGCGCGAGCAGTTGCTGGCGCGCCTGCGCCGCATCAGGTCGTACTATCCGCAGGGCGAGGTGGATATCTTCCTGCACGAGGGCCTGTTCGACGATGCCATCGCCGCCGTCGATCAGGGCGCCACGCATACTATCGTCGAGCGGGTCGTGGACGCGGTCCTGACGAGCCGTCCAGAGTGGGCTATCGCGGCCTGTCGCAAGCAGGCCGAACCGATCATGGACGAGGGCCGCGCGCAGTACTACGCGGCCGCCGCGGGCTGGCTGAGAAAGGCGGCCACGGCCTATCGCGCCGCTGGGCGCGAAGACGAGTGGCGCGCCTACCGGGCCGATCTCATGCAGCGCCATGCCCGCAAATACAAGCTCATGCCGCTGCTGAAGGCGCTGCCGGCATGAGGGGGCGGGTGGGATTCGTCGAGAAGCTGAGGGCGGCGATTGCCCGCAACGACAGCAATCTGTGCGTGGGCCTGGACCCGACCTTGGAGGCCTTGCCGGAGGGCGTGGAGCGGTCGGCGGAGGGCGTGCTGGCCTTCAATCGGGCCATCATCGCGGCCACCTCCGACCTGGTCTGCGCCTACAAGCCCAACCTGGCCTTCTACGAAGCGCTCGGCGCCGACGGCTGGCGCGTGCTCAGGGAGACGATCCGCTCCGTCCCCGATGGCATCCCGGTCATCGGCGACGCCAAGCGCGGCGATATCGGCAGCACCGCGACCGCCTATGCCGCCGCGCTCTTCGACTACCTGGGCTGCGATGCCTGCACCGCCAACCCCTACCTGGGCTTCGAGGCCATCGCGCCGTTCGTGGAGCGTCCCGGCAGCTTTGCCTTCGTGCTCTGCCGCACCTCCAACCCCGGCGCCTCCGAGGTGCAAAACCTCACCGTGGACGGCGTGCCGCTCTACGAGCGCCTGGCGCGTCTGGTCTGCGCGTGGAAGCGGCCTGAATCGTGCGGACTGGTGGTGGGCGCCACCGATCCCGCCGCGGCCCGGCGCGTGGTCGCCGCCGCGCCCGGCCTCTGGCTGCTGGCGCCGGGGCTGGGCGCGCAGGGCGGCGACCTGGAAGCCACGGCACGGGCGCTCGGCCCGAGCGCCGGCATGACCGTCTGGAGCGCCTCCCGCGGCATCACCGGCGCGGGTAGGGGGTCCGACTACGCCGTCCAGGCGCGCACCGCCGCCGACCGCCTGCGGCTGGCCATCAACGCCGTCCTGCTCAGCCAGACATCACCATCGTCGGCCGGCTTCTCCCACCCATAACCCGGGCCCCGGTCATTCAACCCGTCAACGGCCTTCCGCCGACGCGATGATACCTTGCAGCGTGGGGCTTGGTTGCGCGGATCATAGCACCGAGTACCAGGTCAGCTCACCGGGCCTTTTCTTTGAAGCGTCGACTCGGCCTATGCTTTACGGGGGCGTACCCCACGTTCGTCTTCATGACGGCGACGGGACGGGCCGTGATGCGGGCGGAAGGCGCGCAGCCGTTCGACGCGCTCGCCTCGACCTTCGACGAGGCTCGGACGCTCCAGTGAACGCGGAAACATCTGTGAGGGAGAATAGAGGATGCTGCTCGCAATCAAGGTCATCGCGCCCACACTCCTGGTCGCCGGGGTGCTCTCGGGTATCGGAGCGCCCGCGTTCCCGGATGCCGTGGCGCGGGCCGGCGCGCTGCCCAGCGGCCGTCTCCTTGCGTCCGGCCCGTTCCTCTTCTATGCGACGCTGTATGCCGATCAGCGCCTGCAATCCCCCGCCCACGCCTCCGCCGCCTGGCTGGCGTCCGATGTCCCCGGCGTGGGCGTGCGCCTCCTGTGGCTCTATCGCGGACGTGCACCGCTGGGGCCGGTGGACGAGCGATACGCCCCGCTGGGGGTGACGGGCTGCGTCGGCGCGGGCTACAGCGCGCTCCAGCCCGGCGAGCGCGGCGGACGGGACGGCGGCGGGCTCTTCGTGCCGGCCGGCGTGCGCTCAGGCCGGCGGGCGGGGTTTGCGCTCGTACTCGACACGCCGCGTGGGTCCTACGGTGTCGTCATCCGCTACACGCTATGGGTGCGGGCACGGGGGCCGACTGTCGGCCGAGTAGTCGTCTCGACAGCAGGCACGTCTGCCGTGCCCACCAACTGCTGAGGCACCGTGGCGGGACGTATCACTATAGTGCACGCCTGCGGAGGGCATCGACAACGTGTGGCGCTTGGGCAGAATCGTGAGCTATCGATCCATAGCTTTTCTCGTTCTGGGCTTGGTCCTGGTGGGCGTGACGCAGCTGGTGGCTCGGCCGGGTCCGACGGCCATCGTGCAGCCCTTCCCCAGCGACCCTTCCGCCCTCGCCGTCGATCCCCGCACCGGGCACACCTTCGTCGCGCTCCTCTCCCCTGGCCCGGGTCCGGGCGCGGTGGCGATGCTCGACACACGCTCGGGGACGCTCCTGCGCACCGTGCCCGTCGGCTACGACCCCTCTGCCCTCGCCGTCGCTACGCGCGCCGGCCGGGTCTTCGTCCTTAATTCTGACCCCACCGTCAGCGTGCTCGACGCAGTGAGCGGCGCTCCCGTGCGCACGCTCGCGCTCCGCGCCCTGCCCTATGCCCTGGCCGTCGATGAGCGCGCCGCCCAGGTCTTCCTCGATACGGCCGACGGCGGCCTGGAGGTGCTCTCCGCCCGCACGGGCGTGCTCCTTCACAGCCTCCCGCTCGGCGGGCATCCGGGGGCCATCGTCGTCGATCCGCCGCGCTGGCGGGTCGTCGTCTCGACCGACACGGCGACGCAGGAGCAGGTGGTCGTGCTCGACGCGCGCCATGGTCACCGCCTGCACACGATTGTCGTCGGCACGGCGCCCGGCAAGGAGGGCGCCGAGATGGCGCTGGACGAGCGCTCGGGGCAGGCCTTCGTAGCCCAACCGCTCAGTGGCCGCGTGAGCCTGCTGGACGTCGGGCGGGGCCGGATCCTGGGCGTGCTGCCCGTCGCACCGGGCGACGCTGTCGGTGGCATCCTGGCGCTTGCCGGGCGCCTCGTGGTAGTCGGAGCGGACGGGGCCAGCGTCGCGGTTCTCGACGCGCGGACCGGACGCCTCCTGCGGACGGAGGCGGTCGGCCCCCTCCCGGCGGACCTGACGCCCGCCGCGCAGGCCGGGCGCGTGCTCGTAGTGTGCCGGGGCGCGACCACGGCCGGCGGAGCGCTGACCGGCCCCGGCTACGTCGCCGTGCTGGACGTCCGTGCTGCCGCCGTCCGCCTGCGACCCGTGGGCGGCGTCCCCGTTGCCGTCGCCGCCGACTCGGCCACGGGACGCATCATCGTGGCCAACAGGCGTGGATTGGCCCTTCCTGGCGCAAGCTGGGTACCCGGCTGGCTGCGGCGCTGGCTCCCGTTCCTCGCGCCGTCGTCGCCGCCTGTCCCACCGGGCGTGAGCCTATTGCCTACGCCACGGTAGCGGCATGGAGGTTCGCAGTGTCCAGCGACAACGCGTGATTGCGGATTGTAGCGTGCAACAGAGGAGTCAGTCATGTACGTTATCAACACCGGCGGCGTCAACGCAGACTGCAGTTACCGACCGTCCTTGCGGACGCAGAAAGTAGATTAAGATGGGCCTTACCATTCATAAGAGCCACGGCCGGCCAACTCATGTCAGTACGATAGCACGGTGTGCTGCACCGGCGATCGTCGTCCTACTGGCTGTCCTTGGCAGCAACGCAGCGCCGGCACAGAGCGGGCACCCGCCGCGTCCGGCGAGCGCTAACGGGCCACTCCTCGTGATTGTGCAACTGTCGGGCCTCATGGGAAGCCCCAGCGAGATCGTGAAAATGCAGCACGGCCATCTCATCCAGGTTCTGGTCTCGCATCTACCATACCCTCCCATGGGTGGGCTGGCGCCATCTCCCAACGGGCACACCGTAGCCTTTGGCGAAGCCGCCACTATCGCCCCGGGCAACCCACCGCCGACCCAGGGGCTATGGGTAGTCCCCGCCACGGGTGGTGCGCCGCGGCGCCTCCTCCTACCACCTAGCTCCGTGGAAGGCAATCAGCTCGGCATCGGCCCCGTGGCCTGGTCGCCGGACGGCTCCACGCTGGCCTACGCCGTCAATCCCGCCGGCGGGGTCCTGAACACGACCCGCCCCGAACCGGGTCTGGGCCTCTGGCTCACTCGCTACGATCGCGTCCACTCCCACCTGCTGGCCACACCGGCGCAGCTCGGTGCCGTCGATACCTCTCCGTCCCGAGCGCCCTTCCCGATCGATCAGCTCTCCTGGTCGGCGGATGGACGCCTGCTGGCGGTCAGCACGCGGCGTCCGCTGCCGGGGTCGCGACAGCCGACCCAAACGATCCCCGTCGTCCTCGCGGTGGATCGTCGGGGCGGCTCGGTGCGCGTCCTGGTCAGCGGCGCAAAGGACGGGGTGTTTGCGCCGCGGGGGAGGGCCATCGCCTATGTTGCCAATGGGTCGGGCGGGGCAGCCACTGCCACCTTGCGCCTCGCCGTCGGGCCGGGCTATCACGGACGCATCCTGGCGAGCGGGCCGATCTCTAGCCCCGCATGGGCCCCCGATGGCCGTTCTATCGCCTACATCGACGGTGGCACGGTGATTCGCACGGTCGATGCGACGACTGGTCGGCTGAGCGTAGTCGCGACGCTCGCGGGGCTGGGCCGATTCCCGGCCGGCGCACAGTTTGTCCATCTGACGTGGATGCATGCCTAGACGTGGCCATGATGTCGGCCATGGACGCGCAGCAGCCGATAAGGAGGTCAGGCTCATCGCCAAGCCCGCGGGCGCGGGTTCTGAGGCGGATACTATCCCTTGGTCTGGTGCTCCTCGGGGGTGGCATGGCTATACGAGGCGGTGAACCGGGACACCCAGACGATCGTGACCTGGGGCCGTCTCCGTTCGATGTGGCGGTAGACATGGCAAATGGCCGCGCTTTTGTCCTGGCCACACGCCCTGATACAGCCTCCACGGCCGATCTGAACATCGTCGACACGGCGACGGGATCGCTCCTACGCACGGTGCCGGCCGGTCCCATGCCCACGACGCTCACCGTAGACGACCGTGTTGGACGGGTCTTCGTCGCGGCCGGTGCACAGAGCACTTGTGCATACTTTGCCATTGGATATGTCGCCCAGTGCGGCGGTAGGGGATAATCGCTCGGGCCTTGTAGTCGTGATTGGGAGTGCAGAGGGACGGCCCCGGCGCACAATGAATGCATGGGGCTGGGTGCCCCGGTGGCTGCAGCATTGGCTGCCCTTCTTCTCGCCCGTGAAGGTACAGGGTTATGTTATGCCCGGCCGTGTTGGGATCATTCGTGCAACGCCGTAGTCAGGAGGTGCCGTGGCAATGGTGACGCGTGGTGGATGGGCGCGGGCACCCTGATCGCCGCAGACCTGCAGGCCCGCAAGCATCTCGCCCTGGGCCGTGACGATGACTCGCCCCAGATCGCCGGCACTCTTGTTGTCTACCAGTCCGCCGGCCTGGTCGCACTATACAGCTCGGGTGGGCGGACGGCACATCGTGCTGAATGGTGTCAACGCAGCGGGGACTATAATGGGCTGTAGCCGTGGCGCATCCCCGTACGTTGTACCGAAGGGAAGGCCGGGTTTGCGCCGGCCGGGACGTAGAGGGGGTATCAGCAATGCGGCATCTCGCATCGGCACGATTCGTTCTGTGTGGCCTGGCCGCCGCGGTGGCCTGCGCGGGCGCTATCTCACCCGAGGACGTCAGTGCTGCAGCGGGACACGCGAGAGCCGCGCCTGCGCCCCTGAACCCCGTCGTGGCCACCAGTCCCGAGAGCGCGGCCACGTTCGCGGTCAACGAGCCATACGGCTATCTCGTCGCACTCGGTGGCCGGTGTCGCACCGCCTGCGTCCGCGTGTTCGCGACTCGCACGACGGCGTTGCTGCACACGGTCACCCTGCCGGGGACGATCCTGTTCAACGTGCAGTTCAATCCGCAGTCCGTCCTGGTCCTGGATCGCGACGCCGGGCGGGCCGTCGTCACGACGTTTGTCCAGCGTCACGGGACGACAGTGGGTGGCTTCGTCACCATGGTGGACACCAAGCGGGGACTGCGGCGATGGACGCTCGCCTCGGCGCTGCCGCCCCCCATCGATGTGGCCGTTGCCGAGCGGGCAGGGCGGGTCCTCATCGTCCACGGATCGGTCACGGTGCCCTGGCAGCCCGCTCAATTGAGGGTCGTGGATGCCCGCACCGGCAGGGTGATCGGTACCAGTCGCCTGGATGCACTGTATGCCGGCCTGGCTGTGGATGAGCGCGGCGGGCGGGCGTTTGTCGTCTCGCAGCCAGCCGATCGCAATGGCAACCCCCATGGTCCCGCCCACCTGCGAGTGCTAGGCCTGGCAAGCGGGCATCTCGTCCGCACTGCCCTCGTCCCCCAAAACGCCTCCGCGCCGACGGTCGCGCCCCGCAGTGGCCGCGTGTTCGTACTCTCCTATAGCGATTCCACGCCACACTACGGTCAGGTGACGACCCTGGATGCTCGAAGTGGGCGCGTCCTGCGTACCGTTGCGTCCGGCTCGATGCCCCGGGCGTTGACAGTGGACGAGACGGCCGGGCGTGTCTATTGCCTGAACTATGGCTACCCGCCCGCCCACACGAGCCTCAGCGTGCTCGACGTCCAACGTCCACACCGGGGCTCTCGTGCGCTCCGTTGCCCTGAACGGCGGAGCGGTGGGCCTTGTCGCGGACACCGCCCGGGGCCACGTCTTCGTCGCTACGGAGCGGCGCGATCGCCAGGGCAACGACGTCGGGCCGGGGGAGGTGAGTATGGTGGCAGCCCGCGACGGGCGCCTCCTGCACAGCGTCGTCGTGGGGGACAACCCCAGTGCTCTGGCCATTGACGCCCGCACCGCGCGCGTGTTCGTGGCCTCGTTGGGCCGCATCACGGGCTACGGCGACTATTTCGTGTCCCACGCACGCGGACGTCTCGCGGTGCTCGACGCCCGCTGCGGCCAGATCCGCTATGTGGTGCCCGTGGGCGTGGCACCGGGCGACATCGCGGTAGACCAGCGGGCGGGGCGGGCGTTTGTGCTCAATCGGGGTGGCCCGCTGCAAGACCAGGTCGGGACACGCGCCATCCCCGGCAGTGTGACCGTTATCGACGCCACTCGGTAGCGTCCGGCGGCATCTGCGCCCTTGCGCCGCGTATCATCTTATTAGGGGGAGCGAGGAAGACGCCGCGCGCAGAGTAGCCCGGACGGCGCGATCCGCTACATGGATGCCTGAGATCATCGACTTTCGCCTGGGCGACGTGGTGCGTCTGCGCAAGCCGCATCCCTGCGGCGGATTCGAGTGGAGTGTCTACCGCCTGGGCGCCGACATCGGCTTGCAGTGCCGCACCTGCGGCCACTACGTCATGCTGCCGCGCAGCACGCTGGAGAAACGGCTCAAGCGCTTCGTGGAGCGTGGCCCCGAGCCGGCGCCCGAGGAGTCGCAGACGTGAACCTCAACGGCATCACCTACCGGCTCTTCCCGCCGCGGCACGTCAAGAGCATCCTGCTCAACCTGCTGTTGCCGATCGGCGATACCCTGTTCGCCACGCCGGCCATCCACGCGCTGCGCCGGCACTTCCCGGAGGCCCGCATCGTGGCCCTGGTCTTTCCGACCAACGCCGGCGTGCTGCACGCCAACCCCGATATCGACGAGGTGGTCCTGCACCCAACCGGCCAGACCTTCACGCCGGCAAATTACCTGCGCTTCCTGGCAAGCCTGCGCCGCCGCCGTTTCACCCTGGCCATCGAGTTTCGCCCCTATTCCTGGTGGCTGAGCGTGGCCTGCGGCGTTTGGCGGCGCCTCTCGCTCGACATTCCCCTCTACCAGTGGTTCCTGCCGTTTGGCGCACGCCCCTGGAAACGGCGCCACGCCGTGACCAGCTATGTCTCGGTGATGCGCCCGCTGGAGCTTGAGGTCGACCAATCGCGCCTGGTCGTGCATACGACGGATGCCGACCGCATCGCCGCGGCACGGGTCCTGGCC
>Ga0209581_1002506_pt1 | contig 17384 bp, 10 predicted proteins | sample Coa_R2_FD_187160 | JGI IMG/M metagenome (GOLD analysis project Ga0209581, IMG submission 187160) | Surface soil microbial communities from Centralia Pennsylvania, which are recovering from an underground coalmine fire - Coalmine... | ecosystem: Environmental > Terrestrial > Soil > Unclassified ...
CAGGTAATAGGCGTCGCCCTGTCGGATAATCGCCGGATCGTGCACGCGCTCAATATCGCCCGAGAGCGTGAGCAGTTCCGGCGTGCGTCCGAGGGCGGCCGCGCACAGAGCAGCGGCAACAACAGCGACGCGGGCGGCGATCACAGGCCCGGCCGGAAGGCGGCGACGTCCATGAGTTCGCGGATATTGCGCTCGATCTCGGCGGGCGGGATGCTGAACAACATGGACATCTTGCGCGCGTGGGCGATGATTTCAGGACTGAGCGGCATGCCCTTGCGCGGGGTCGAGACGCCCCACAGCTTCATCAACGAGATCTCATCAATACCGCGCTGGTTGCCGGGCGCGCCGAGGCCGCCCAGTGTCCGCGATTTTTCGTACCCGGCGCCGTGGGAAGTATTGACTTCGCGCGGAAGAAGAACCAGGCGGATGTATGGCAGCGCGAGCCGCCGCGCGCGGGCGCGATTGTACAGATGATCGACATGATATGCGCCGGGCAGCGCCTGGATGCTCATACCATAGTAATTCTGCAAAAAAGTCACGTAGTCGGCGCGATAGTCGTCATTATCAGCGTGGACCCACAGGAACTTGTAGTTCAGGCTCGGGCAGATCTGGACGAACGCGCGCCCGCGCCTCGCGCCGGACAGCTCATCGACGCGCACGGGATGTCGCGTGCGCAGCATAGATGGCGTGCGTATCAGCACCTCGAAATCCGGCACTGCGGAATACGGCGGCACCCGCACGCGCGCGCCCCCCTGCTCGAACAGGTACTCGGTCATGAGCGCTTCTCGCTCGCGGGCCATGACATCTGCGAGAGTCATTTGAACCTCATATCTCGTACCGCGCGAGCGGTTCGGGCAGGCTCACGTCCGTGTTCTCGGCGCGGGACATGGCCGTCAGGATTCGCGCCGGATCGCGGCGCAGCCCGCGCTGTACGTGGACCAGCGCCAGGCGGCTTATGGCCTGCTGATCAGCCATGGCGATCAGACCATCAATGTCGGCGTGAACATGCGACGCTTCGAACCAGTACGCTTCGTGAACGACCAGGTCTGCGGACTTAAACAACGCCATACTCTCTTTAGTGAACATTCCGTCGCCGCTGTAACAGAAGGTCCCGCCGCTACGGATCCGAACCGCGTAATTGGCGACTGAGTGTTCTGTCGGGGCGAAATCGAATCTCGATCCGAAGAGCTCGATCGTTCGGCCCGGCTCGGCGGAGCGGTAATCAATGTCGTATTGAAAGCGAGCCGCAAGCTGCCGATAGCCTGCCTCCATCAAGCCGCGGATCGGCTCGAGCAGCGCGGTCTGGCTCAGGATTGCCAGACGCTTGGTCCGGCCGTCTTCCCAAAAACGGCTCAGCAGCGCCGGCAGTCCAAAGTAATGATCGGCGTGACCGTGACTGATATATACGGCGTCGATCTCGTTCGGATCGGCCAGATGACGCCATACCTGGGGCGGGACGCTATAGCCGCAGTCCAGCAGAAACGTGGCTTCCTCTGAGCGAACTAGCACGGAGGTGTTGGGGTAGCGCTCGTCGAACGCCTCGCCACAGCCGAGAACAGTAATCTCCATGGTCAGATCTGAAACTTGATTCCCTGTGCGAGCGGCAAGTCGCTGGACCAGTTAATGGTGACGGTCTGGCGGCGCATATAGGATTTCCAGGCGTCGCTTCCCGATTCCCGTCCTCCGCCGGTGTCTTTCTCGCCGCCGAATGCGCCTCCAATTTCGGCGCCGCTCGTGCCGAGGTTGATGTTAGCGATGCCGCAATCGCTCCCGCGCGCGGACAGGAACGTTTCCGCCGACAGGACATTCGTTGTAAACATGGCCGACGAAAGGCCCTGCGGCACGGCGTTGTGCCACGCCAGCGCCTCTTCGAGATCCTCGAATTCGATGAGATGCAGGATGGGCGCGAATATCTCCTCTTTAAGAACGGGCATGGCTGGCTGAGCCTTCACCAGCGCCGGCTGCACATAGCAGCCGCCCGGCAGATCGAGCGTGCGGCCGCCGAATAAGACTTCCCCGCCCTGCTCGCGGATGGTCTCGAGGCCGCGCATCATCTGATCGACGGCGTGGCGATCAATGAGGGGCCCCATGACAGTGGCGGGGTCGAGCGGGTTTCCGATTTTCACCTGGCCGTACGCGCGCATGAGCTGTCCGGTGATGCACGGGGCGATTCCCCGCTGGAGGAAGACGCGGCGCGTGGTGGTACAGCGCTGCCCGGCCGTACCGATGGCGCCGAACAGGACGGCGCGCGCGACGAGATCGGCGTTGGCATCGTCCATGACGATAATGCCGTTGTTCCCGCCGAGCTCGAGCAGAGTTCGGCCCAGGCGACGGCCGACGGTTTGGGCGACGTGACGGCCGACGGCGCAGGATCCCGTGCAACTGATCAGCGGGATGCGGCGGTCATTGAGCATGCGTTCGCCTACCGTTTCGTCGGCGCCGATCACCAGGTTCAGCACGCCCTTCCAGCCATGCCGTTCGAGCACGCGGTTGCAGATCTTCTGAACGGCGATGGCGCAGAGCGGCGTTTTTCGCGATGGTTTCCAGACGACGCAATCGCCGCACACCATGGCGATTAAAGCGTTCCACGACCAGACCGCCACCGGGAAGTTGAACGCGGTGATGACGCCGGCGACGCCGAGCGGATGCCATTGCTCATACATGCGGTGCAGCGGCCGCTCGCTCTGCATCGTCAGCCCGTATAATTGCCGCGACAGGCCGACCGCGAAGTCTGCGATATCGATCATTTCCTGCACTTCGCCGAGCCCTTCCGCGAGGATCTTGCCCATTTCAAGCGTGACCAGGGCGCCGAGATCCGGTTTGGCTTTGCGGAGCTCATCGCCGATCTCGCGCACGATCTGGCCGCGCTTGGGCGCGGGAAACATGCGCCACTTCTCGAAGCTCTGGACCGCGTTCCAGACAACCTCGTCGTAATCCTGCTCGTCGGCCATGCGGACGCGGCCCAGCTCGCTGCCGTCGATGGGGCTGATGGAGATGAGCTCTTCGCCGCCGGCGTCGATCCACTCGCCCCAGCACGCGCCAGAGTTGAAAGGCTCGATGCCCAGCCGGTCGAGGATGGTGCGCGCCGGGGTCAATTGCTCTGCGCCAGCCATGAAAATCCCTCCGGTCCCGTGGCGAAGCGGCGGCCAGCCGCATTCGCCATGCGTTGAATCGCCCCGACGATCCTGGCCTGAAACCCTGGCGACAGCCAGTCGTCGTGGTGATGCCCTGCGGCGATCCGCCTGGCGGCGTCGCGGGTCGTGGCGCCGCGGCGCTTGACGGCGCGGATGTGCAGCGGATCGCCGATGAGGTCACGGTCGGTGGCTTCGACGGCAGCGCGAACCATGATGTCGAGGTCCGCGGGGAGCAGCGGAGCAAGCGTCGCGTACGTTTCGATGCCGCGCCGGCGCAGGCGCGCGATAGCATCCAGCCGCTCGTCGAAGCTCGCGCAGTGGGGTTCGTAGAGTCTGCGAATGTCCTCGCGGTTGGTGGTGAGCGAGAAGCTGACGCGGACCGTGCAGCGCGCTGCGAGGCCGGCGATGCGGTCCAGATCGCGCAGGATCAGGGGCGAGCGCGTCTGCAACGTGAATACGCGGGGCGGCCGCTCGATCAGCGCATCGAGCACGCGCGGCATCATTTGTTCGGATTCTTCGGCGGGCTGGTAGGGATCCACCAGGGGCGAGCAATAAATGATCTGATCCGCACGCAGCTCGCGAGCGAGCAATTCGGGAGCGTTCGATTTGAACGTCGTGAACTGGCCCCAGCGCTTGCAGTCGTCCGGCCTCAGGCCGCCGTAGATGCCCATGGTGGGCACGTAGCAGTAGGCGCAACCGAAGGTGCAATTTCGGGCGGGAGTCAGGGAGTGAGTAAAGCCCGCTTCCCGGATGAAGCCGGAGGACGGCGTGAGAATGCTGCGCGCCTCCGATTGAAAAACGTGGAAGCGCATGCTCACAAATTCCATTCTAATGGACTGTCGCTATGAGTTTGGCCCGCGGCGGTGGGCGACCGCCGCGCAGGATGGCATCCTGCCCCACAACACGAGACTGGCGCTCATCAGCTCACGCTTTCGGCGCTGTAGCGCGCGATGAGGCCAGTTCGCACCGCGCGCCGGTAAACGCTGGTAAAGAGCCAACAGGCGACCCCGATGTAACCGGCCGCGAGGGCGGCGCTGAGCCACAACGCCGTGATCGAAACCGCGCCGCCGTGAACGACGCCTCGCAGTCCCTCGAACACGTAGCTGGGCGGCAGCGCGCGGGAAACGTATTGCATCCAGCGTGGAAGGGTCGAAACAGGATAGAACACGCCGGCAAATGGAGAAATGAGCGCGGGAATTGGCCAGATAAACCACTCGGCCGCGGGACCAAGTCGCAGCACAATGGCTGCGCTGCAGATTCCCAGCGCTATGCCGAACAGGAACAGCACCAGGAGGAATGGCGCGAACAGAACGCCATAGGAAAGTAGGGAAAGCCCGAAGATGGCCGATGCCAGTACGAGCATCACGACCAGTCCCACCGCGCTGGTGGCGATGCTCGACAGCACGAGGCCGCCAAGGTACTCAGCAATGAGCAGCGGCGACGCGAAAATATTCAAAAAATTCCGAGACCAGACGTCCTCAAAGAAGGCAATGGTCACGCCCTGCATGACGCGGACCAGGAAATCCCACAGCAGCACGGCGCCAAGCAGGGTGGGGAGGAAGTTCACGCCGGAGGCGGCAACGCTGTTCAGGTATCTCGTGATGAATCCCCACAGAATGATGTCGATCGTGACCCAGGCGAACAGCGGTATGAAACGCGCGGGACTGCTGCGAAGCAGATAAAACTGGCGCAGCACGATGGCGGCAATGCGGCGGATTCGCATCAGGCGCGCTCCAGCGTTAGCGGCTCCCGCGCAACGGCGACGAAGAGGTCCTCCAGGGTATTCTTGTTGTGTTCGCGAGGCAAGGTCTTCGGATTTCCCTCAAGCAGAATCTGGCCGTGTGAAAGGAACAGCACGCGGTCGCAAATCTCCTCTACCTCGTACATGTTGTGCGAGGTCCACAGAATGCCGCATTCGTGGCAGGCGACCAGATCGCGGATGCCTGCGCGAATATCACGCGCTGTAGCCGGATCCAGCGACGCCGTAGGCTCATCGAGCAGCAGCGCCCGGGGGCGGTTGAGCATCGCCTTGGCGAGGCACACGCGAGTTTGTTCGCCCGAAGACAGTACGCCGCACTTCGTGTCCCGGAAGCGGGCGAGGTCGAACTGTTCGAGCAGGCTCTCGATACGTGACGCCAGATCCTTGACACAGTAGAGAAGGCCGAAGACGCGCAGGTTCTGATAGACAGTCAGATTGCCGGGAAGCGGCGCGTACACCGCCGCGAAATTGGCGCGCGCAAGCGCGCGCGACCGATGGGCGGAGATATCGATGCCGTCAATGGCGATTGCGCCGGATGTGGGCTCGAGCACGCCGAGAATCATGTTGATGGTCGTTGTCTTCCCCGCCCCATTCGGGCCAAGCAGACCGACGATCTCGCTGCGATGCACCTCAAAAGAGACGCCGTTGACCGCAGCGAAGTCGCCGTACTGTTTTCGGAGACTCGAAACGGAGAGGACGGGGCGCATGGACTGTCTTTACTTTCCAGTGTGACAAAGGATGCCAGTCCTGATTCTGGCATACCGAAGGCAAGCGGCAGAAAACACAACACTTGCGAACGGCGCATGCCGCGCGGGCGCCGCCTTTCTCTGCCCTTGCGCTCAGGCATAGGGTCTCGGGTTTGAACCGTACTAGCCTTCCAGACCCTTTCGCCGTAGAGGATTTGATCCGAATACTGAGACGTGCGCTCTCGGTAAAGTCCGACATTTCGTTGCCATGGAGGCGCTAATGAATCGTTTTGTCGCCATCACGACAGAGCACCGGATAGAAAAATGCGGCGATGTGCTGGCTCCGCCCGTTCTGATCTCGACGCGCCGGATCCTGATCTGCGGCGCTGCTGTTTTCGGCTGGACCAGAACACGCCCGGCGCCGGGATTTCTCGCGACGAGCGTGGGATATGCTCAGGCGCGCAGCGTGGAGAATGCTGAGGCGCGGGAACGGGCGTTAGCCTGGAGCGTCAACCCGAAAGCAGCCCGGTGATGCATACCAGCCGGCGGATCTCCCCCCAGGGCGGACTCTACCAGCAAGCGATCTTCTCGAGTGCGCTCTATTCGGTCGCGGTCTTCGGCCCGCTCGCCGCCAGCTTGGTGATGTTGCCGGTGTACACGCGCTATCTCAGCCCGGCCGATTACGGCATTGTCGAGCTGCTGGACGTCGCTCGAAACATTTTTTCCTTACTTGTAGCCGGTCGCTTCGCAGAGTCGCTGTTCTATTTTTACGGCAGGGCGTCATCGCAGAAGGACCGCCGCGACTGTATCGCGACCCTGTTTTGGGGCGCCATCGCGGTGGGCCTCGTCAGCATGGTCGCAGGCTTGTTGCTGTCGCCCCTATTGGCCGTGCTGGTGTTCCGCGATAGCGCATTCACAAGCCACTTCCGCCTCATCTTCGCTGCCTTTGGCTTGTCATTCCCGATCGAAGCTCTGCTGGCGATATTCCGGGCCGAGCAGAAGCACCGGGCATATCTTTCGCTTTCAATTGGCCGCGTTGCCGCCTCGATGACGATGACCTACAGCTTCGTCGTGGTATTACAGGCGCGCGTTGATGGCCTGCTGTGGAGCGGAGTGGCGTCGAACGCTATCCTCGCGGTCCCGCTGGCTGCATTCTACCTGGCGAGCCGTCAAGGGGCGTTCTCACTGGCGCTTTTTCGACAAATGCTGGCCTTTTCATTCCCGCTCGGCGTGAGCGGCATCGCATTGCTGATTATTCATTCGGGCGATCGCTTTTTCCTAGAGCGCTGCGCGAACCTGAACGATGTGGGGATATACGCCCTCGCCTATAAGCTGGGCATGCTGGTCAGCTATGTACAAGCCTCGTTCGGCGCCTACTGGACGGCTAATATGTTTACGGCCCTAAAAACACCCGAGGCGCGGACCGTTTTTGGACGGATGAATACATACCAGATGCTGGCGGTGACTTACGCAGGCCTCGGCGTGATAGCATTCAGCTCGCCCTTTCTGCACCTGGCCGCGCGCCCGCAATTTACTGCATGCCTGCCGTACGTCGCCCTGATTACCGTCGCGTATGTGGTCCGTGCGCAGGGCGACTATTTGCGTCTCTCGCTCTGGCTGGACAAGCGCGTCGCCGCCGACGCCTTGTTGAACTGGACAGGCGCATTGTTCTGCGCGGCAGCTTACGCCGTGCTCATTCCGAGATGGAAGCTCTGGGGGGCGGCCGCGGCAACGCTGCTGACGTTCTGCGTGGTGTTGGCGATCGCATTTCGAATAGCGCAGCGAGCGCGCGCCTTTAAATTGGAATACAAGCGGCTCTTCACGCTGGTGGGCTGGGCGATGCTGTTATCGGGCGTTGCCGTGTCAGCCCAAAATGCGCCGCTGGCGATTACGCTCCCCCTGGCGATCGCGGCGGCGGTAAGCTATCCAATACTCCTTTCGTGCTCGGGGTTCTGGACGCCGGCCGAGCGGTTGGCGTTATCGGGGCTATTTCGCTCGGTCCTGCGCGCGTGTTTGGGGGCGCAGCGATCCGTCCTTCCTGCAGTCTGCTCGAGGCAGCAACGCATCTGTCCCCGCGAGGCGATTTCGCCCAGCTCTGACGGGGCTTGCTGACCAAGCCGGGGCAGCCGCAACACGCCAGGGCAGCCAGACGCTCCGCATAGGTATGCGCGGGGCGGGACGTTCTCGAGCAATCCCGGGCTTTGACGGCGTTCCGCCGCCTTAAGCGGTATGTGCTAAACTTTTTCCCAAACTTGCTTCACCGCGGTCCCGCCTCGCTGCGGACCGCAGCTCGCTCAGTCGGGAGTCGCACAAGGAGAAACATATGGCGAAGGCTCGTATTCGACGAGCAGGATCGGGTCTTTTCCTGCTCGCAATGTTTTGTTCCTGCCGCTGGTTGCTCGCGCAATCCACGGGTTCCATAGCGGGATCCGTGGCCGATCCCACAGGCGCCGTCGTTGCCGGGGCCAAAATTGTGGTCCATAACGAACAGACCGGGGAGGAGCGCATCACCCAGACGGATTCCGCTGGCGCGTATCTCGCCGCTTCACTGCCTTTGGGCGTCTATCGCGTGACGGCGTCCGCGCCTGGAATGCAGGCGATCACGGCCACCGGCATCGTTTTAGAAGTCGGGAGCACGGTCCGGCAGAATTTCACGCTCAAAGTGGCAGCAACCAGCGAAACCATTGAGATTCACGCCGCGCCGCCGGTGGTTGAAACCGGATCGGTAGCCATCAGCACCGTGATCAATCAACGCACAGTTCAGGAGATCCCGCTGAACGGCCGGCATTTCGTCGATCTCGGGTTGCTGATTCCGGGCTCGGTCACGCCGCCGCAGAACGGCTTCCTCACGGCGCCACTGCGCGGCCAGGGATCGTTTTCCTTCAACACCGCCGGAAATCGCGAAGATACCGTCAATTTCATGATCAACGGCATCAATTTGAACGACCCGGCGCAGAACCAGATCACGTTCCAGCCATCGATCAACACGGTGTCGGAGTTCAAGGTCGACAACGCCACATACAATCCTGAGTACGGGCGCAATTCCGGCGCCATCGTGAATATCGCAACGCGGTCCGGCGCCAATGAGCTTCATGGCGAAGCATTCGAATTTCTGCGCAACAGCGCGCTAGACGCCCGAAATTACTTCAACAAAAAGCCGGCGTTGCAATCGCCGTTCCGACGCAACCAGTTCGGCGCCGCTCTCGGCGGACCGATCCGGAAAGACCGCACCTTCTTTTTCTTCAGCTGGGAGGCGCTGCGACAGCGCCAAGGACTGACCATCAACCAGACTGTCTTCTCCGACGCGCAGCGGGCTCAGGCGGCGGCCATCGGCAACCCGACAGTGGTCAAGCTGCTGCCTTTAATTCCCAAAGCCAATTTCGGAAGCACGCTGTTTGTCGGCTCGGCCACGGCGCCGGTGAACATCGATCAGGGCACGGCCAATATCAGCCACAACTTCGGCCCGAATGACCGTATTAACGGCTATCTGGCGATCCAGCACGATCTCCGCCAGGAGCCGACCTTGCAGGGCAATAATATTCCCGGCTGGGGCGATACGCGCGAATCGCGGCGTCAGATCCTAACGTTAAACGAGACACACGTGTTCTCACCCAATGTCGTCAACGAAGCCCGTTTGGGCTACAACCGCATCCACATCGTTTTCGCTCCTAACGCCGCTCTGAATCCCGCTGATTTCGACATGAACATCGGCGTCTCCGGCAAACTTGCGTTGCCGCAGATCACGATCAACGATATTGGTTTGAATTTCGGCGGTCCCGCCAACTTTCCGCAGGGCCGCGGCGATTATACGGCGGTCCTGTCAGATACGCTGAGCTGGATCAAGGGAGCGCATTCGGTGAAATACGGCGCGGAGATCCGGCGCATCAATAACAACAACTTCACCGCCACAGCAGGCACAATGAATTTCGCCACCGTGACCGATTTCTTTAACGGCACAGCGAACTCTTTCACAGCCAATCCGACTACGCTGCCCAGCCGCATCTTCGCGACCTCGGTGGGAGCGTTCGTGCAGGACAGTTGGAAGGCCACTCGGTCGCTCACGCTCAATCTCGGATTGCGGTATGAGTGGAACGGGACGCCGGTCGAAGCCATGAACCGGTTTGTCGTGTTTGATCCATCCACCGACTCGCTGGTGCGCACCGGTTCAGGAGCCTTGGACAAAGCCTATCAGCAGAGCGCGCTGAACTTCCAACCGCGGGTCGGCTTCGCTTACGATCTCTTCCACAACAGCAAGACGATTCTGCGGGGGGCGTACGCCATCCAGACGGATCAGCCCGTTTTCAACCTCGTGAGCCCGCTCGCGTCCAACCCGCCGTTTTCGAACCCGGTGTCGTACACGGGCGCGGTGACGTTCGCAAATGCCTTTGCGGTGGCCCAGGCGGCTGGTTCCTTGTCGCCGGCGTCGGTCGCGCATGATTTCCGGAACGCGTACGTGCAGTCCTGGAATTTCAACATACAGCAGGAGTTGCCCGGCGACATCGGATTCATGATTGGCTACTTCAGCAATAAAGGTACGGCGCTTCGGATCAATCAAAACATCAATCAGCCGCTTCCCGGAACCTCCGTGCGCCCCTACCCGGCGCTGTCGACATCCAGCCCGATCTCACCCGGCGCGGCTCTCGGCAACGTCAATGTCGCCGAAAGCGTCGGCAATTCGTCCTACAATGCGTTGTGGGTAACCGCCACCAAGCGGTTCTCGCACGACATTCAGTTTCAGAGCTCGTATACCTGGTCGAAATCGATCGACTATAATTCGCTGAGTTCGGCCGGGGTGAATCCCACCGTGCAGGACAGCTACAATTTGCGAAACGATCGGGGCCTTTCGGACTTCGACGCGCGTCATCGTTTCGTCTTCAGCGGCATTTACGATCTGCCGTTCCAGGGAAACCGCTTGGTCGATGGGTGGGAGCTGGCGGGCATTCTCCAGCTGCAAACGGGAAATCCCGTCACCATCGTTACGAGTAACACCACCTACAACGGCAATCCGAACCGGACCATGCGTCCCGATATCGTTGGGCCTGTGCAGACCGGCAAGACGCCGGCCGCCGACGGGAATGTGCAATGGTTCCCGTCGGCAGCGTGCACCGGCGCGGCGACTCCCGGCTGTATTTTTCTCGTGCCCAACCCCACCCGGTTTGGCAATCTCGGCAGAAACGTGATCATTGGGCCGGGTTTTCAAAATCTCGACCTGTCGTTGATCAAGACGACCAAAATCAGCGAGCGCATGCGGATTCAGTTCCGCGCGGACACATTCAATCTGTTCAACCATCCGAATTTCGGGCAGCCCAATCGCGTGGTCAGCACCGCCGCCGGGAACACCTTCGGCGAAATCACCAGCACGCGCACTCCGGTTGGAGATTCCGGCTCGTCGCGGCAGATTCAACTGGCGCTGAAGTTTATTTTTTAGCGGAAGCAGCTCGCGTTCGGAGCTGATGGCTGGCGGCTAACTATTATTTCGGAAGCGTGAAATAGAAGGTCGAACCGACGCCCGGCTCCGATTCAACCCAAATCTGGCCGCCGTGGCGTTCGACGATCTTCTTACAGATCGCCAGACCCATGCCGGTGCCCGGGTACTCGCGGCCGTGAAGGCGCTTAAAGATTCCAAAGATCTGATCTTTGTATTCCGGATCGATTCCGAGTCCGTTGTCGCGAACCGAAAAGACCCACTCATCCTTGCCTTCCTCGGCGGAAATGTGGACTTTGACCGGTTGATCCGGCTTCCTGTACTTGAGCGCATTACTCACCAGATTCTGGAAGACCTGGCTAAGCTGGGCGAAATCCGAAGTGACCGCGGCCGGAAGCGCATCGTGCGTGACAATGGCTTTGGTTTCCTCGATCAGGGCATGCAGGTTCATCAGTACGCCGGCCAGCACGGCTTCGACATTGACGGACTGAAAAACGGCCGGCCGCGAGCCGAGGTGCTGCGAATAGGTGAGCAGATCGCTGAGCAGCATGTCCATGCGGCGGACTGCATCAAGCACGTAATGCAAAAACTCCTGGCCGTCCTGGTCGAGCTTGTCGGAGTACCGCTGCTCGAGCAACTGCGTGTAGCTGGCGATGGTGCGCATCGGCTCCTTCAAATCATGCGACGCCGCATAGGCGAACTGGCGGAGTTCCTCGTTAGAACGGCTCAGCTCCTTCGTGCGCTCTCGCACGCGCTGCTCCAGTTCGGCGTTCAATGCCCGAATCTCCTCTTCGGCTGCGCGGCGTTGCTCAGCGAGCTGCTCCAGTTCGGCGTTCCGCGCCTGAAGAGCCTCCGTTTGGCGCCGAAGCAGCTCAGTCTTGAGACTCAGATCGACGAACACCGAAACCTTGGACCGCAGCACCTCGGGGTTGATCGGCTTGTAGAGGAAATCCACAGCGCCGGCGTAGTAGCCGCGAAACAGGTGCTCTTCGTCCTTGTGGGCCGTCAAAAACACGATGGGCGTGTGGCGCGAGCGTTCGCGCTCTCGAATCAGCGTCGCCGTCTCGAACCCGTCCATCTCTGGCATCTTTACGTCCAGCAGGATGACGGCATAATCATCCTTGAGCAGATACCGCAGCGCCTCCTTGCCCGACGTGGCCTTTACGATCTCCTGCCCCAGGTCCTCCAGGATCGACTCAAGGGTCAAGAGATTCGCCGGCCGGTCGTCGACTAACAGGATTTTCACCTTGGGGGGAGTCGCCGTTTCCGTTCTCTGCTCGCCGACCGCATATCCCGCAGGCATCAAAACACCCCGCTCGGTCCGCCTGCCGAATGATTGTTGGACTGCACTGTCTCGGGAAATTCCTCTCCAGAATTGTGACGCATGCGAATTCCTTCAAATTACGTTACATCAGGCGCCCTCGGACACCCGGGGCAGCCACGCGCGCAGCATCCAGATCAGGTCGTCCAGATTGACTGGTTTGGTGATGTAATCGGACGCGCCCGCCTCAATGCACTTCTCCCGATCGCCCTTCATCGCTTTCGCCGTAAGCGCGACGATCGGCAGATTGTGCGCGCCAGGCATCTGCCGGATCCTACGGATCGTCTCATAGCCGTCCATCTTGGGCATCATGATATCCATCAGAACCAGGTCGATATCCGGCTCACTCTTGATCAGATCGATCGCTTCCTGTCCGCTTTCGGCGTGCAGTACGCGGAGCTTGTGCCGTTCGAGCACGCTCGTCAACGCAAACAGATTCCGTACATCGTCGTCCACCAACAGCACCTTTCCGCCGGCGATCGCGCTTTCCTTCTTCCCGCGCGCCTGCTCAAGCAAACGCCGTTTCTCTTCGGGCAGAGCCGCTTCCACGCGGTGCAGGAAAATGGCGGTGTCCTCAAGCAGCTTCTCAGCGGAACGGACGCCGCGTACAAGTCCCGTTTGCGCGAGCCGCTTGATCGCGTCCTCCACCTCGGGGGCCGGACTCTCGCCTGTGTACACCAGCACGGGCATCTCTTTGCCTTCGCGCTGCTGCTGCAAGCGCTTGACAAACTCGATCCCGCTCATATCGGCAAGCTTCAAATCGACAACGATGCAGTCAAATCGCGTGTTGTGCAGCGCGTTCAGCGCTTCTTCGCCGCTGGCGAGGAATGTGGTGTGCACATCTCCCGCCTCGATCAGCTCCGCCAGTCGGCGCCGCCGGTCCTCGTCGCCTTCGACCACGAGCAGATTGCGTTCAGGAAATTCAATCGACTGCTTGATTTTATCGAAGACCTCGACGAGCCCGCGCATATCGATTCCCTTCTCCATGTAGGAGGCGGCGCCCAGCGAAAGCCCGCGCCGCCGGTCCTCATCGATCGAGATTACGTGAATCGGAATATGGCGCGTGGCCGGGTCATGTTTGAGCCGGTCGATGATGGTCCATCCCGCCATATCGGGGAGGCGGATGTCGAGCGATATGGCGCCCGGATTGAGTTCCCCGGCAAGCAGCAGTCCTTTCGCGCCGTTCGGCGCCACTACAACTTTTAATTTGCGTTCATGCGCGAGGTCGATGAGTATCCGCGCGAAAGTCGGATCATCCTCGACGATCAGAAGCACCTCATCGCCCGGCTGAATCGATTCCCGGTCGTCGGGAACATCGATGGGCTGAAGCGCCGCCGCCGTCACCGGCGGCTCAGCCGCCGCCATGGCCGACGCCGCCGCCTGCACCATGGTCTGCGGGCGTTGCCCCTCAGAGCGGATCGCCGGGGGCTGCAGCTCCGTCCTGAACTGCGCGCGTCCGTTCTGGGGCAGCTGTACATAGTTAGCCGGCAAGTACAGTGTGAATGTGCTGCCCTCGCCGACCTGGCTCTGCACGCGGATCTCGCCCCCGAGCAGGTGGGCTAGCTCGCGGCTGATCGACAGGCCCAGTCCCGTCCCGCCGTATTGCCGGTTCGCGCCGCTGTCAGCCTGACGAAACGGTTCGAAAATCACGTGCTGCTGGTCCTCGGGAATGCCGATCCCGGTGTCCATGACATGGAAGGCAATCACGGAATCCGCATTGTCCAGCACGGGATGGCCGCCGCTCCAGCCGGATGCGGCGCGCTCAACTTTCAACGTAACGCTGCCGTGATCGGTAAACTTCACGGCGTTCGACAGCAGGTTTTTGATAATCTGTTGCAGCCGCCGCGGATCGGTGTAGATGGTCTTGGGCGCGCCGGGCGCGATCTCGGTCTTCAGCTCCAGCCCCTTCTCCTCAGCGACGTGACGGAAGGTGCGCACTGCCTGATCGTGCACGTCGGTCAGGAACACCTGTTCCAGCTCGACGCCCATCATGCCCGATTCGATCTTCGAAAGATCGAGGATGTCGTTGATCAGCGACAGCAGCTCGACGCCAGACTGATGGATGGTCTGCGCAAACTTGACCTGCTTCGGCGTCAGCTTGCCTTCGGCGTTCTCGGCCAGCATCTGCGCCAGTATGAGGAGGCTGTTCAGCGGAGTGCGCAGCTCGTGCGACATGTTCGCCAGGAACTCCGATTTGTACCTTGATGTCAGCGCCAGCTGTTCGGCCTTCTCCTCCAGCGCCTTGCGGGCCTGCTCCACTTCGCGGTTCTTGCGTTCCACCTCCTCGTTCTGTTCCACCAGCAGGCGCGCTTTTTCCTGCAACTCCAGGTTGGCCCGCTGGAGCTCATCCTGCTGCTTCTTCAGGAGCTCCTCGGACTTTTGCAGCGTGCGGGCCTGCTCCTCCAGGCGCTTGTTGCCTTCTCGGAGCTCCTTTTGCTGGCTTTGCAGCTCTTCGGCGAGCGCCTGCGATTGCTTCAGCAGCTCCTCGGTCCGCATGGTGGCCTGAATCGTGTTCAGCACGATGCCCATGTTTTCAGTCAGTTGTTCCAGGAAAGCGATATGAACGTCGCTGAAATTCTTAAACGACGCCAGTTCGATGACCGCCTTCACCTCGCCTTCAAACAGAACCGGCAGCACCACGATGTCCAACGGGCTGGCTTCACCCAAACCGGACGAAATCCGGATGTAATCGGGCGGCACGTCGGTAATACGGATGCGCTGTTTTTCGAGTGCGCACTGGCCGACCAGCCCCTCGCCGGCGCGGAACTGGTGGGAAAGGCCTTTGCGATCCTTATACGCGTAGCTGGCGATCAGTTTCAGCAGCGGTTCGCCGCCGTCGGTGGCCTCATTCATGTAAAACACGCCATGCTGCGCATTCACTAGCGGAGCCAGCTCAGACAGGACGCGCCGCGCTACCGTCAGCAGATCGCGCTGGCCCTGGAGCATCCCGGTAAAGCGCGCGACGTTGGTCTTCAGCCAGTCCTGCTCGGTGTTGCGCTGCGTCGTTTCCCTCAGGTTCAGAATCATCTCGTTGATGTTGTCCTTGAGGGCTGCGAGCTCGCCTTGCGCTTCAACCGCGATCGAGCGCGTAAGATCGCCCTTGGTCACGGCAGTCGCCACCTCGGCGATGGCGCGCACCTGCGTAGTCAGGTTCGCCGCGAGCTGATTGACGTTGTTGGTCAGATCTCGCCATATTCCGGCCGCCCCGGGCACGCGCGCCTGACCGCCGAGCTTGCCTTCGACCCCCACCTCGCGCGCCACCGTAGTCACCTGGTCGGCGAAGGTGGCCAGCGTGTCGATCATGTTGTTGATGGTGTCGGCCAGCTCGGCGATTTCGCCCTTCGTTTCGAGCACCAGCTTCCGCTTGAGGTCGCCGTTCGCAACAGCCGTAACAACCTTCGCGATTCCACGCACCTGAGTGGTCAGGTTGGCAGCCATGGAGTTCACGTTATCGGTCAGATCTTTCCACGTGCCCGCGATCCCTCGCACCTCCGCCTGTCCGCCGAGCTTGCCTTCCGCCCCCACCTCGCGGGCGACGCGCGTCACTTCGCCAGCAAAGGCGTTGAGCTGGTCCACCATTGTGTTGATGGTGTTTTTCAGCTCCAGGATTTCGCCCCGTACGTCGACAGTGATCTTGCGCGACAGGTCGCCCATCGCCACCGCCGTGGTCACCTGCGCGATATTGCGGACCTGGTTGGTGAGATTGCTGGCCATGGAGTTGACATTGTCGGTCAGGTCTTTCCAGACTCCGCCGACCCCGGGCACGTCCGCCTGACCACCCAGCTTGCCTTCGGTGCCGACCTCGCGCGCCACGCGCGTCACTTCGCTGGCGAAGGCGCTCAGCTGGTCGACCATGGTGTTGATGGTGTTTTTCAGCTCCAGGATTTCGCCGCGGACATCCACGGTGATTTTGCGCGACAGGTCGCCGTTGGCTACCGCGGTGGTCACTTGTGCAATGTTGCGGACCTGCGTGGTGAGGTTGCTGGCCAGGGAGTTCACGCTGTCCGTCAAATCTTTCCACACGCCTCCGAGGCCGCGAACGTCCACCTGTCCGCCCAGCTTGCCTTCGGTGCCGACCTCGCGCGCCACGCGCGTCACCTCGCCGGCGAAGGCGTTGAGCTGGTCCACCATGACGTTGATGGTGTTCTTCAGCTCCAGGATTTCGCCGCGGACATCCACGGTGATCTTCTTTGACAAGTCTCCGCGAGCAACAGCCGTAGTCACGTCGGCGATATTGCGCACCTGCGCCGTCAAATTGCTCGCCATCGAGTTGACGCTGTCGGTCAGATCCTTCCACGTGCCTGCGACGCCGCGCACATCGGCCTGTCCGCCCAGCTTGCCTTCGGTTCCCACCTCGCGCGCCACGCGCGTCACCTCGCCGGCGAAGGCGTTGAGCTGGTCCACCATCGTATTGATCGTATTCTTCAGCTCCAGGATCTCCCCCCGCACGTCCACGGTGATCTTCTTTGAGAGATCGCCGCGAGCGACCGCCGTCGTGACCTCGGCGATGTTGCGCACCTGTGCGGTAAGATTGCCGGCCATGCGATTGACGCTGTCGGTCAGATCCTTCCACGTGCCGGCTACGCCTTTTACATCCGCCTGGCCGCCCAGCTTGCCTTCCGTGCCGACCTCGCGGGCGACGCGCGTCACCTCGCTCGCGAAGGCGTTGAGCTGATCCACCATGGTGTTGATGGTATTTTTCAGCTCGAGGATCTCTCCGCGCGCGTCCACCGTGATCTTTTTTGAAAGATCGCCATTGGCGACCGCCGTGGTGACCTCGGCGATATTGCGGACCTGGTTGGTCAAGTTGCTCGCCATCGAGTTCACGTTGTCGGTAAGGTCTTTCCAGGTGCCCGCGACGTCTTTTACAACAGCCTGGCCGCCAAGCGCCCCCTCCGTTCCGACCTCGCGCGCCACGCGCGTCACTTCGCTGGCGAAGGCGTTGAGCTGATCCACCATGGTGTTGATGGTGTTCTTCAGCTCCAGGATTTCGCCGCGCGCGTCCACCGTGATCTTCGTTGAAAGATCGCCGCGAGCAACTGCCGTCGTCACCTGGGCG
>Ga0209581_1002515_pt1 | contig 17339 bp, 13 predicted proteins | sample Coa_R2_FD_187160 | JGI IMG/M metagenome (GOLD analysis project Ga0209581, IMG submission 187160) | Surface soil microbial communities from Centralia Pennsylvania, which are recovering from an underground coalmine fire - Coalmine... | ecosystem: Environmental > Terrestrial > Soil > Unclassified ...
GGCGGAAAGCGCTGTTCCGGCGTGCCCCGCGCCATAGCAGTCATGCTCGCTCTCTGTGCGCAGCATGAAGCCATTCAACCCGCCCGGCTGTCGGATCGTCTCAAACCGCTCGCGCCGTCCTGTAAGCAGCTTATGGATGTACGCCTGATGGCTGACATCAAAGACGAACTTGTCAGACGGCGTGTCGAAGACGTAATGCATGGCCAAGGTAAGTTCAACCACGCCGAGATTCGGCCCCAGATGGCCCCCTGTCTTCGAGAGCGTCTGAATCAACATCTCGCGTATTTCCTGTGCCAGTGATTCGAGTTCGGCAACGGAGAGCTTCTTGATGTCTGCCGGCGATTGGATGGTATCGAGTAAATGTCCCATTCAGCGATAAGGCGCTCATCTCATTAGACTCGGGATGCGCGCGACCCGTACTCTGCTCCAATCCATCAAAAAAGACCCTGTAGCAGGGCCTCGTGCAGCAGAGTGAAAGTCATTCCTCTGAAGTGTAAGTATATCAAGTTTTATCAATATCACTCTGAAAGCGCGGCAAGTGCCTCATCTGCCGGAGCTTCCCTGCGGAATTCTCCTTCCCACCGGGCCACAACCGCGGAAGCCAGACAGTTGCCGACCACATTCACAGTCGTTCGCCCCATATCCATCAATGCATCAATGCCGAGAATCACAAAAATCGGCTCTTCAGGCAAATGAAAGATCGACGAGGTTGCCAGCAATACGACGAGAACTGCACGAGGAACACCAGCCACTCCCTTGCTCGTCAGCATCAGTACCAGAAGCATGAATATTTGTTGCTTCCAGCCCAGATGCATGCCTCCAGCCTGCGCCACAAAAATCGAGGCAATCGCGAGATATAAAGCCGACCCGGCCAGATTGAAACTGTATCCAGTCGGAATCACAAACCCGACAATTCCACGCGGAACGCCAAATGCTTCCATTGCTTCCATTGCGCGCGGCAGCGCAGCCTCCGATGTGCTGGTGGCAAAGGCTATGGTCGCCGGTTCGGCAACCGCCGCCAGAAATTCGCGTAGTGGCACACGCGCAATCAGGGCTGCCGGCAACATTGCCAGCAGCGTGAATGCAATCAGTGCGACATATAGCGTGACCAGCAGCTTCGCCAGGCTGGTCATCACGCTCAACCCGCCATTCGCCACCGTATAGGCAAGCGCCGCTCCCACGCCAATCGGAGCGTAGTACATCACAATGTTCGTAAAAGCGAACATCGTCTGCGTTAGCGATTCAAAGACGCGCAGCAATGGCTCGCTCTGTTCTTTCTTCAGTCGCCCAAGCGCCAGCCCAATTATCAAAGCAAAGACCGCCACCTGCAGAATCTGGTCATCGGCAATTGATTTGGCAAGATTCTCAGGAAAAACGTGCAGCAGAAACTGCTGCCATGACAAACCGGAGTTGGTCTGTGGGATGGTACCGATACGCGCCTCACTGTGAATGCGCGCTGATTGCACCGAAATGTTGAGATCCGTACCAGCCTTCGATAGATTGATCGCCGCCAGACCAATCACCAGAGCAATCGTTGTCAGCACCTCAAAATAGACAAGCGATTTCAGCCCCAGACGGCCCACGCTCTTCATCTCGCCATGTCCGGCGATGCCCGTAATGAGCGTTCCCAGAATCAGCGGGGCAACAATGACCTTGATCAGACGCAGAAAAATATCACTGAAGACGCGGGCCTGCACTGCAACATGCGGCGCATCGAGACCAAATTCGACGCCGGCCAGCATTCCCCAGATAATCCAGACCGTAAGTGACCGCCGGCGCACCGCAAAAAATGTAAACGCCGCCAGCGCCGCCACCCTCAGCGGCAGCGCTTCCGGCACAAACTGCGGCCGCCACGCCTGCATAATCAGCCCAATCGCATATATCAGGACGCCGGCTGCGCCGAGGAGGTACAGACTGCGGCTCTTTTTCATTCCAAATTCGGCGGCTTTTTTCTCGCTCATCGTGTCAACGATACCGCTGCTAGCATAAAGCCTGTAGCGAGGTCTAAAGAATGCGCGCCGTTATCGTGACTGCCTCTCTTGCCGGACTGTTCCTCTGTTCGTCTGCTTTTGCGCAGCAACTTCAGCTCGATCCATTAGCAAAACCAGCGCCTGCGGCCAATATGTCCGGCGCTTTGAGCGATCCAACGCTCTCGCCCGGCGTGGCTTTTCTCTTCCAGCTGGAAGCGCAGTTTGCTAAGGACACAGCCGAAGGGGGTGGCAAGGCATTTTCCTCATGGTTTGCCGATGATGCCGTGACCCTCGGCAACAAACAGGCCCCGGTGCGTGGCCATGCGGCCATCGCGGCGCAGGCGACTTGGGACCCAAAAGATTATCAGCTTACCTGGACCCCGCAGGGCGGACAGATGTCTCCATCAGGCGATATGGGCTACACCTGGGGTCATTATGAGGGCCATTCCAGAGATAAAAACGGCAATGCTGTAACCACCAGCGGACGATATCTGACCATCTGGAAGAAACAGCCGGATGGCAAATGGAAAGTAGCGCTCGACTCCAGCAGCGAAGAGCCTCCATCAGCAGGAGATTGCTGCAGGATACCGTGAGTTTAGCTCATTTTCGCGTAGATGAATCGAAAGCAAAGACCCGTCATCCCGAGCCGCATCCGGGGTCCCCGACACGCGATTTTTGCGTCTGGTGTTGGCAGGCGAAGGGTCTCAAAGGTGTTGGCCTATCTTGAGATTCTTCGTCGCGTTGCTCCTCAGAATGACGATTTATATCTATGAAACCTGGGCTTGTTTGAACTGTCATCTGCCCCTGAATGTAGTGCAGGGAAATGATCCGCTTCTTGTTCAGCCTACTGGGTCAACCAACGAAAATAGCGTACCCATTTCTCCTACTCCTCCTGCTCGCGCAGCTTCGCAATCACGCTGAAGTCCTCAAGTGTAGTGGTGTCCCCTTTGATTTCTCCATTTGTGGCCAGTTCGCGCAGCAGCCGCCGCATGATCTTTCCGGAGCGCGTCTTGGGCAGCTGTTCGGTGAAGCGAATGTCATCGGGACGGGCAAGCGCGCCAATTTCCTTCGCCACCCATGCTCGCAGCTCGTCTTTCAGCTCTTTTGAAGGCTTGTGGCCGCTCTCAAGTGTTACAAAAGCCGCGATAGCCTGGCCTTTCAGGTCATCCGGACGGCCCACAACAGCGGCTTCTGCAACTTTGGAATGAGCAACGAGTGCCGACTCGACTTCCATCGTCCCCAGACGGTGTCCGCTTACATTCAGAACATCATCGACGCGACCCATCAGCCAGAAGCAGCCATCTTCGTCGACACGCGCGCCGTCGCCCGTAAAGTATGAACCTGGAATCTCGGACCAATAGCTTTTTACATAACGGTCAGGATCTTTGAAGATCGTGCGCGCCATTGAGGGCCAGGGCTTGCGAATCACCAGCAGTCCACCTTGCCCCGTAGGGACCGGCCTGCCCTCTCGTGTCACAACTTCCGGCGCAATTCCGAAAAAAGGTCGCGTCGCCGAGCCAGGCTTTGTCGGTACAGCACCAGGCATGGGAGCGATCATGATGCCGCCCGTCTCTGTCTGCCACCAAGTATCCACAATCGGGCAGCGCCCTTTGCCGATCTTCTCGCGATACCACATCCATGCTTCCGGATTGATCGGCTCACCCACCGTCCCCAGCAATCGCAGTGAGTCAAGCTTGTACTTTTCCGGATACTGGTTACCCCATTTGATAAATGCGCGAATCGCAGTGGGAGCGGTGTAAAAGATCGTGACCTTATGGTTGTCGATAATCTTCCAGAAGCGGTCGAATTCCGGGAAATTCGGAGCCCCCTCATACATCAGTGTCGTGACGCCATTTTGAAGGATCCCGTAAACCACATACGAGTGGCCGGTCACCCAGCCAATGTCCGCTGAGCACCAGTAAATATCGTCATCCCGCAGATCGAAGATGTATTTGCTGGTCAGGTAGGTCTGGACCGAGTAGCCGCCGGTCGTATGTACCAGTCCTTTTGGCTTCCCTGTTGTTCCCGAGGTGTAGAGGATATACAGCGGGTCCTCAGTGTCTAGCTCTTCTGCCGGACACTCAAGCGCAGCCTTAGCCATCAGCTCATGCCACCAGTGATCTCGCCCCGCCTGCATGTTTACAGGCGACCCTGAGCGCCGATAGACGACTACATTCTTCACCGTTGGGCATTGTGCGACGGCTTCATCCACCGTAGCTTTGAGCTTTACTTCGCTGCCGCGGCGATAACCAGTGTCTTGCGTCAGAATCGCCACACATTCAGCATCGTTAACGCGATCCACAATGGCGTGCGCGGCGAATCCTCCAAAGATGACGGAATGGACAGCCCCAATCCGCGCGCAGGCGAGAATGGCAATGGCCAGTTCCGGCGTCATGCCCATGTAAACGGCAACCCGGTCGCCTTTTTTGATTCCCAGATTCTTGAGCACATTGGCAAAGCGCTGGACTTCCTGGTACAGATCGCCGAAGGTAAGCTTCCTCACCTCGCCCGGCTCGCCTTCCCACAAAATAGCAACTTTGTCGCGCTTGTCGCCCAGAGCGTGGCGGTCTACGCAGTTGTAGCTCAGGTTCAGCTTGCCGCCCACAAACCACTTGGCCCAGGGCAGATTCCATTCGAGCACCTTGTCCCACGGCTTGAACCAGTGCAGTTCGCGCGCCGCCTCTGTCCAGAAGCTTTCGGGGTCATCAATGGATCGGCGATACATCTGCTCGTATTCGGCAAGATTCCCGATACGAGCCTTGGCTGCGAACTCAGATGGCGGAGGAAAGACGCGGTTTTCTCGCAGAACGGAATCGAGATTTGGATCAGTGCTCGTGGTCGTGGACTGCATGCTTCTTGCTGTACCTCTTTTTGAATGGATCAGATTTGGAGGGTGGGAAATAGTCCATTTCTCCGCCAGCAATCACGTTAAAGGCTGGCTGCTATGAGTGGCAAGAGCTTTTCTGTATAGACAGGTATACATTTACCGAATTTCTACAGATACCGTGATAATTTGGTTGCTATTGTGGGGGTTACAGTGAAGCCTATCCACCTGCTGTCTGTTCTTGCTCCAGCCATATTGGTGTTGCCTTTTGCGCTTGGCCAGCAGTCTCCGCAAGATGCTCCACATGCGCCTGACGGCGGCACGATGGAGCGAATCAACAACATTGATATTCCGCCGCTGGCGAATGCTCCATTTACAGCGACAGTAACGGCAGAGTGGACACGTAAGCTCGAGGACGGCGGCACCATCACCACCTCGAACCATCGTAAGGTTGCGCGCGACAGCAGTGGGCGCATCTTCCAGGAGAGGCGGTATCTGGCGCAAGGCGGCGATAAGAACACGACGCCAATTTCGGAACTCGACTTCAGTGATCCGAACCTGCACGAACTCTATATCTGCTTTCCAAATCTTCATGTCTGCCGTTTGCACAATTACTCTGCCGCTGCGGAGTTCCGTTTGCCGCAGCCGGGCGAATTGCCCGGACGGCATGGCAATCTGACCCGCGAAGATCTGGGCATAAACACACTCGAAGGAATAGAGGTTGTCGGGACACGGGAGACCGTCACACTCAATCCCAACACGGTTGGCAATTCACAACCATTGTCCGTCATTAAAGAATTCTGGTACTCGCCGCAGCTTGGCATCAATCTGCTGGTCAAGCGTGTCGATCCACGCCACGGCACACAGATTTTTTCTGTATCTGATGTAAAGCTGACGCCACCAACACCGGGAATTTTCCAACTGCCTCAGGGATACGCAATTCAGGACATGCGTACGCAGGCAGGGCAACAGGCGGCTCGGTAGCATCCGATTACCTACCAGTTAGCGAAAGCGCCAGGCCGCTCCGAAATTATAGGAATGAGGGCCAAGCAGATGCGGTGAAAAGCTCCAGATCTGCTGTTCCCACTCCAGTGGGCGAAGGTAAAGATGTCTCGTCATACGAACATCCATTCCCGCGCCAATGGCTCCAATCAGATGGAATCCGTCTTGCCCAACATTTGGGTTTTTCCCATTGGATGCCTTGAAGTAGCCAAATCCTCCACCGCCTTTTACAAAAGGAGCAAAGCGGTCTACACGATAGAAATATCGGCCGCTGGCAAGGAAACTGTCTTCTTTTCTGCTATTTCTGTCCAGCAGAGTACGCCATGTGCCTTCAAGGCCGAAGCCGGCATGGGGACGAACATAAAGATTGTACCCGCCATAAACACTGACGCCATTCATGTAAGTGGTTGGATAGGCCCAGTAATCGGGATTCAGCCTGGAATATTCCGCTCCCACATACAACTGGCTCGCCCGTTCTTTGCCGGAACCCACAACCTGACCAAAGAGAGGCGGATATAAACCAAGGCATAAGACAACCAGCAGGCTCTTAAACATTCGAGCAACCCTGTTCTCGTTCGAATACTGCAGGTAATGCAATTTGGATTGAATTCAGAGATGTTGTGTGTCGTGAAGCTTCCTGGATTGTAGCGGACGTTTCTTGTCAGCTTTATGAACGAAAGTAATGGAAGATATTTATTTTGAGATCAACCTGCTATCCGATAGCGCTGCTGGTGCCATTTCCAGGCGCTGGCGACGATGTCATCCAGCTTCTCGAATTCCCGTTTCCATCCCAGTTCGTGTTCGATCTTTTCCGAACTGGCAATCAGGACAGCAGGATCGCCCGGACGGCGCTCCGCTTCTTCCACCGGAATTGGATGTCCGGTCACACGGCGGGCAGACTCAATTACTTCGCGAATAGAAAAGCCTTGCCCGTTGCCGATGTTGTAGATGAGCCGGTCTCGCTCGTTAAGAGCCTGAAAAGCAAGCAGATGTGCTTGCGCAAGATCGTGTACATGAATGTAATCACGGATGCATGTACCGTCCGGAGTCGGATAATCCCGGCCAAAAACTTTGATACTCTTGCGTCTGCCCAGCGCGACATCCAGGATCAGCGGGATCAAATGAGATTCCGGCTCATGAGCTTCTCCACGGCCCTCGATGGCGCCGGCGACGTTGAAATAACGCAAGCTGGCATATCGGAAGCCATAAACACGATTCATCCAGGTCAACATCTGCTCTGTCAGCAACTTAGACTCGCCGTAAGCATTGGTAGGCCGAAGCGGCGCATCTTCCTGAATCGGCGTGGATTCGGGCTCCCCATAAACCGCTGCGGTCGAGGAAAAAACCAGCTTATGGATACCTCTGGCCAGCATCGCCTCAAGCAGTGTCAGCGTTGCCGCAGAGTTGTTGCGAAAATACAACTCCGGACGCTTCATGCTTTCTCCAGCCTCAATCAGAGCCGCGAAATGCATGACGCCATCAAATGCATTGCCGGCAAAAATCTGATCCAGTCTGGAACGGTCTGCGAGATCAGCTTCGATGAATTCAGCAGTCCTGGGCACCATTACTCGATGACCGTGGCAGAGGTTATCCAGAACGACGACTTCGTGGCCATTCTTCAGCAGAAGTTCGGCAACTGTCCCCCCCACATAACCAGCTCCGCCCGTCACTAAAATCTTCAAGCTATCTCCTCTTTTCTCAATCAATTATAGCTGTTTTACCTAAAAAACTTCTGCTGCTTGACGTCGAATGACAGGTAGCATTCGCATCCTTAGAGAATTTACATAAATGCAATCGGCCTGGAGTAATAGTTACGCAACTTCTGGCGGGGAAATTTACATTTCTCTGCTTCATTACCATGTCATTACTTTTGTAATATAGAAGTGTACAGATACAATGTAGCTGTAGCGTCTAATCACGCGCTGAGTACGATATTGTACGAACACTAATTAGTGTCAATTCGATTTGGAAATATGCTTGCATCGCCATAGCTGACGGCTTTGTTTGCCGGCATATATGTCGAATGACCCTTCAAAATGCATCTAAATGAACAACAAATAGAGGGTTTTGACGTCTGTTTTTCATAGAGATTCTGCAATTTTCACGAGTTTATGGTGAGTAACGAGAACGATCTGTTGAACCGCGCGAACCTGGGACTCCTTCCTGAGCCCAAGGGTCGCTTTGGGTCTTTTGGGGTAAGCTTTGTCATCAATCTCCTGGCTGGGGCCATCCTGATTCTTCTCACCATGGCTCAGGTCCACCAGGAAAGAGCGCGCAAATATCAGACGACCGAACTCATTTTTCCGGTAACGCAACCTAAGCCGTATATTCCGCCGGTTCCAAAAGTCAAGGTCATTCCTCCCCCACCGCCTCCGAAGGTCGAGCAGGCCCCGAAGATCGTCATTCCCAAGCCAAAGCCGGAGATGCCGAAGCCGGAAATAGTGAAGATTCCCACTCCCGAGGCGCCGCATCTTGAAGCCGCGCCGCCAAAGGCAGTTACCCCTCCTCCGCAGCCGAAAGTGGGACTTTTTAAGAGCGCAACACCAACTCCAGTTGCCAATAACAACTCGGCTCCCAGCGTGAAAACCGGAGGATTTGGCGATCCGGCAGGTGTAACTCCAAATCCGAATGCCAATCGCCCGGCAACCATTGCTGCTGTAGGGGCTTTTGGGAGCGCTCCAGGACCGGCACAGGGAGCAGGCGCAGCCCGCCAGGGCAGCATTCACGGCACTTCTTTCGGTTCCGGAGTTGCTAATGGCGTCCCGGGCGGGAAAGATCGTGGAACTGTCGCTTCAGCCGGCTTTGGCCATGGCGTAGTTGGAGGCACAGGCGCTCCCGGCAGCCACGGAACCGTTGCAACCGGAGGATTCTCCAGTCCAGTGAATAACGGCTCAGATGCGCCACACGTCGCAAAAGTGGAGCAGCCAGCAACGACCCCCATTGTTGTCGTTGCAAAACCACTTCCCCAGTACACTCCGGAAGCACGGCAACTGAAGATCGAGGGCGATGTCACTCTTGAAGTCCGCTTTACCGCCTCCGGCCAGGTACAGGTGTTGCGCGTGCTGAACGGCCTGGGACACGGGCTTGATCAGCAAGCCAAGCTGGCTGCCGAGCGCATCCGTTTTAAGCCTGCAACCCGCAACGGCGAGCCTGTAGACCAGGTAAGCGTGATTCATATCAGCTTCCAGCTCGCATGATGACTGGTTTAAAGTCATTGCAGTTGTAGTTGTGTCTAAATCATGAAAGCAATCATCAGGAGTCAGGAAATGTCCTTTCGCAAGTTGTGGATGACCACATTCACGGTCGTATTCGGGGTGATTACCGCGCAAGCCAAGGCGCCCAAATTTGCCCCTCCGGCTCCTCTTACTCCCGAACAAACAGCGCTGGTTCAGAAGGCAATTGCGCAGGAAAAACTGACTGTAAAGGCCATCCAGGAACATACCCCGGTAGTCCAGACTTACATCCAAAACATGCGTCCTGATCCGAAGCTTTATTCGGTCCCCGAATCGGATCAATACATGCTTGGTCGCGTTGACTTCGGCAAGACCTTCAGCAACAAAGGTTACGAAACAAAATCTGCCTCTCGTGGATTTTTTAAGGGATCTTTTAAATACGTCTCCGGCCTGACCAAAGCTTTCAACCTGAGCTACTCGCCCACTGGCTTCATGGATATGATGTTCCTTGATCCAGTAAGCTTCGACCTGCAGCATTATGACTTTTCTTACGTCCGGCGCGAATTTCTTGGTTCTGTCAGAACGATTGTCTTTGACGTGCGTCCGAAGCCAAAGACTGGGGCAGGCCGCTTCTTTGGCCGTATCTGGATTGAGGACCAGGATGGCAATGTTGTCCGCTTTAACGGCACATACACAAGCAATCCGAATGATGAAGTCACACGGTACTATCATTTCGACAGCTGGCGAGAGAACATCCAGCCGGGTGTATGGCTGCCGGTAGCAATCTACGCAGAAGAATCGAAGGGCGGGACGGGGAAAAAGGGCAGCGGCTTCCGCGCTCAGTCTCACTTCTGGGGCTACTCTCTCAAGCTGCCTACTCGCGAATCCGAAGCTGAGTCAATCACCGTCGAAAATGCTCAGGACCAGAGCGAAAATTCACAGGATGTAAGCCCTCTGGCTGCAAGGCGGCAATGGGTTTCACAGGCAGAACAGAATGTTCTTGACCGGCTGGTTCAGGCCGGCCTGCTTGCGCCTCCGAGCGACTTCGATAAGATTCTCGAGCAGGTCACCAACAACATCATCATCAGCAATAAGCTGAATCTCCCGAATGACATTCACTGCCGTGTCATGCTGACAGCTCCTCTTGAATCGTTGGCCGTTGGCAATACGATTCTCATCAGCAAGGGCCTGGTCGATGTATTGCCAACAGAAGAAGACCTGGCTGCGGTTTTGAGCTTTCAGCTGGCACATATTGTGCTTGGCCATCACATTGATACCCGGTATGCCTTCAACGATCGTCTGCTCTTTCCTGACGAGGCCACGCTTGAGCGGATTGAGATGAACCACACGCCTGTGGACAACGATGCTGCCGCCAAGAAGGCAATGGATCTATTCAATGGGTCTGTCTATCACGACAAAGCGGCAAGTGTCAGCCTTTTCTATCAGCAGCTTGTGGCCAGGGCTAAAGTTCTTCCTGCGCTGCTTACTCCCCGGCTTGGCGATTCGCTGGTAAAAGCTGACGGCACCCCGTGGATGGCCGGCTTTCTGAATCAGGGACCAAAACTGAATATGGACGACCTGACCCAGCAGGCGGCTCTTCCCCTTGGCAGCCACCTGAGAACCGATGCCTGGGATGACAAAGTTTATGCGCTGAACCTCAAGGCCGATCAAATCCTGAATCCGGGAGACAAAATGCCGCTTGAGTTGACGCCGGTTTATTTCCGCCTGCAAAGGTATCAGGCTCCGGCTGCATCTCCTTCGACGCCAGCTGCTGCAAATGCCCCCACACCGGACCAGGCTCAGCCGCAGGATCAACAAACTCCTCCTCCACCGGCAAATAATGGCGCCGCACAGCCACAGCAGAATCCTCAGTAGGAACCGTTCAATCGGTTCCTGCTGATCAAGCAATGCCAAGCTCGGGTTTCCTTTATTTGATGTATTTGTTCCTTGGCAAATTACATTTGGAGTTCACAACGTGTTTCAAAAATTTGTAGGTGCTGCTTTACTGCTCCTCCCCTTTTCGGTATTTGCCCAGGTTGCTCCGGCAACTCAAGGTGGTGGGCATTCATTATCCGCCGGAGCAGAGTATTCCAATTTTCAGCCGGATTGGGGTCCAAACCGGCTCAGCGGCATTGCCGTATTTGGGGATCTCGATAACATTTTCCTGCATAACCTGGGCATAGAAGGCGAAGCTCGCTGGCTGCATTTCCAGGAATATCATGGGCAGAAAGAAGAGCATTACCTACTGGGCCCGCGCTACAGATTTGTCCGCTTCCATCAGATTTCCGGCTATGGAAAAGTTCTTTTTGGAGGCGGCTGGATTACATATCCATACGGCATCGGCAGCGGGAGTTATTTCGCATACGCCCCCGGCGGTACTGCTGAGTACCGCCTTACACACCATTTCATTCTTCGCGGAGACTACGAATACCAGATTTGGCCGTCCGCGCCGGGCCTGGCATTTACCTTCCCAAACCCAAGTCACGGCCTGACGCCGAATGGCTTCAGCGTGGGCGTCGCTTATAAGATTTTCTGAGCAAACCTGAGACAAAAATGAAAGCCCCGGATTCGGGGCTCAGATCGCCGACAAAATCATATCAATAAAGATTCTCATCATCTCAGAGGCTAAAGCATTTTCCCGATAGGTGTAGACCAGGCATCATGCCGTCATTCTGAGCCGCAGGCGAAGAATCTCCAGCCAGCCTGGCTGAGATTCTTCCCTTCACCACCCCATCACGTGAAAACCGCACGTGATGGGTACCCCGGTTTCGGTCGTCAGAATGACGGTGGTTACACCTGCACGAAAAATACTCTAAAGCCAATGTGTTTTGTGCAGATTACGGCACGATTGAAAAGTCGTGACCTGATACAAAACAGCGGTTGTCAGCACTCTCAGCCCCGAACAAATTCGGGGCTTTTCATTTCTTCAGCAGGTTTTTAGAAGTGGTAAGCAATGCCGATGGTCGGATTATTTAGATTGAAGTAGCGATTGGTGCGGTACTGCTCCAGTCCGAAATTCGGGGCCTTCATAACAATTCCGCGATACTCGGCGCGAATGTCCCAGCTGGGGCTCAACTCATAAGCAATGCCTGCTCCATACAGAAAACCCACATTGGTGCTCTGCTTGGCGTCAAGATCGGTGGTCTTCTGGTCCTTGATCGGACCAAAAATATATCCGCCGATGCCGGCTTCCGCAAATGGATTGAAATTCCTGAAGGTAAAGTTGTAGACGTAAGCGCCGGAAATCTCCTGCATGCGAGTATGCACACGGATCGAGTTGAAGCTGGTGACGTACTTCTGAATATCCTGCTGATACTGATAGTTCAGCTCAAGAGCGCTGCGGGGCGTAAGCATGTATCGATAGCTCGCCAATGCGCCGTAGACGCCAATGGTTCCATCCTGTTGCACCGTGTTTCCCAGCACGTGGTGGGGAATTAAGGCCGTCCAGCTTAAGCTCGCGTCCTGTCTGCTTTCCTGCGCAAAACCAGCCGCTGCCGAAAATGACAGCAACGCCAAAGACAACAAAATTTTCTTCATCCGTTTCGTGAACCTCTCGCCTGCAAAAAGCACCGCAGGCGCAACGCCTCTCGGGCTCGTCAATTTTAGAATTTTGGTGGACGGCAAGCGCCCACCACGTCATTGTACCTGTCGGGCGCCGTTTGCACAGCTACCTGCTTCGTTGTTTAGACGCAACGGCCTTTTTCTCGTCATATAAAAAAGGCTGGCCGCGGTCTTCTGCCAGCGCACGCACCACTCGCATAAAGGCCAGCGCTGCATAGGAGAGGCTCCCGTGCTTTCGATAAACGAGCCACAGCCGTCGCGAACAATCGAGTTCCGGAACGGATACTCCAACCAGTTCACCACGTGCAATCTCGGTCTGCACGGACAAGGCGGGCACCAGCGCCACACCATTCCCATTGGCAACGAAGCGCTTGATTGCTTCCAGACTCGGCAACTCAACGCCGATATTTAATGGGGTTTTGTGCTTCGCAAACGATTCTTCAACCAGCTTGCGCCGCGGGGAGGCGACGTTATGCGCGATGAAGTTTTCCGCGCCAAGATCGCGGATGCGCACCTTCTTTTCTCGCGCGAGCGCGTGCTTTGGAGGAACAACAAAGACCAGATCATCGGCGTAGACGGCAATTGCGCCCAGCTGGTCATCCTCGGGCTGGAAGGAGACAATGCCAAGCTCTGCGGTACGGCGCAGCACTTCATCAGGAATACGGCTGGCCAGCGATCTCTGTACCAGAATGGATATCTGCGGGTGCCGGCGGCGGAATTCATCGAGCACGGGCAGAAGATACAGGCAGGTGTATTCGTTTGCCGCCAGTGCGAGCCTCCCGCGTTCGAGCGAGCGCACCTCTTCCAATGCGCTCGCCGCCTCATTCCGCAGGTTCAGCAGCCGGTCGGCATATTCGCGCAGAACCTCGCCGGCCGCAGTCAACGTCCCATCGCGCGAGGCCCGTTCAAAAAGCGGCTCGCCCAGTTCTTCTTCCAGTTTGCGGATTACCTGGCTTACGGCGGGCTGGGTGCGGTGCAGGCGCACAGCGGCGCGGGAAAAGCTGCGTTCCGCGATGACAGCGAGGAAGGTTTCGAGCTGAGATAATTCCATAAATAAATTGCAAGTAGCTAAGGATGAATTAAGTCATCATAAGCGATTTTTATATTAATTCAAGAAATTAAAAATTTGAATTATGCGGCAAATTTTGCGAAACTGACTTCAGTCGAGGAACTCCCGATATGGCCCAAGAGAAGCTTCTTTTCTTTGACACGACCCTTCGCGATGGCGAACAGTCACCCGGCTGCAGCATGACCCAGCATGAGAAACTCCTGATGGCTCATGCGCTTGAAGATTTGGGCGTGGACATTCTGGAAGCAGGCTTTGCCATTTCCTCTGAGGGCGATTTTGCCGCTATTCAGGCTGTCGCGAAAGAAATACGCCGTCCGCGCATCGCATCTCTTGCGCGGGCGAAGCGTGAGGACATTGAACGTGCGGCGGCGGCGCTCGAGCCGGCCGAGCGGCCACGTATTCATATTTTTCTTGCCAGCTCGGACATTCATCTCCAATACAAGCTGAAGATCAGCCGCGAAGAAGCGCTGGAGCAGGCGGCAAAATCAGTCGCGCTCGCGCGGACGTATGTGGATGACGTGGAGTTTTCTCCGGAGGATTCGACGCGCACAGATATCGATTTCCTCTGCAAGATTGTGCAGGCTGCCATTGATGCAGGAGCCACAACGATCAACATGCCTGATACTGTTGGCTACACGACTCCCAGCGAGTATTGCGCCATGTTCCGCAGAGTGCGCGGGTGCGTCTCGGGCGCAGACAAGGTGGTCTTCTCATCGCATTGTCATAATGATCTTGGTCTTGCGGTTGCCAACTCTTTGGCGGCCATTGATGGCGGAGCGCGGCAGGTAGAGTGCACCATCAACGGGATTGGCGAGCGGGCCGGTAATGCGGCTCTAGAGGAAATCGCGGCGGCGCTTATCGTTCGCGCTGATAAGTATCCTGTTGAGCACAACCTGAAGGCCGAGCAGCTCTACCCTGTAAGCCAGCAGCTGGCCGGAATCATCAGCTTCGCGCCTTCGCCGAACAAAGCAGTCGTCGGCAGCAACGCCTTTGCGCATGAAGCCGGCATTCACCAGCATGGAGTGCTCTCGAACCCGCTGACTTACGAGATCATGACGCCCGCTTCGGTTGGTGTACCGGCGAACCGCATGGTTCTTGGCAAGCATTCAGGGCGACACGCGCTGCGCTCGCGACTGAATGATCTTGGCTATCAGCTTGGGCCCGCGGACCTTGATGCGGCTTACCGGGCTTTTACGGAGCTGGCTGATAAGAAGAAGGCTATTTACGATCAGGACCTGATCAATCTTGTTGCGCACCACAAGCGCCATGAAGATCTGATCTCAGCCGAGCCGGTCAGCGAAGCTGGTTGAAAAGCAGGCCCTGGACCCTGCCTCTTCGCTTCGCTCAGAGGCAGGGTCAGGATGACAACGACAAATATTTGGAGATGACGCAATCGATGAAGCTGAAGGTTCTTATCGTCGCCGGAGACGGAATTGGCCCGGAAGTGACTGCGGAAGCCGCGCGCATTCTGCGCTCTGTGGCTGAATGGGGCGGACATGATTTCGAATTGCGCGAGGCCTTGATCGGCGGAGTCGCCATCAAAGCGCAGGGGACGCCGTTGCCTCCAGCGACTCTCGATGCCGCGCTGGAAAGCGATGCGGTGTTACTTGGGGCTGTCGGCGGAAATGAATTCAACTCTCTACCGCCGGATCGGCGTCCTGAAGCTGGTCTCCTGCAAATCCGGCAGGCTCTCGGTGGCTTCGCAAATCTGCGGCCGGCATTCGCGCATCCGGCGCTCGCGGCGAATTCGCCCCTCAAACCGGAAGTCATCGACGGAGCCGACATCCTCTTTGTGCGCGAGCTGCTCGGCGGCCTCTACTTTGGTGAGCCGCGTCAGTGGGACCGCGAAGCTGGTTCGGCCTGGAATACGATGCGTTATACCCGCGATGAAGTCGTTCGCGTGGCGCGTGTTGCCTTCAACCTCGCGCAGAAGCGGCGCAAGAAGCTGACTTCTGTAGATAAGGCAAACGTACTCGAAGTTTCGCAGCTCTGGCGCGCTACTGTCACTGAAGTTGCAAAGGACTTTCCCGAAGTTGCGCTCGAACATCAATACGTGGATGCCATGTCTATGCATCTGATGAACACACCGCGCAATTACGACGTGGTGCTGACGGAGAATCTTTTCGGTGACATTCTCTCCGACGAGTCTGCCGTCATCACCGGATCGCTGGGCATGCTTCCTTCGGCCACCATCGGCGGACAAGTGAATTTGTATGAGCCCGTCCACGGTTCTGCGCCGGATATTGCAGGCAAGGGTCTGGCCAATCCGCTGGGCGCGATTTTGACAGCAGCTATGCTGCTGCGTCATTCGGCGAATCTCGAACAGGACGCACATGCCATCGAGACCGCTGTCCGTAAAGTTTTGGAACAGGGTTACCGCACCGCTGATCTGGCGCGCAGCGAGAGGGACAAAAAGATGGTCCTTTCAACGCAGGCCATGGGCAAGCAGGTGCACGACGCGCTGAACGAGATCATTGATAAGCGGCAGGCAATGCATGCTGTTTAAAAGTTTTTTCGAGCTGTCATTCTGATGATTAAGGAAAGAACAATCCCAACGATATCGGTTAGTCAGCATCGCTGAGATTCTTCATTTCGCTCAGAATGACGAAATATACAGCTGTGACAAACGACGGAGTAATGATGTCCGAACCAAAAACACTCTTTGAGAAAGTCTGGAAGCAGCATCTCGTCGCCGAACCCGCGAACGAGCCTGCACTACTCTACATCGATCTGCATCTGGTGCATGAGGTCACATCACCGCAGGCATTCGACGGCCTCCGCATGGCCGGACGCAAGCTGCGCCGTCCTGACCGCACCATCGCCACAGTCGATCACAATGTTCCGACCACGGCGAATCGCCTCATCATTGAGGATGCCATCGCGGCGAAGCAGATCGATGCGCTGCGGAAGAACTGCAAGGAGTTCGGCGTTGAGTTTTATGACATTCAATCACCGCGGCAAGGCATCGTTCATGTCATCGGCCCTGAACTGGGTCTCACCAAGCCCGGCATGACTATCGTCTGTGGCGATTCGCACACGTCGACGCACGGCGCGTTTGGCGCGCTGGCTTTCGGCATCGGCACTTCTGAAGTCGAGCACGTGATGGCGACGCAGTGCCTGCCGCAATCGAAGCCGAAGACCTTCCGCATTTCCGTCGAAGGCGAGCTGCCGCCTGGAGTCACGGCGAAAGACATCATTCTCGGCATCATCGGCCGCATCGGAACAGACGGCGCAACCGGCCACGTAATCGAATATGCCGGTTCGGCCATCCGTGGGCTTTCGATGGAAGGCCGCATGACCATCTGCAATATGAGCATCGAAGCGGGCGCGCGCGCCGGCATGATCGCTCCCGATGAGACGACCTTCGCCTATCTCAAGGATCGCGGCTTCGCTCCGCAGGGCAACGCCTGGGATGAAGCGGTTGCGGAATGGCGCAAGCTCAAGACCGATCCCGGCGCGAAGTTCGACCACGAACTGGTCATCAAGGCCGAAGACCTGGTTCCGTATGTCACCTGGGGTACGAACCCCGGTATGGTGGTTCCGGTGACAGACCGCGTGCCCGGCCCTACCGAGTCGCAGTCGGAAACCGACCGCCGCGCTGTGAACCAGGCGCTGACATACATGGACCTGAAACCCGGCACGCCGATGGAAGAGATCACCATTGACCGCGTCTTCATCGGGTCCTGCACCAACTCGCGTATTGAAGACCTGCGCGCTGCCGCCAAAGTTGTTACTGGATA
>Ga0209581_1002517_pt1 | contig 17326 bp, 12 predicted proteins | sample Coa_R2_FD_187160 | JGI IMG/M metagenome (GOLD analysis project Ga0209581, IMG submission 187160) | Surface soil microbial communities from Centralia Pennsylvania, which are recovering from an underground coalmine fire - Coalmine... | ecosystem: Environmental > Terrestrial > Soil > Unclassified ...
TCGTCCGCGCCGAGCCGCCGCTGCAAGGAGGCGAGGCTCCCGGCCATCTCGTCGAGCACGCGCCCCTTGCGTTGAAGGACGGTCGTCGCGGCGAGGTCGCACGCGCGCTGGTCGTCGCGCGCGTAGCGGACTTGGAGCGTGATGGTCTGATTCGTCTGGTCTGTGAGGAAGTCGAAGTAGGCGAGCTGTTCGTCCTGCGAGCCGGCGTAGAGCCGGAGTTCGTTGTCGCGCTCGATCAGCGCGTTGGCCCGCGTCTGAAAGGCGACGGCCTGTTTGATGTCGCCCTCGGCCTCGTAGAGTCGCGCCACGGCGTTGAGCGTCTCCGCAACGTCGGGGTGATCCCGGCCCAGAGCCTTCTCCCTGATGGCGAGCGCGCGCTGAAACAGCGGCTCGGCCTTCGCGTAATCGCCCTCGTAATAGTAGATGCCGGCGAGTCCCATCAAAGTAAACGCGATGCCGGAGTGTTCAGCCGGGAGCGCCTTCTCTTTGATCTTCAGCGAGCGCTGGTACATTGACTCGGCCTTCGCGTACTCGCCTTTGATGACGTAAACGTCGGCGAGGCTCTCCAACTGATCTATGAGCCTGACGTTGTCCGGCCCGACCGCCTTCTCCGTTATCGCCAGCGCGCGAAGGATGGCCGCCTCCGCCTTGTCGTACTCGCCGAGGCCGTTGTACATGACCGAGAGGTTATTCAGGACGCGCCCCACGTCCTCGTGGTCGGGGCCGAGCGCCTTCTCCCAAATCCGCAGCGAGCGCTCCGTCACCTCCGCGGCCTTCGCCCAATCCTTCTTCGCGCCGTAGAGCGCGCCGAGGTTGAAGAGAACCTGTCCCACGTCCGGGTCGTCCGGCCCCTCCAACTTCTCTCGAATCGCCAGCGCGCGCAACTGCATCTCCTCGGCCTTCGCGTAATCGCCGGTCACGCGATAGACGGTTGCCAAGTCAGTCAGCGAGGCGGCGACGAGCGTGCTGTCCTCACCCAGAACTCTCACCCGACCGTCGAGCGCCTCTCGGTGGAACTGCGCGGCCTTCGCGTAATCGCCTTCCTCCTTGTAGATGATGCCGAGGTTGTAGAGAACCATGAGAGAGTCCGGGTGGTCGGCCCCTTCCGCTTTCTCAAGGACGCTGCGCGCGCGCAGAAAATAGTCTTCGGCTTTGGCGTAATCTCCCTTGCCGTGATAAATCCCGCCGAGCCGGTTAAGAGCCTTGCCCATCAGCGTGCTCTCGGTCTCACCCGACTTCTCCAACTCGCCGACCAAGCCCTCGGCGAGCGGGAGCGCGTCGTCGTACTTCCCCGCGAAATACAACTCCGTCACTCTGGCGATCTGCTCGCGCCTTCGCTGGGCCAGCCTGTCTTTGTCGGTCGCGTCGCGCAGCTCGGCCACGCGAATCTCGTAACGCCCCGGCGGAAGTGATTTGTACTTCGGCGCGACGGCGATCCTGTACGCGCCGGACGCGGGCGCGACGAACTCAAGAACTTCCTGACCGCGCGGGCGACTGTCGCCGTCAGCTTCATTAACCAGCTTGTCGTCCGGCGCGAACAGGCGCACGACCACATCCACGCCGAGTTGCCGAATGACGACGGAGGCGTATTGGCCGGAGGCCAGCGTGATTCGATAGGCGTGCGTCTGCCCGCCGGAAATCTCGCGCTCGACGGCGCGGCCCGGCGCGAGCGCGGTGTCCGCGTCCTGCGCCGGTGTGCTTTGCCGCGGCTGTCTCGATGCGGGCTGATTAACAGGCGAGCGGCTGCCGAACGCACACACGCTCTGACTTCCGTCGAGCCACACACAGACGAGAGGCAGTAGAAGGAGCGTGAGGCGCAGACCTGCCGGGGCCGAAAATTTCGTTCGCCGATGACCCGTTAGCCGTCTGGACATTAGTCCTCGTTTATGCGGGGCGATGAAACTTTTTTACTGCGGGGCGGGCGAGCCATTATTTCATAAACCGGCGTCGGGGCGACAAAATTTTCGGCGCGGCCCGACGACCGGCCCACTGTTTAAGCCGTCAGCCTCAAACCTTTCGTGACCCGCAAGCGCGAACGCGCGTCCGGCGTTTCCCGTTGGGCGTGAGACGACTTCGCGTGAACGTTCACGCTCCGAGTTGTGATAACCTAGCGCGCCGTCGGCGGAGACGTTCGGACAAGCGCGAGCGTCGTCGCGCGGCGACGGGCACTCTTCAAAAAGATCAGGAGACAGGTATGCGGCGGACGTTGTTGCGGGGCGCGTGCGCGCTCGCCTTCACATTTCTGACGGCCTGCGCGGCGCGCGCGCAGCAGGTCGTCAACATCTGGCCCGGCGTCGCGCCGGGTTCCGAAAGTTGGACGCAGAAGGAGCGGACGATAGAGAACACTCCGCTCGGAACGGTCGTCTTCAACGTCGTGACGCCGACGCTGACGGCCTACCTGCCGGAGCGCTCGAAGGCGACGGGGACGGGCGTCATCATCGCGCCCGGCGGCGCGTTCGTCGCGCTGGCGATGGACTTGGAAGGCAAGAGTGTCGCGCAGTGGCTTCAGCAAAGAGGCATCGCCGCGTTCGTGCTCAAGTACCGCATCATCGAGAAGCGCGGCGAAGGCATCCCCGCCGACCTTGACATGGACGAGGCCGGCAAGTACGGCATCGCCGACGGCATCCAGGCGCTCAAGGTCGTCCGCAAGCACGCGGCTGAGTGGAACGTCGCGCCCGACCGCGTCGGCTTCATCGGCTTCTCGGCGGGCGCGATGGTCGCGAGCGGAACGTTGCTGCAAGAAGACGCGTCGGCCCGCCCGAACTTCGCGGCGATGATCTACGGCGGGCCGTTCGGCAAGATGCCCGCGATCCCGTCGAAGCTGCCGCCGATGTTTCTCGCGTGGGCGCAGGACGACCCCGTGGCGCTCGCGCCGGTCGTCAGGTTTTACGACGCGCTCAAGGCCGCAGGGCACAAGCCGGAGGCACACGTCTTCAGCTCCGGCGGCCACGGCTTCGGCCTGAAGAAGCAGGGCACGACGAGCGACCACTGGATCGAAGAGTTCTACTTCTGGCTGGAAGCGCAAGGCTTCGCCAAGCCTGTGTAAACGTCCGGCCTCCGAAGAAACATGATTGACGCCTCGGCGGGGGCATCGTCCCGCACGGCGTAAGCTCACGCGTCACCTCTCACCCTCGCGCCGCCGACACGAGCTTTGTGATTACTTGAAGGAGACGAAAGGTATGAGCACGAGCAAACGTTTGCTGCTGGCCGTCGCGGTGGTTTGCGTGGCGGCGTTGACGTGTTACGCGCAGGGCGGCGCGCAGGACGACGCGGCGCACACGCCGCAGAAGGGCAGCGCCGAAAGACAGGCCATCATGGACGCGCTGCGCGGCGATCAGAAGGTCGTCTTTCAAGTCCACTTCCTGAAAGTCCATCACGGCTGGGCGTGGGCCGACGTGACGCCGCTCGACGGCAAGGGCAAGCCGACGGCGGAAGGCGGGCCGCAGTTGCTCCATCTCGAAGGCGGCGTCTGGAAGGTCAAGGACTTGTCGAAAGTCCCCGAAGACCCGGACGACCCCGAAGGCGCGGAGGACGCAAGCCCCGTCTTCGTCCGCAACGTCCAAAAGACTTTCCCCGGCGTGCCCGCCGACATCTTCCCGAAGCCGAGCCACTGAAAGCGTGCCCCGCGCGACTCGTCTTCGCGGCGTTGACACCTCCGCAAGATGGGGCATATCTTTCAAGCCAAAGGTTCAGGCATGAAAGCTAAAGATGCGGCGGCGAGGCTTGCTCTCGCGCTCGCTTTGTCCGCCCTGCTTGCGGCGGCGGACGCGCGCGCGCAAGGGCCGAGTCCGCCTCCGACAGCGCAGGACATCTCTGGCCGCTACGAGGGCGTCGCGAAGACCGAGGCGCACGGCGACATCCCCATCGCAGTCGAGGTCAGGCAGCAGAACGGCGCGATCACAGGCTCGATGAACACGCCGCTCGGCGACCTCTCGATCACCGACGGAAGCTTCAACGGCAGCACGCTCACGCTCAAGGTCGAATCCTACGACGACGTGGGGACGATCACTGCTACGGTCGAAGGCGGCAAACTCGTCGGCGAGTTCAGCGGGTTCGGCGAGAAAGGGCGACTCGAACTCAAGAGGACAGGCCCGCCAAGCCCCGTCGTTGACACGCGACCCGTCGCGACGCTCAGTGCCGAGAAGTGGCGCGAGGACTTGCGCTACCTCGCAACGGAGCTTCCGCGCCGTCACAAGAACGCGTTTCACTCCGTCACGCGCGAGCAGTTCGAGAGCGCCGTCGCCGACCTCGACAAAAAGATTCCCTCGATGCAGTCGAGCGACATCGTGATGGGCCTCAGCCGCATCGTCGCGATGATCGGCGACGGCCACACGTTCATTGAGTGGGGCGGCCTCTACCCCGGCGTGCCGCTCCGCCTCTACTGGTTCGGCAGAGAGCTTCGCGTGACCGAGACGGTCGAGCAGTACCGCCGCGCGCTCGGCACACGCGTCGTCCGAATCGGCGGCGTTGACGTTGCGGAGGTGTTCCGCCGCGACCAGCCTTACATCGTTCAGGGCGAGAGCGAGGGCTTCGTTCTGAGCGCCAACGCCGGGGCGATGACAAACCCGGCCCACTTGCACGCGCTCGGACTCGTGCCCGACACGACACACGCCGCGTACGCTTTCGCGGACGACCGCGGCAGGCGCTTCACGCTCACGCTCAAGGCCACAGCGCCGGGCGAGCACCTGACCTGGATTGACGCGGCGCGCGCGACGCCGCTCTACCGCAAGCGGCCCGACGAGCCGCTCTGGTTCGAGTACCTGCCGGACTCTCAAACTCTCTACCTCAACTTCGCGGGCTACCCGCGCCGCCCGGAGTTCCAAAAATTCTCGCAGGAGTTCTTCGACTTCGCCGACAGCCACGCGGTCAGGCGCGTCGTCGTTGACATGAGGCTGAACGGCGGCGGCGACTTCAGCCGCGGGCGCGACTTCATCATCTCGAAATTCAAGCAGCGACCGGCGCTCACCGCGCGCGGACACCTGTTCGTCATCATAGGCCGGTGGACTTTCTCGGCGGGGATGGCGAACGCCTCGGATTTCAAGAACGAGTTTCACGCCGTCATGGTCGGCGAGCCGACGGGCGCGCGACCGAACGGCTACCAGGAGAACCGCGCGTTCGCCCTGCCGAACTCGCACCTCTCGGTCTCCTACTCGACACAGCTCTACAAGTTTCAGGAGCAGGACACGCCCGGCATCATCCCCGACAAGAGGATTGACCCCGACTGGCCGTCGTACAAAGCCGGCAGAGACCCCGTGCTCGAATGGATACTCGCGCAGCCCGTGGATAAATAGTCCGGTTGGATTTGCGTCGGACGAACCGTGTCAGTCGCGCGTTCCTCGGCGGCTCTGTTTCGTCGGCGTGCGAATGTGGTATAAGCGCGGTTCATGAAGATAAACCGCCGCGACTTTTTAATCGCCTCTTCCTCGGCGTGCCTGCTCGCGCAGAACGTCAAACCTTCTCAGGCTCAGACGCGACGACAGGCAGCCGCCCCGAAAAAGTTTTCGGTCGAGGGCCGTCAGGTTTCCGTCTATACGACCGCCGAGAACACAGATCACAGGCTCTCCGCCACCGGCACGCTGACCTTCAAGCGGATGGGACAGCCGCTCGAAACACAAGTCTGCGTCTTCGTTGACCCTTCGCGGACTTACCAGACGCTCATCGGCATCGGCGGCGCGCTCACCGACGCCGCGGCGGAGACCTTCGCGAAACTGCCCGAAGACAAACAGCGCGAGTTGCTCGAAGCCTACTACGACCCGGCCAAAGGCATCGGCTACACCTTCGCGCGGACGAACATTCATAGCTGCGACTTCTCAAGCGAGAGCTACACCTACGTCACGGAAGGCGACAAGGATTTAAAGTCATTCAGCGTCGCGCACGACCGGCGCTTCCGCATCCCGCTCATCAAACGCGCGGCGGCTGCGACGGGCGGTCGCCTCACGCTCTTCGCAAGCCCCTGGAGTCCGCCCGCCTTCATGAAGGACAACAACAACATGCTCCACGGCAGGAAGCTGAGGCCGGAGTTTTACCAGTCGTGGGCGAACTACTACGCGAAGTTCATCAAGGCGTACCAGGCCGAGGGCGTCAACGTCTGGGGCGTCTCCGTGCAGAACGAGCCGATGGCGACGCAGACGTGGGAGTCGTGCATCTACACCGCCGAAGACGAGAGGGACTTTCTGAAGAACTACCTCGGCCCGACGCTTCGCAAGGAGGGCCTGGGCGACAAAAAGATTCTCGCTTGGGATCACAACCGCGATCTCATCTACCAGCGCGTCTCAACCATCTTGTCTGACCCGGAGGCCGCGCGCTACGTCTGGGGCATCGGCTATCACTGGTACGAGCCTTGGAGCGGCGGCCAGCCGATGTTCGACAACGTCAGGCTCGTGCACGAGGCTTTCCCCGACAAACACCTCCTCTTCACCGAAGGCTGCAACGACAGGTTCGACGCGCAAAGGCTCAACGACTGGAAGCTCGGCGAGCATTACGGCAACTCGATGATCAACGACTTCAACAGCGGCACGGAGGCGTGGACTGACTGGAACATCCTCCTGGACGAGACGGGCGGCCCCAACCACGTCGGCAACTTCTGCTTCGCGCCCGTCCACGCCGACACGAAGTCGGGACGGCTCATCTACACGAACGCTTATCATTACATCGGACACTTCTCGAAGTTCACCCGACCGGGAGCGAAGCGCATCGCGAGTTCGCCGAGCCGCAGCGCGCTCATCTCCACGGCGTTCGTGAATCCCGACGGCAGGGTCTCGGCGGTCGTGATGAACGAAGGCGACAAGGAGGTCTCTTACTACCTCTGGGTGGAAGGCGAGGCCGCGCAGGTGACGAGTCCGCCGCACTCGATTCAGACGCTCGTGTTCTGAAGAGACCGGCGCGGCGCGCCGAGAACCGCGCAACGCGCCGAACGACGCCGAATCACTCTTGCGTTGGCGATATTTTAGAGCTAGGTTTGAAGCCGCATAGGTTTGAAGCCGCAAGCGCGGGCACTCGTCAACAAGAGGATTGCCGACGAGCAGACAAAGCCGCGGCGAAGTTGGCGGAAGAGAAAGGGGGCAACAAATGACAATCGGTGGCGGCGAGAGGTCGAACTATCCGGGGCTGATTCTGTTTCTGGCGGGGTTGGTCGTCGGAGCCTTCGCGATCTACGGCGGCGCGACCGGCACGACGAGCGGGCCGCAGACGGCGGGCGCGATCATTCTCACCGCCGCGGGTTGCGCGCTCATCGCGGCGAGGAAGGACGAAGCGAAATGACGCCGACCTTAACCTCACCCGCCGGTCGCCGCAGCCGGCGCGCGGCGGTTTACGTCGCGGCCTTCGCCCTCCTCGTCGCCACGCTCTGCTTCCCGCCCGGCGGCGTCGCGCCCTACCCGCCCAAAGTCTTGGCCGCCGCCGACCCGACCGTGTGGAGTCTGGTCTGGGACGACGAGTTCAACGCGCCAGACGGCACCGGCATTGACACGACGAAGTGGACTGCCGAGACGGGCGGCAACGGCTGGGGCAACAACGAGCTTGAGACTTACACCAGCCGCACACAGAACGCTTCTATCAGCAACGGCACGCTCGTCATCAAGGCTACAAAAGAGGACTTCACCGGCACGGACGGGATACTTCGTCACTACACGTCGGCGCGTCTGAAGACACAGGCGAAGTTCGAGCAGGCTTACGGGCGGTTCGAGGCGCGCGTCAAGGTTCCTTTCGGGCAGGGACTCTGGCCCGCCTTCTGGATGCTCGGCAACGACATCTCGACCGCGGGCTGGCCCACGTGCGGCGAGATGGACATCATGGAGAACATCGGTCGCGAGCCTTCGACCGTCCACGGCTCGATGCACGGCCCCGGCTACTCCGGCGGGAACCCCCTCACCGCTTCATATTCTCTGCCCGCGGGCAAGAATTTCTCCGACGATTTCCACACTTTCTCGGTCGAGTGGGAGCCGAACGTCGCGCGCTTCTACGTTGACGGCCTGCTCTACCAGACGCGCACGCCCGCAGACCTGCCCGCCGGAGCGAAGTGGGTCTTCGACCACCCGTTCTTCATCCTGCTCAACGTCGCGGTCGGCGGCACGTGGCCCGGAAGCCCCGACCAGACGACCACGTTCCCGCAGACGATGCAGGTTGATTACGTCCGCGTCTATCAGCGCTCGACGCCTTCGAGCACGCCCGTCGTGATGACCGACGACAGTTCCGGTCACGCCGTCGCTTTCGACTCCGAGACGTGGCTCGCCGAGCCGTTCACGGTCGCGAACGACAACAACATCAGCCAGGATCATCGCACGAGACTCGCGCTCTTCGTCGCGAACCTCGACCTCAAGCCCGGCGACGACGCGTCGCTCGTCACGGCGCAGGCCGAAGACGGGCAGGGCAACGTCTTCCCCCTGACGGTCGAGGCCATAGGCCGTGTGCCGCAGTTCGACTGGATAACCGAGGTGATCGTTAAATTGCCGGACGGGTTGAGCAACCTCAACCAGGCCTCGATCAGCGTCCAGGCGCGCGGACAGACGAGCAACAAGGCCGTCGTCGCCATCACGCACTGAAGCAGCCGCGCGCCCGGCTGAACTACTTTCTTTCCCGGCTCAGGCCGTCAACCAATGCGGCGAGGCCGCCCGCGTCTTCCTCTTCGAGTCCGCCGAAGACGAGGCTGAAGCCGACCATCTCCATGTGATACTTCACCGTGCCGCGGAGCCGGAGCCAGCGGTCGTCGTTCGTCCACACGCGGAGGAAGAGCGGCTGCCCTTCGGCCACGGCGACCTTCGTCTTCACGAAACACCTCTTCAGGCCGATCCGCGTGACGACCCCGTTGCGCGGCGTGCTGGGCGTCGCGCCGAAGGCGCAGGGCATCTCGACGAGGAAGTGCGATTGTGTCTTTGTACTTTCCACGTTGAATCCGTAAGGCACGCCCCGTGCCGCCGAAACATCCGACGGGCGGAAGTGGCGGCGGGCGTGCCGGGCGTCAATCTTCCATGAAGGGGCTGATCGTCTTCACCGCCGCGGCGGGCTGTGCTTCTTCCAACAGGATTAACGCCTCTAAAAAATCTTCCCCTTCCTCGTCCGTCGGCGCGAGCGTCTTCACGGGAGGCTCCGGCGACTGCTCCACAGCCGGGAACGGCGGCGGCATGAACGACCGCAGCACGTCGCCCGCGGGCGGCTCCGGCGGCGCGACGTTCGACGGCTGCTCCTTCGCCTGCGGGAGCCGCGGCAGCTCGTCGCGCTTGTGCGTCTTCACGAGCCTCTCGTCCGTCTCGATGATGATCTTCTCGGCGTCCGCGGCGTTCGACGGGCGCGAGAAGTAGTAGCCCTGCCCGTACTCGCACCTCAGGTCGCGCAGAATCTTCAACTGCTCCTTCGTCTCGACGCCCTCGGCCACCACGTCCATGCCGAGCACCTGCGCGAGCATCACGACCGAGCGGACGATCTCGACGTTCTCCGTGTTCTCCGCCATGCGCGTGACGAACGAGCGGTCGATCTTCAGCGTGTTAATCGGGAAGCGGTGCAGGTAAGAGAGCGACGAGTAGCCCGTGCCGAAGTCGTCAATCGCGAGCTGCACGCCGAGGTCGCGCAGTTGCGTGAGCATCTCCGTCGCCGAGTCGATGTTGTCCATGACGGCGCTCTCGGTGATTTCGAGCTTCAACTGGCGCGGGCTGATGCCCGTCTTCGCCAGCACGCCCCTCACCTGTTCGAGCAGGTTCGGGTTGTTGAACTGCTTGCAGGAGAGGTTGACGCTGATGAAGAGCGGCGTCGCCGTGCCGTAGTCCCTCTCCCACCGGCGCATCTGCTTGCACGCCTGGTGCAGCGCCCACTCGCCGACGGCGATTATCTGCCCGGTCTCTTCGGCGATTGAGACGAAGTCGAGCGGCGAGATCAGGCCGCGCTCCGGGTGGTGCCAGCGCAGCAGCGCCTCGAAGCCGCAGAGCCTGAAGTCGTCGAGCGAGACGATGGGCTGGTAGAGGAGGAAAAACTGTTTCTTTTCGAGCGCCGCCCGCAGGTCGGTCTCGATCTGGAGGAGGTTGACGGCGGAGGCGTGCATGCTCTGGTCGAAGACGACGTGGCGCGCTTTGCCCAGAGACTTCGCGCGGTACATCGCGGTGTCGGCGTCGCGCAGGATGTCCTCCGGGTCTTTGTAGCCGCCCGTGCCGACGGCCACTCCGATGCTGACCGTCGTGAAGACCTCGCGCCCGCCGAGGCTGAACGGCGCGGAGACTTCCCTCTGTATCCGCTCGGCGAGCGCGACCGCCTCGTTCTCTTCCGTCAGGTCTTCGACGAGGATCGTGAACTCGTCGCCGCCGACGCGCGCGACCGTGTCGCCCTGCCGCAGGCATCCTTCGAGACGGCGCGCGACCTCGACGAGCAGTTGGTCGCCGATCATGTGGCCGAGGGAGTCGTTGATGATCTTGAAGCGGTCGAGGTCGCAGAAGAGGACGGAGAAGCGCGTGCCCTCGTGGCGTTGCGCGCGCGCTATCGTCAGCTTCACGTGGTCGGCGAAGAGCGCGCGGTTCGGCAGCCCGGTGAGCGGGTCGTGGAACGCGTCGTAGCGCAGTCGCTCTTCGGACTGCTTCCGCTCGGTGATGTCCTGAAGTTGGAGGATGAGATAGACCTCTTCGCTCTCGGCGTCCTCGAAGCGCGCGACGTTCCAGAGCGCCCAGACCCTTTCGCCGCCGCGCCGCTTGTGCCGCACTTCCATCTGGAGCGAGTCCGAGTGACGCCGCAGGACGCTCTTGAGTCCGGCCATCACCGGCCCCAAGTCCTCCTGCTGCGTCACGGCCTGAAGGCTCGAACAGACCAACTCCGACTCCGTGTAACCGAGGAAGCCGCACAGCGAGCGGTTGACTCTCAGGAGCTTGCCCTTCGACGAAAGCACCGCCATCCCTATCGCGGCGCTGTTGAAGACGGCTTCGAGCGTCGGCCCGCCCGCCGCGGCGGCGTCCGCCCGGCTCGTCTCGGCGGCTGTCCGCTGCGGCGCTTCCGGCCTCGACTTGTAGGCGCGGTAGAGCGCGTACGCGGCGGAGACCGCGGCGAGCGCGGGGAGCGAGTCGAGGCTGCTGACGCGAGCGAGTTGGACGTAGAGGACTGCCGCGGAAGAAGGGATCAGGTAAGCCAGCGCGCCCCAGCCGAACGACTTCAGATAGAGCCGCGCCGAGAACCTCCCGCCCGCGCCGGGGCCGTAAACCGAGACCGGCACGGACTCGACCGCGGCCTGCGCCGCCGAACAGGCGGCGACGCCGAGCGCCGCGGAGAGTGCCGGGCCGAATGCCGCCGCGCGGTCGAACCAGAGCAGCGCGCCGGCAGAGCCGAAGGTCGCCGCCGCCGCCAGCATCGAGTCGCAAAAGAAGCTCCGGCCCTCGCGCGCGAGGCGCAGCGCGGAGACGAGCGCGACCGCCGCGGCGAGCGGCACGGCAGCGCCGAGGCCGCCGTACATCGCGGCGGCGAAGACGAACGCGGAAGAGAGCGGGACGACGGCGCTCGCGCGCGGGACTTTGACGTAGAGCAGCGTCCCCGCCGTCAACGCGCAGAAGGCGACGAGCAGGTAGCGCGCGTCGCCCAGTGGAAGTGGCGACGCGAAGAGTGAGGCGGCGATGGCGGCGACGCCCGACCCGCACGCCAGAGCCGCGTAGGCGAATGACGGACGCTCTTTGTAGTTGAGAATCATTTTTTGAACAGCTCACGTGTAAGGCCGCGCGAGGGCGAGACGAGCGGCAGGGGGCGCGAGGTGAAAATGTGTGCGACGTTGAATAGCGCGGCGCACGCACGATGCAGACGAGTCGCGTGCGAAACCGCACGCCACAAGCAAAGTACATGCCCGCCGTCGCCCACAGTCTGCGAGGCACAGTTCGTGCGGTCGGCAAAGGCATATCGTCATCCCGCGGCGAAGTGAGGCCGATTTGCCGTCGCGGGGTGACGAATAAAGTCAGGCCGGCGGTGACAATTATCGTCACGAGAACAGGGAAGGTCGGAGCGCAGGTGACACGGGCGCGCAGTTCCTGGAAATAAATCGCGCCTCTTCCAGAGAAGCTGAAGCGGAGAGACGTTCGCGCCGTTGGCACGAGACTTGTTGCCTTTGCGCGCGGCGTGTGTCCAACGCCGTCTGCGAGAGTCACGGCGTCCGCCGATGCGCTCGCGTCTCGTTCGTCCGAAAGCCGCCCCTAAAAACTTATGAACGCAAAACAGGAAGAGAGCATCGCCCTCGGCCCCGCGGAAGACTCGGTCTTCTTCGCGGCCACGGAAGCGCCGCCCGCCGTCACGCCCGCTCCTGTGCGCGGCCAGACGACAGACACTTACGCCGTCGCCGTCCGCGTACTGAGAATCGCGCCGGCGTGGCTGCTCGTCACCTCGGTCGCCTTCGTCACGCTCACGCTGCTGCTCGGCTGGGTCAAGCCGGGCGCGGACGCTTCCGGCGAAGCCTACCTCAGCCCCAACGACTCGAAGGTCGCCGCGACCGTTCCCCCCGCGTCGCCCTCGCCCTCGATGCCCGCGGCGAAGCAGGAGAAGCCGAACGGCGCAGCCGCGCAACCGGCAGGCGGAGTCGCGCAAGCTCCGAGCGCCGCCGTCGCTAACACGGAGGCGAAGGCGAGCGTCGAACCGACGCCGCTGCCCCAGCCTTCGACGGCACCCGCGCCGCAGCAGACTCAAACGAACGTCGCCGGCGACGCCGGACAAAAGTTCACCGTGCAGGTCGGCTCGCACAGCGACGAGTCTTCGGCGAACGAGCAGACCTCGCGCCTGCGCTCCGCCGGCTTCGACGCGCGGACTGTCGTCGCGGAGCTGCCGGGACGCGGCAAGTGGTTCAGGGTGCAGGCCGGAAGCTTCGACGACCGCGCCGAGGCGGCGAAGCAGGCCGCGGCGATGCGCTCGAAAGGCGTCGCGTCCGACACCATCGTCGTCCCGCAGCAATGAACGGGGCGCGACCGGCGGCACGTCATTCGACGCCGGATGACACCCCACTTAACTTCGACTGATTCAACTCCCGTTCGGGTCTGCAAATGAACTTCGAGCATCCGTCAGAGGCAGTCGGCTCCCACTTCGAGGTCGTCGAAGGCTACGCGCGCTTCTTCGCGAAGCCCGAAGTGCGTCTGCGCTTCCTCAAGAACACGCTCGCGCTGCAAGCCTCCTGCGGCGAACGCCTCGGCAACACGCTCGGCAGGTGGAAGAGGCTCAGGAAGTCGAAGCTCTACGAAAGGCTGCTCGCCTTCTCGCTCTACGGCGTCATCTTCCGCGAGATCGCGAAGCTGCTCCCTTCCGACTCCGGCGGCCAGCGCGGCCTGCTCCGCCTGCACACCGAAGCGCCGCTCTCGGCGCGCGTCTTCTACCGCTGCTACCAGGCGCGACACGCGCTCTGCGTGCTGGCCGTCGTCGCGTGCGTCGTGCTGGTCGCCGAAGGCTACCGCGCCGCCGCGTGGTCGGTCGCGCGCGCGAACACCTACCTCGCCGGGCGCTACCAGAGCGTCCAGAAAATCTACGCCGTTGACGCCGCGTCGCGGCAGGGCGCGGTCGCCGGAAGTCTCCCGTCGTACCAGCCCGAAAAGGTCTGGCTCGTCGAGCAGGGCGAAGGCTTCGAGCGCTACAGCAACGGCGCGCGCATCATCAGCTCGCTCGCCGTCGAGAATCGCCCGCGCCACTTCTACGCGTTCAAGCCGGGCGGCACGGAAGCGGTCGGCGGCGCGCAGACCAGCCCCGTCGGCATCGTCTATCACACTTCGGAGAGCGACCTTCTGCCCTTCGTCGAAGGCAACAGCGACTCAATCGAAACTCGCTCGAAGAACCTGCTCGACTACGTCAGAAAGAACAAGTCTTACAACTACCTCATCGACCGCTTCGGTCAGGTTTACAGGGTCGTGCCCGACGGCGAGACGGCCTACCACGCCGGCAATTCGGTCTGGTCTGACGGTCGCGTCACCTACGTCGGACTCAACGAGAGCTTCATCGGCGTCTGCTTCGAGACGAAGGCGGACGTGGGCGACGGCGGCGAGCAGTTGACCGAGGCGCAGATTCTCGCGGGCCGTCTTCTCACGCAGGTGCTACGCAGCCGCTACCAGTTGGACGACGCCAACTGCGTCACGCACGGACTCGTCTCGGTGAATCCGTCGAACGAGCGCATCTGCTTCCACCACGACTGGGCGCACGGCTTCCCCTTCGAGGCGATGGGCCTCTCCGACAAGTACAAAGTCCCGCCCGCGAGCGTCGCCGAGCTGGGCTTCACCTACGACGACGACATCGTCCGGCAGATCGGCGGCAGTCTCTGGCCCGGAGTGGCCGCGGCGGAAGACGCGTTCGCCAAGCGCGCCGCCGAGTCGCAGGCGAAGCGCGAGGAGTTGCGCGACCGGATGCGCTCGGTCTATCGCGAGCGGATGGAGCTTCAGGGCGCGCTCCAACCGGGCGCGCAGGACAAAGAAGATTCGAGCAAGGAGGCAGGCAGGTAGTTCGCCGCACGCGCGGCCCATTTGACAACCGGACGCTCTCACGGGCGCACGTTGCAAGTTCTTTCAACGCGAAGCGGCGAGCTTGAGCCGACGACGCCTCTCCGACGCACCCCCGCTCGGAACCACCCTTAACAAACACTTGAGGAGAAAATCATGGAAGAGAAGAATCAGACCCCCGCGGCAAACAAACCTGAACAGGCGGAGGCGAAATCCGGCCCCGTCGGACTCGACATCGGCACGAGCCGCATCGTCGTCGCCGACGGCCCCAACGGCGAGAGGACGCGGACGCAGCTCAACGCCTTCGTCCCCGTCCCCTGCTCCGAGATGGCCGAGAACATGCTCAAGGTCAGGGGGATGGTGTACGAGCGAAACTGCAAGAACCTCTACGTCTATGGCAACGACTCCGACTTCTTCGCGAGCTTCCTCAACACCGACGCCCGCCGGCCCATGCGCTCCGGCCTGCTGAACCCCGAAGAGGCCAACAGCCAGCACATGATCCAGCGCATCATCCAGACGCTCGTCCCGCGCGCGAAGAGAAACGAAGTGCTCTGCTTCAGCGTCCCCGGCAACGGCGACGGCGTCAACGGCAAGCTCGTCTATCACGAGGCTCTGCTCAAGCAGTTCCTCCAGTCGCTCGGCTACAACGTCAAGCCCCTGAACGAAGGTCAGGCCGTCGTCTTCTCCGAGCTTCAGGAAGACAACTTCACCGGCATCGGCATCAGCTTCGGCGGCGGGATGTGCAACGTCTCGGTCTCGTTCATGTCCATGCCGATGATCACCTTCAGCGTGCCGAAGGGCGGCGACTACATCGACCGCAACGTCGCCGAGGTGATGGGCGAGCAGAACGCGACGAAGGTTCGCATCTTCAAGGAAGAGAACCTCGACCTGTCGCGCGCGCCGAAGGACGACATGACGCGGGCGCTGCACATCTTCTACGACGACGTGATGAAGACGCTCATCGACCGCCTGCGCGCGGAGTTCTCGCGTTCGAGCCACCTGCCGAAAGTTGACCGACCGATGACGGTCGCGCTCGCCGGAGGCACGGCACGGCCCGCGGGCTTCCTCGACAAGTTCGAGGCGATGCTCCGCGCCGAAGGCGACTTCCCCGTCGAAATCTCCGAGGTGAAGCTGGCGAAAGACCCGCTCGCCGCGACGGCGCGCGGCTGCTACATCGCCGCGCTCTCCGAGACCAAGTAGCGCCGCTCTCAAACCCGGCGGCGGCAAACGCCTCTCGGCCCCACCGCCGTCGTCAACCCTCGCCGGACGTGCGCCGATTTTGCCGCGGGACGGGAAAGCGCCCCGCGGCTCCCCCTGCCCCTCGCGCTCGTCGGGAGAGTCAATGGACGAAGACGACCTCGAAATTGATATTGACGTGGAGGAGATTCGCGCGCGCGCCGCGCAGCCGACCCCCGCGCCGCGAGTCGCGGCGGAAGCCTCGCCGCAGGTGGCCGCGGGCGCGGCTGCGTCCGAACTCCCGCCGCAGTTCGCGCGCGTGACCGAAGGCATCGAGAACGCGCGCCTGCGCAACCTCGTCACGCACATCTACGCCAGACAGCTCAAGGCGCTCGCCACGCTCGCCGCCGTCGAGCGGATTCTCAGCGACAAGGGCGCGGCGGACGTGCTGCGTCTGTTCGCCGTCGTGAGGCGGCAGTGCTTAGACCTCTTGGCCTACCTCGGCAACGCGTTCGAGTCCGCCGACTTCCTCGACGAGGACGTGCGCGAAGCGCTCGACGGGATGCGCTTCGTCATCTCGCACGAGACGGCCAAGGTCTTCCGCCCGGACTTCGGCAGGCCGCAGTCGCGCGCCGAGATGACGCGCGCGTGGGGGCTTTTGAACAACTGCCTTCAGCAGACGGCGATCACGCTCGCGCAGGCGTTCGACGCGGCGGCGTGCGGCGAGCAGTTGTTCTCGGACTACCAGAGCAAGGTCGAGAACTCGCTCGCGCTCTACCGCGAGCTGAACGCGCTGCTCAGCAAGGTCGAGCGCGCGCGCGCGTCGAGCGGCATTCTCCTCAAGCACTCGCTCATCCGCCACGTCGAGCTTTTCCGCGACGAGACGATGCACTTCCTGATGTACCGCGACTGGGCCGAGTTCCAGGGCTTCGTCGAAAAACTCAAGGGGGCGTTCGAGGAGGTCGAGTCGTTCGACGGCGCGCTCCACGAGTTCGCGCTCTACCTCGACACGCTCATCCACCACGTCTCGATGCGCGAAGTCCTCCGGCGCGGCACGCCCGCGGCGCAGGAGGACGGCGCGCCGCTCGTCCGCGCCGCCGCGCCCCGCGTCGGCCAGCCGGTCGGTTGAACCGCCGATCAACTTGCCGCAGGTAAGAGCCTATGTCGTTTAAGGAAAGCAACGAGATCGTCTGGGTTGACGACGACTGCATCCTGCCCATCGAGCGCAGGCTGCACGAGCGCGTAATCGCATACCTCAGGGTGCGCTGGGAGGGAATGCTCGGTAGCCACGAGGGGACTGTGAGCGACATCAGCGAGGGCGGCTGCTTCGTCATGTCGGACGCGGCGCCGTCGGCGAGGGAGTTGCTCCGGCTCGAAATCGAGCTTCACACGGGCGAGTGGATCAAGATGTGGGGCGAGGTGACGAACATCTTCGACGGGATCGGCTTCGGCATCCGCTACACCGAGATTGACGAGGAGGTCGAGCCGGGCAAGTACGACAAGGGCATCAAGCAGATTCGCGCGCTGAAGTCGGCGGTCGCCGCGCTCAAGAAGTTCGACGCCTCGGTCGTCAGGCGGTACGGCGGCGAGTCGGTCGCGATACTCGTCGGCCTCGCCGAGTACAACTCGCTCCTGATGCTGACGCTTCCCAAAGTGAACAAGGGAATGTTGAGCCTGCCCGACTGTCGCAAGAAGACATCGCTCAAGCTCGCGGTCGAGGCATACGCCGACGCGGG
>Ga0209581_1002518_pt1 | contig 17326 bp, 17 predicted proteins | sample Coa_R2_FD_187160 | JGI IMG/M metagenome (GOLD analysis project Ga0209581, IMG submission 187160) | Surface soil microbial communities from Centralia Pennsylvania, which are recovering from an underground coalmine fire - Coalmine... | ecosystem: Environmental > Terrestrial > Soil > Unclassified ...
GATCGGCCTGGCGGACACTCTCGGCGTCGGCGTGTCCTACTTCTTCGGCGGCCTGGCCGAGCCCCCGAAAAGCCCCGCGGCGGAGCGGGTGGGAGACGGCGAGACGGCAGCAAGACCGGGCTTCGGCCGATCGCTGGCACTGGGCTCGTTCGTCGTCGCGTTCGGCGGCTCGGCGGCGGCCGAGGTCAAGCGGATCGCGATTGCCCGCTCGCGCAGCCTGGCGTTCCTGCCGGTGATGGTGATGCAGGACCGCAAGCTGGTCGAAAAGCACGCCAGAGCGGCCGGGCTCGGCGCCCTGTCGGTGAGCTACCTGACGTTCAACTCCGCGGCCTCGGCCAACGACGCCCTGCTCTCCGGCCAGGTCCAGATCGTCGCCGCCAATTCGACCGCGTTCCTGACCCTGTGGGACCGCACCCGCGCCAATCTCGGGGTGCGGGCGCTGAGCGCTTTGAGCCGGACGCCGTCCTACCTGGTGACGCGCAACAGCCGGGTGCGCAGCGTCGCCGATTTCGGCGAGGAGGACCGCATCAACGTGTTCGCGCCGCGGCTGACGCTGCAGGCGATCGTGCTGCAGATGGCGGCGGCCAAGGCGTTCGGTTTCGAGCATTACGGCAGGCTCGACCCGCTGACCGTCGGCCTGCCGGCGACGCAGAGCTCGATCGAATTGATCACCGGCGCCGGCGAGCTGACCGCCGATTTCTGCTTGCCGCCGTTCAGCTACGAAGAATTGAGGGTGCCGCACAACCACCTCGTGCTGACCTCCGACGAGGTCCTCGGCGGGCCGGTGACCTCGACGCTGATGTACACGACGCGCGAATTCCACGAGCGCGACCCGGAGGCGGTTCGCGTCGTCACCACCGCGCTCAACGAGGCCTTCGAATTCATCCGCGAGCACCGCGGCAAGGCGAGCGAGGCTTTCATCCGGGTCGGCGACGGCCGGATGACCCCGGCGCTGCGCCAGATGATCGACGATCCGCGGGTGACCTACGAGCCCGAACCGCGCGGGCTGACCAAGTTCGTCGATTTCATGTACCGGACCGGGGCGCTGCGCTCGGCGGCGCGCGACTGGCAGGAATTTTTCTTCGAACCCGAGGCGGCGGCGCTGAGCGGCGACTGAAAGGGTCATGCCGGCAGGACCGGCCGCTCGCCGCGGGCAACCGACAGGGCGATGCGCCATGCCGCCGTCGTCACGCGGTCGCGGCGCCGGTATCGCAGGGTCACGTTCCGGGGCCGCGCGACGGCTCGGCAATAGCCGCCCGCTGCCGCCGGTTTGCCTCGGCCGGCGAACGGTGCCAGTCTATCGCCGACCTTCCGGCCTGCAGGGATTGAGCCATGCCGACCATCGACCACCACGGCGCCGAAATCTACTACGAGGAGTTCGGCCGCGGTTTCCCGATCCTCACCTTCGCGCCGGCCGGGCTCGCCTCGACCATCGCGGTGTGGGGCCAGCCCTCGGCGCCGATCAACCCGATCAGCGAATTCGCCGACCGCTATCGCGTCATCGCGATGGACCAGCGCAACGCCGGCGGCCGCTCGCGGGCCCCGATCAGCGCGGCCGACGGGTGGGACGACTACACCGCCGACCATGTCGCCGTGCTCGACCATCTCGGCATCGACCGCTGCCACCTCTACGGCCAGTGCATCGGCGGGACGTTCATCGTCAACATGCTGAAGCACCACCCCGGACGCGTCGCCAGCGCCGTGCTGGCCCAGCCGATCGGCCGGGTCGGCCCGCTGCCGGCGCAGCGCTCGGCGCGGTTCGAAGCGTGGACGCAGACCCTCGGCGACCACCCCGAAGCCACCCCGGCGGTGCTCGAGGCGTTCTACCGCAATCTCTACGCGCCCGGCTTCGTCTACTGCGCCGACCGCGATTTCGTGCGGACCATCAAGGCGCCGTGCCTGGTGCTCGCCGGCAACGACGAGGCGCACCCCTATCCGATCTCGGAAGAGCTGTCGAAGCTGATCCCCAACTGCGAGTTCATTCCGGAGTGGAAGACCGGGCCGGCCTTGACCGCGGCGCGCGCACGGGTCAAGGAGTTTTTCGCCCGCCACACGCCGCGCGCGTAGCGCCGCGACGGGGCGTCGCAGCCGGGCGTCGCCGCGGCCGCAGGTGCGAAAGTCTGATGGCTGACGGCGGCGGCTTCGGCTAGGATTGGCGCCGTGCCGGTCCTCGCGGCGGCACGGCGACGAAGCAACGGGTCGGGCCGCGCGGGCGCGTCCTGCAATCGCGGACTTGGCGAATAGGGGGGAGCACAATGAATTTCCACGAGAAGACCCACACCACGCGCCGTTCGGTCCTGCGCGCCGGCGGAGCCCTGCTCGCGACCGCCGCAGTGCCGCGTCTGGTGCGCGCCGCCGAGAGCCATCCGCCGATCGGCACCTATCCGGCCGGCTCGGCGGGCGACTCGGTCTATATCGGCATCACCGTGCCGCGCACCGGCACTTATGCGCTGCAAGGCGAGGACGAGCTGAAGGGGATGCAGCTCGCGGTCGAGCACATCAACAACGGCGATCCGCTGATCAAGAAGATTTCGCCGAAGACCACCAAGGGCGTGCTCGGCAAGCAGGTCAAGTACGTCGTCGCCGATTCCGAGGCCAAGCCGAACACTGCGGTGCAGGAGCAGTCGCGCTTCATCAGCGAGAACAAGATCGTGCTGATGACCGGCTCGACCTCGAGCGCGGTGGCGGTGGCGCTCAACAAGCTGGCGCAGCGCGAGAAGGTCCTTTACGCGGTGGCGATCTCCGGCTCCAACGACACCACCGGCAAGGACTGCGTGCGCTACAGCTTCCGCCAGTGCTTCTACGGGCAGACCGCGGCGGCGGCGCTCGGCCCGGTGATGCTGAAGAATTTCGGCAAGAACAAGAAGGCCGCCTACCTGACGCCGGACTACACCTACGGCCACACGGTTCAGAAGTCGATCGAGGAATACCTCGCCAAGAACGGCGGCTGGACCACCGCGACCAACCAGGTTGCGCCGCTGGGGGCGCCGGATTACAGCTCCTACCTGCTCAACGTCGCCAATTCCGGGGCCGACTACCTGCTCAACGTCAACTGGGGCCACGACGCGGTGCTGTCGATCCAGCAGGCGCAGCAGTTCGGCGTGTTCAACAAGATGAAACTGGTGATCCCCTACCAGACGCCGTTCCTCGCCAAGGAGGTCGGCGCCGAGGTGATGCAGGGGGTGCTCGCCGCCACCGATTTCTGGTGGACGCTGGAAGACCGCTTCCCGCTGGCCAAGATGTTCGTCGAGGCGTTCGACAAGAAATACGGCTACAAGCCGGAATGGGGCGCCAACAACGGCTACATGCAGTTCGCGATGTGGGCGCGCGCGGTCGAGGAGGCCGGCAGCTTCTATCCGCCCGACGTGATCAAGGCGTATGAAAAGGGCGAGACCATCCCATCGACGGTCGGCGACGTCCACTTCCGCGCCGAGGACCACCAGCTGGTCCGCCCGGTGATCATCGTCAAGGGCAAGAAACCGAGCGAGATGAAGAACAAGGAGGATTTCTGGGAGGTCACCGAGGTGGTGCCGGGCGGGCCGCTGATGCAGAAGCCGGACGCGTTCGGCTGCAAGCTCGGCGACTACACCTGACGGCCGGGAGCGCGGCGGGCGGAAGCCAGCCCGGATTGTGAAGCACCATGACGCCCTGTCCCGCCGACCGGCATGATCACCTGGCCTAATTTCGTCTCGCAGCTGTTCAACGGGCTGGCGGCGGGGGCGCTCCTCGCATTGATCAGCTCGGGGCTGACGATCATCTACGGCACGCTCGGGGTGCTCAACCTCGCGCACGGCGCGATGTTCATGCTCGGCGGCTACGCCGGCTACATCGCGCTGCAGGCGACGGGCTCGTTCGTCGCCGCGGTGATCGCCGGGGCGCTCGCCCTGGTGGTCGTCGGCGGGATCATCGAGCTGGTCATCATCCGCCGCTTCTACGACCGCCCGCCGGAGGACCAGCTCCTCGTCACCTTCGGGCTCGGCATCGTCATCGTCGAGCTGGTGCGCTTCTTCTTCGGCAGCTTGTCGCTGACCGTGCGGCCGCCGAGCTGGGCTGCCGGGGTCACCCCGATGGGGTTCCTGATCTATCCGACCTACCGCATCGTCGTCGCCGGGATCGCCGCGGCGGCGCTGGCGGTTCTCTACGTGGTGCTGTACCGCACCCGGCTCGGCATGATCGTGCGCGCCGGGATCGAGGATTCGACGATGGTCGGCATGCTCGGGATCAACGTCTACCGGGTGTTCATGGTGGTGTTCGGCATCGGCGCGATGGCCGCCGGGTTTGCCGGCATCGTCAACGCGCCGGTGGTGTCGCTGACCCCGGACATGGGCGAATCGATCCTGGTGCAGGCCTTTGTCGTCGTCGTCATCGGCGGCGTCGGCTCGTTTCCCGGGGCGATCCTCGGCGGGCTGATCGCCGGCGAGATTCTGAGCCTCACCTCGATGGTCAACCCGGCCTATTCCCAGGTCATGCTGTTCGCGGTGATGACGCTGGTGCTGCTGCTGCGCCCGCAGGGCCTGCTCGGCGCGCAGAGCCGCGACTAGCCCCGCCATGCTGCGCCACCGCCGGTTCGTCGTCGAAGCCCTGACGGCGCTCGGCCTCGTCGCCGCCCCCTATGTGCTGCCGCCGCTCGGCTTCGCCCCGAACACGGTCAACCAGATCATGGTATGGGGGCTGTTCGGCATCGGCTTCGACATCCTGTTCGGCTATACCGGGATGCTGTCGTTCGGGCAGGCGGCGTTCTACGGCACCGGCGGGTTCGTCGCCGCCTATCTGCTGACCAACAATCTGATGTCGAACGTGCTGCTGGCGCTGGTCGTCGGCACGCTCGGGGCGATGCTGGCCGGCGTCGTCGTCGGCGCCATCGCGTTGCGCCGTACCGGCATCTATTTCGCGATGATCACCGTCGCGATCGCCGAGATGTTCTATTTCATCGAGTTCTCGCCGCTCGCGGCCTATACCGGCGGCGAGAACGGCCTGCCCGGCGTACCGACCCCGAAATTCGAGCTGCTCGGGTGGAGCTACCGGGTCGGTCCCGACTGGTCGATGTACGGATTTCTCGCGGTCTGCTACTTCATCGGCATCGTCGTCGCGCTGCGCATCGTGCGCTCGCCGGTCGGCGCGATCTTCAGCGCAATCCGCGACAACCCGGTGCGCGCCCGGGCCGTCGGCCACGCCGTCGGTCTCTACAAGCTGACCGCCTTCGTCATCGCCGCCGCCTATGCCGGGTTCGCCGGCGGGCTGCTCGGGGTGTTGCAGGGCTTCATGCCGCCCGACGCCTTCACCTTCGACACCTCGGGCCAGCTTGTCATGCAGACCGCGATCGGCGGTGCCGGCACCCTGTTCGGCCCGCTGGTCGGCGCCACGGTGTGGCTGTTCCTGCGCGACTTCCTGCAAGGGGCGGTCGGGCTCGGCGCCACCTGGAAGCTGGTGCTGGGCGTCGTCTTCGTGCTGCTGGTGTGCTTTCTGCGGCGCGGGCTGATCGGCGGGGTGCGGGCGGCGCTGGCGCATTTCACCGCGCCGCCGCCGCACGAGGCGCCGGAAGAGGCGGAGATCGACGCCGCGCCGGCGCCGCTCGCCAGCCTCGGGCCGTCGCGCCGGCGGCGGGAGACCGCCTTCGACGGCCCGGTCATCGAGGCGCGCGGCGTCACCAAGACGTTCGGCGGCATCGTCGCCAACCGCGACATCAACTTCGCCGTCGAGCGCGGCGAATTGCGCGGCATCATCGGCCCCAACGGCGCCGGCAAGAGCACCTTCTTCAAGATGCTGACCTGCGAGTTGCCGCCGACCTCGGGCCGCATCATCTTTCACGGCCGCGACATCACCGGGCTCGACGTGTCCACCGTGTGCCAGCTCGGGCTGACCAAGAGCTACCAGGTCAACCAGCTCTTCCCGCGGCTGACCTTGCGCGAGAACATCGTCATCGCCGCGCTGGCCGAGCGCCGCGGCACCTTCGCCCTCGACCTGTTCCGGCGCATCGACCGGGTGCCCGGGCTCGACATCCAGGTCGACCGCACCCTGGCGCTGATCGGCCTTGCCGCGCGCGCCGACGTGCCGGTCGCCGAGCTCGCCTACGGCGAGAAGCGCCGGCTCGAAATCGGCCTGGCGCTCGCCGCCTCGCCGTCCTTGCTGCTGCTCGACGAGCCGCTCGCCGGGATGAGCCCGCGCGAGCGCGCCGAGACGGTCGAGCTGTTGAAGAACATCCGGCGCGGCCGCACCCTCGTCGTCGTCGAGCACGATATGGACGCGGTGTTCGAACTGGCCGAGCGCATCACCGTGCTGCACGAAGGCGCCCTGCTCGCCGAGGGCACGCCGGCCGAGATTCAGCGCAACAGCCTGGTCCAGGAAGCCTATCTCGGCGGGGTCGCGGCGGCATGACCGCGCTGCTCGAGGTCGACCGGATCAACTCGTATTACGGCGACAGCCACATCCTGTTCGACGTATCGCTGACGGTGGCGAAGAACGAGGTGGTGGCGCTGCTCGGCCGCAACGGCGCCGGCAAGAGCACCACCTTGAAAAGCCTGATGGGCACGGTGCGCCCGCGCTCCGGCCATGTCGTGCTCGACGGGGTGCAGACCCAGGGCCTGCCGCCGCATGCGATCGCCGCGCTCGGGCTGCAGCTGGTGCCGGAAGAGCGCCGCATCTTCGGCAGCCTCAATGTCGAGGAGAACCTGCTGCTTGCCGGGCTGACGGCGACGTCGCGCTGGCCGCTCGACCGGGTGTGGGAGATCTTCCCGCGGCTCAAGGAGCGGCGGCGCAGCCGCGGCACCGACCTGTCGGGCGGCGAGCAGCAGATGCTGGCGATCGCCCGCGCGCTGGTGCGCGACCCCAAGATCGTCCTGCTCGACGAGCCGTTCGAGGGGCTGGCGCCGATCATCGTGCGCGACCTGTTGGCGACCTGCCGCGCGCTCGCCGAGGCGGGGCAGACGATCCTCGTCGTCGAGCAGAACATCTCGGCGGCGATGAGCCTCGCCGACCGCGTCTACATCATCAACAACGGCCACATGGTCGAGGAGTTGACGGCGCAGGCGGTGCGCGACCAGCCCGACATCCTGCACCGCCACCTGGGGGTGTAGCCGGCGCCGCTACAGCCGGGCGATGCCGGCGCGGGCGCAGTCTTCGTCTTCCTGCGAGGTGCCGCCGCCGACGCCGCAGGCGCCGATGACGACGCCGTCGCGGACGATCGGCAGCCCGCCCTGACCCATGATCATGTGCCCGCCCTCGGCGGCGGCGATGCCGCGCGGGGTCGGGTGGTCGGCGCGCGCGGTCAGCTCGCCGCTCGCCCGGCCGAACGCGGCCGAGGCGATCGCCTTGCCCTGGCTGCCGTAGACCCCGGCCCAGATCGCATTGTCCATGCGGCCGAAGGCGACCAGCCGGCCGCCGGCGTCGCACACCGCGACGCTGACCTTGATGTTGAGCTCGCGCGCCTTGGCGATGGCGCCGGCAACGATGCGGTTGGCTTCGTCGAGCGTCAGACTCATGCTCATCCTCCGGTCGGGGGTTGAGCGGCGACTATAGCAGGGTTACAGCCCGGCCAGCGGGGCGACGATGCGGGCGAGGAGGCCGTGCGGGCGCAGCCGCCCGGTGGTGGCGACGATGCAGATGCAGGCCTCGCCCGAAAGCGCGCGCGGCGCGTGGATCAGCGGCGCGTCGCCTTCGGCAAAATCCCCGGCGCGGTATTCGCCGGTCTCGTCGGCAAATGCGCCCTGCATCACGCAGGTCGACTCGGCGCCGCCATGCCCGTGCCGCGGCAGGGCGATGCCGGGGGCGACGCGGATCAGGTCGAGCCGGGTGCCGCCGGCGTCGCGCGGCGCCAGGTTCATCAGCTCGATCCCGGGGCCGATCCGGCGCCAGCGTCCGGTGGCGAGGCCGGCGAGGGTCGGCGCCGGGCGCGGGCTCGGCGGCCCCCGGTCGAGCCGGGCCATCACGTCGTCGAGCGCTCGGGGGCTAAGCGCCGCCGACGGGCCGGACTCGAGCAGGTGGCCGCCGATCTCTTCGCCGAGACGCAGCGTCTCGCGGCATTGCGGGCACTGCGCCAGGTGCACCGCGACGACCGCGGCGTGCGGCGCCGGCAGGGTGCCGGCGGCACAGGCGAGCAGGCTCGCCTCGGCCGGGTGCGAGCGGATCATGCGCCGTCCCCCACCAGCGTGCGCAGCCGCGCCATGGCGAGGCGCAGGCGCGACTTGACGGTGCCGAGCGGGATGCCGAGCGCCTGTTCGATCTGGGCATGCGGGCGGTCGTCGAAAAAGGCGAGGCGGACGACCTCGGCCTGCTCGCGCGGCAGGCTGTCGAGCGCCGCCCGCACCCGCCGCGCCCGCTCCGCCGCGGCGACCAGCGCATCGGCGCCGGGCGGCGCCTCGGGGGTGTCGGCGGGGTCGGGCTCGGGCAGCGGCAGGCGGGCATGCCGCGCCGCGTCGATGCGCAGGTTGCGGGCGATGGCGAAAATCCAGGCGGCGGCACCGGCGCGCGCCGGGTCGTAGAGCGCCGCCTTGCGCCACACCGTCAGCAGCGTTTCCTGGGCCAGCTCCTCGGCCGCGTCGGCGCGGCTGCCGAGGCGGATCAGATGCGCCTTGAGGCGCGGCGCGAAATGGGCGAACAGCGCGGCAAAGGCGGCGCGGTCGCCGCGCTCGGCGATGGCGCAGATCAGCGCCCCGTGCTCGTCGCGCGGCGGCTCGCTCATCGCCCGGCCGAACGCGCCGGCCGGGAAGGTGCTGCCGCAGGGAGCGGCCTCGACGGAGCCGAGCGCATGCATGCCTTCGATACGGGCGCCGGGCGGGACTGGATCACCGGCGGGGCGGCGAGGCCCCGCCCGGGCGCGGCCTATTCCGCGGCGGCGCGTTCCGGCGCGACGAATTGCGAGAGATAGCTGCCGCGCTTCTTCAGATTGGCGCGGTACATCGCCTCGAACTCGCCCTCGGGGAAGGAATGGGTCGACGGCCGCGCCATCAGCGCCTCGGCCCAGGCCTTGAGCCGCGGATACTTCTCGATCTGGCCGAGCTTCTTGATCCGGTCGAGGAAGTAATAGCGCTGCAGGAACGGCGCATAGGCGGCATCGACGAGGGAATAGGTCTTGCCGTTGAAGAACGGGCCGCTGCCCTGCTTCTCCAGCGCCTTCTCCAGCCGGTCGAAGGTGTCCGGGATCTTGGCGACCGCCTTTTCGTAGTCGGCCTCGGTGGCGGCATAGGCGCAGCCGGTGACGTTCGCGGCAAAGGTCGGCACGTAATCGGTCCAGGCGCGGTTGATCGCGCGCTCGATCGGGTCGGCCGGGTGCAGCCGCGGCTGCTCGACCTCGTCGAGGTATTCGTTGATCGCATTCGACTCGAACAGCGTCACCTTGTCGTCGATGCGCAGGACCGGCACCTTCTTGTGCGGCGAGATCGCCAGGAACCAGTCGGGCCGGTTGTCGCTCTCGATATGGCGGAACTCGAACGGCGTGTTCTTTTCGCGCAGGATGATCGCCGAACGCTGCACCCAGGGGCAGGTCTTGAAGCTGACCAGCATGTATTTCGCCATGGTTTTCCTCCCGTGGAGCCGTGGATGGCGCGAGGATCGCACGCCCGCCCGCTAGAACCAATCGCGCAATTCGATGCGGTAGCCGTTGGGGTCGGCGATCTCGGCGCGGGCGTAGTGGTCGCGGTACATCGGGCCCCAGACCGGCTCGACCCCCTTCTCCTTCAGATAGGCGAGGGCGGTGCGCATGTCCTCGACCTCGATTGCGATCATGCGATAGCCGAGGTGCTCCAGTTCCGGCTTCGGCGACACCGCGACGCCTTCATAGGTGATGATCTCGACCGTGGTGCCGCCGAGATCGAGATAGACGAGGTTGAGCGCGGTATCGGTGCCCGGGCGGACGATGCGGTCGCGCTGCCGCACCGTAAAGCCGAGCGTCTCGGTATAGAACCTGACCGTCTCGTCGGGACGGTCGGTGACGATCTCGACATGGTCGATCCGCTTGAACATTGCCGCCTCCCTGCTGAGCCCGCTATTGGTACGCGCCGCGGCAGCGCAAGGGAAGGGCATGCTCGATCGCATCCTGCTGACCAATGACGACGGCATCGACGCGCCGGGGCTGGCGGTCGCCGAGGCGATCGCCGGCGAACTGGCGCGCGAGGTGTGGGTCGTCGCGCCCGAGCACGACCAGAGCGGCACCTCGCACTCGGTCAGCCTGCACCACCCGCTGCGGGTGACGCAGCGCGGCCCGCGGCGCTACGGCGTCTCCGGCACGCCGGGCGACTGCGCGGTGTTCGGCATCGCCAAGCTGATGGCCGACGCGCCGCCGCAGCTGCTGATCGCCGGGGTCAACCGCGGCTCCAATCTCGGGCTCGAAAACGTGTTCTCCGGCACGGTCGGCGGGGCGATGACCGCGATGATGCTCGGCATCCCGTCGATCGCGCTGAGCCAGGCCTACAGCGACCGCGCGCATGTGCGCTGGGACACCGCCAGGGCGCTCGGCGGGCCGACGGTGCGGCGGCTGATCGAGATCGGCTGGGGCAAGGCGACCTGCCTCAGCGTCAACTTTCCCGACCGGCCGGCGGCCGCGGCGGGCCCGTTGACGCTGGCGCGCCAGGGGCTCGGACTGGTGCAGGGCATGGAGGTGACGACGCGCACCGACCCGCGCGGCATCGACTACCACTGGATCATGTTCCGCCGCGGCCCGCGCGAGCAGGGGCCGGAAAGCGACATCGATGCGCTCAACGCCGGGCGCGTCGTCGTCACCCCGCTGCGCTACGACCGCACCGACGAAGACGCCTACGCCGAACTGGCGAAGGTGCTGCCGCGCGGTTAGTCGTTTGCGGGCGCTGCGAGGCAATGCCCGGAGATTGCGTCGTCGCTGCGCTCCTCGCAATGACGAGGCCGGCCGCTCAATTGTAGATCCAGTCCTTCATGAAGCGGGCGTAGCATTCGCGCTCGCCGGGCATCTTGACCCAGCCGGCGAGCAGGCGCGGGGTGGCGAGCAGCAGCCGGTCCTTGAGGTGGGTGGTGTTGTGCTCGTACTCCTCGAAGGTCGAGATCGTGATCTTCTGGTTGTGCGGGTCGTCCTGGAAGCGGCAGGCGCAGATCGCCACCGTCTCCAGGTAGGGGCGGCGGTCGGCGCCCGACTTGAGATAGGCGTTGGCGACCGCGGTGGCGCGCGCGTAGTCGAGCGCCATGATCGCGTCGTCGAGCTCGGCGAGCAGCGCCTGCGGGGTGCGGCCGGCGCCGTCGTAATTGGCGCATTCCTCCTCGATGACCGATCTGACGAGGTTGTTCTCGTGCGCCACGTCGTTGATGAAGTTGGCCATCAGATAGAGGATGCGGGCGCGGTACGGGTTGTCGGTGCGGCGCAGCCAGTTGTTGGCGACGTTGCAGTAGTCGAACGGGTGCTGGCCGTTGGTGAACTGGCGCGCCACGGTGGTGCGCAGGATCAGCTCGGCGGCGGCCACCTGGATCGTGTCGCCGAGGCTTTGGATCGACTTGCCGTTCTTCAGGTGCGCGGTCAGCAGGTTCCACACCGTCGCGCCGTCGGCCAGCATCATCTGGCGGACCATGTCCTCGACCTCGTGCGGCTCGAGCGGCGCGCGGTTGTCGACCAGACCCTTGCCGCCGTCCTCGAAGGCGCCGGTGATGTGCACCGAGGCGGCGTCGTAGAGCGAGTAATAGAGCGGCCCGACGGCCATGTCGGGAACGCCCATGTAGTAGACGCCGTGCGACTTCTCCCAGCCGATGTAGTTGGCGAGGTCGGTCACCGCGCGGGCGCGGATCGCCTTGTGCCCGGTGTTGCGCGCCTTGCGGCCGATCACCGTCTCCTGCAGGTCCATCAGGCCGAGGAATTCGAGCTGGTCGGCCAGGGCGGGGCGGTTTGCCGCGTCCTCGGCGAGGCCGAGGAACAGCCCGTAGGAGCGGCGGCTGTCGCCGGTCATCGTCGCGATCATGTAGGAATGCAGCCGCTCGTCGAGCGGGCCGGTTTCGCGTATCGGGGCGACGTCCTCGTGCCACTCCACCGGGCCGTAGGGCGGCGGCGGCACGGTGACGCCTTTCATCGTCGCGTAGCGGCCGGGATACTTGAACAGGAGCTGGTTCCAGATGTCGAGCCCGGCGCCGATGTACCAGACGCTCTGCAACAGCGGCAGCAGCCGGTACTTCTCCGGCAGGTAGGGCATCAGGTAGGTCGAGGCGCGCAGGCCGAGCAGGGTGTGGTCGTTGTTGGTCAGCGCGATGTTGCCGTCGCGGAAGTTGATGTGGCACGGCACCTGGACGAACGGCGCCTCCGCCGCGGCGACGATGCTCAGCGCGTCGCCGATCGAGCGCCCGCCCTGGACCATGTCGTAAAACAGTGCCGCCGTCTTCGCCTGGTCGCGCTCGAGGATCGCCTCGGTCAACCGGTCGAATGCCTTGTCCGCGCTGATCTCGCTGCGGTTGAGCAACATCGCTGGCTCCCACGACTGGCGGCAGATGGCGCAGCGTAAGCCGCTGCCGCCGGCGCGTAAACCGCGCAAATCGAAGGCGCGCCTGCGTCTCTACGCATGGCCGCGCGGGTTTCGTATAGGATGGCGCGGTCACCCCAGCAGGAGAGCGCCATGCCGCGGTTCTGCGCCAATCTCGGCTTCCTGTTCGAGGAGGTGCCGTTTCTCGACCGCTTCGCCGCCGCGGCGCGCGCCGGGTTCGCCGCGGTCGAGTTCGCCTCGCCCTACGAATACCCGATCCCCGAACTGCGCCGCCGGCTCGACGGCGAGGGGCTCGCCCTGGTGCTGATCAACACCTATCCCGGCAACCGCGCCGCCGGCGAGCGCGGCTTTGCCTGCGTGCCGGGCAAGACGGCCGAGTTCCGCGCCAGCGTCGAGCAGGCCCTGCATTATGCGGCTGCGCTCGGCTGCGGCCTGGTGCATGTCGTCGCCGGGGTGCCGCCCGCCGGGGTGGCGCGCGAGACCGCCTGGGCCCTCTATGCGGCCAATCTCGCCTGGGCCGGGGAAAAGGCGCTGGCGGCGGGGATCAGGCTGGTCGTCGAACCGCTCAACCCGCGCGACGCGCCGGGCTACCTGCTCGCGACGCAGGAACAGGGCGCCGCGATCGTCGAGGCGATCGGACGCGACCGGCTCGGCCTGCAATTCGACACCTATCATTGCCAGATCGCCCAGGGCGACCTCGCCCGCCGGCTGGAGAAGCTGATGCCGGTGATCGCCCATATGCAACTGGGCGATGTGCCCGACCGCCACGAGCCGGGCACCGGCGAGATCGGCTGGGACTACCTGTTCCGGCATATCGACCGGCTCGGCTACCGGGGGTGGATCGGCTGCGAATACCGGCCGCTCGCCGGCACCGAGGCGGGGCTCGGCTGGCGGCAGCGCTACGGCGTCTGAGGGGAGAAGAAGATGGCGGACAAGATCGCGCTTTACGCCAGCGTCGGCCCGGCGCTGACCCATTTCGACCTCGACGTCGCGGCGGCGACCCTGGCCCGGCGCGGCACGGTGACGCTGCCGGCCAATGTGCACTACGTCTGGCCGCACGCCTCGCGCCGGTTTCTCTATGCCGCGACCAGCGACAGCGCCTCGGGGGTCGGCGGCTTCGTCGGCAACACCCACCATGTCAGCGCCTTCCGCATCGATCCCGACACCGGCGCGCTCGCCGCGCACGGTGCGCCGGTGCCGCTGCCGACGCGGCCGATCCACATGACCACCGACATCCCGTCGGAACACATCCTGGTGGCGTTCAGCAATCCGAGCGGGCTCAGGGTCTACCGCATCAACCCGGACGGCAGCGCCGGGGCCGAGGTGCCGCAGGGGCCGATCGACCCCGGCATCTACGGCCACCAGGTGCGGGTGTCGCCCGACAACCGGCGGGTCATTCTCGTCACCCGCGGCCACGACGCGGCCGGCGGCCGGCCGGAGGAGCCGGGCGCGCTCAAGGTATTCGACTACGCCGGCGGCGTGCTCGCCAACGAAGTCTCGGTGGCGCCGGGCGGCGGCTACGGCTTCGGGCCGCGGCACCTCGACTTCCACCCGACGCGGCCGTGGGTCTACGTCTCGCTCGAACGGCAGAACCGGCTCGACATGTTCGACTTCGGCGGCGGCCGCCTGTCGGCCGAGGCGGTGTTCCGCACCGGCACGCTCGGCGATCCCGGACGCAAGGGCGGGCGCCAGGTGGCCGGCACCGTGCATGTCCATCCCAACGGGCGCTTCGTCTATGTCGCCAACCGTGCCTCCAGCACGGTCGAGGACAACGGCTGGGCGGTGTTCGCCGGCGGCGAGAACACGCTCGCCGTCTTCGCCATCGACCCGGCCACCGGCGCGCCGACGCCGATCCAGCACGAGGACACGCGCGGCATGCACTGCCGCACCTTCCACATCGACCCGAGCGGGCGGCTGCTCGTCGCCGCGCACATCGCGGCGGTGCCGGTGCGCGACGACGGCGGCACCCGGCTGGTGCCGGCCTGCCTGTCGCTGTTCCGCATCGGCGAGGACGGGCGGCTCACCTTCGTGCGCAAATACGACGTCGATGTCGGCGCCCACACGATGTGGTGGATGGGGATGGTGGACCTGCCGGACTAACCGCGGCCGATATAGGGCATCTTGGTTGCCATCACGGTCATGAACTGGACGTTGGCTTCGAGCGGCAGCCCGGCCATGTAGGCGACGCCGCGGGCGACGTGTTCGACGTCGATGCGGGCTTCGGCCTCGACCCGGCCCGAAGCCTGGAGGCGGCCGCGGGCGGTGTCTTCGTTGCAGCTGGTGGCGGCGTTGCCGATATCGATCTGGCCGCAGGCGATGTTGTAGTCGCGCCCGTCGAGCGAGAGGGCGCGGGTCAGCCCGGTCAGCGCGTGCTTGGTCGAGGCGTAGGGCACCGAGTTGCGCCGCGGCACATGCGCCGAGACCGAGCCGTTGTTGATGATGCGACCGCCTTGCGGGTCCTGCGCCTTCATCATGCGGAAGGCGTGCTGGGCGCAGAGGAACGCCCCGGTCAGGTTGGTGGCGACGACGTTCGACCACTGCTCGTAGGTCAGCTCCTCGATCGGGATGTTGCGGGTGCTGATCCCGGCGTTGTTGAACAAGAGGTCGATGCGGCCATAGGTCGATTTGACCCGGGCGAACAGCGCATCGACCGATTTCGGGTCGGTGACGTCGGTCGGCACCACCAGGGTGCGCGGCGGCGGCGCCTGGGCGAGCGCGGCGGTCTCCTCGAGCATCTCCCGGCGCCGCCCGGCGAGGACGACGGAAAAGCCGATATCGAGAAGGGCGTGGGCGCTGGCGCGGCCGATGCCGCTGCCGGCCCCGGTGACGACGGCGATCTTGTCGGGCATGTGGTTTCCCTTCCGCAGAGCAATCCTGTCATCCTAGTATCCCCGCGCGATCCGCAGAGGGAGAAATGCGATGTCGGTCCGCCTCGTCGTGACGATCAACGCCGCGCCCGGCAAGGGCGCCGAACTGGCCCAGGCGATGAAGGGGCGCTGCGCCGAGGTCATGCGCGAGCCCGGCTGCGAACAGTTCGAGGTGTTTCAGAGCGTGCTCAACCCCGACAAGCTGGCCCTGCTCGAACGCTGGGCCACGCCGGAAGACCTCGCGGTCCACGCCAAGGTCAACCAGACCCGCGCGCCGCTGCCCGAAGGGCTGCGCCTCGGCCCTGGCGAGCGCGAGGATTACGAGTACAATCGGGTGCGCTAACCCGGGCAGGTCCCCATGAAGCTGTCGTTCTTCGAGACCGGACGGTACATCCCGCCGCCCGACCTGCCGCGCGAGTGGCCGGTGCCGTCCGGCGCCTACGACCCGGCGGCGGGGGCCAAGGCCTATGCCGGGATGATCGAGCGGCTGCGCACGATCGAGGCGCTCGGCTTCGACTGGGTCAGCGTGTCGGAGCACCATTACTCGCCGCGCATCCTGACGCCGTCGCCGGCGGTCTCGGCGGCCTTCATCGCCGCCCAGGTGCCGAGGCTCAAGGTGGCGCTGCTCGGGCCGATCGTGCCGACCAGCAACCCGATCCGCGTCGCCGAGGAGCTGGCGATGCTCGACACGATGGCGCCGGGGCGCTTCGTCTTCGGCCTGCTGCGCGGCACCACGAACGAATATCTCAGCTACGACCTCAACCCGCGCGAGGCGCGCGAGCGCACCGACGAGGGCATGGAGCTGATCCTCAAGGCCTGGAGCGAGCCGCAGCCGTTCGGCTGGCAGGGCCGCTACTTCCAATACCGCACCGTGTCGATCTGGCCGCGCCCGCAGGACGACCCGGCAACGCCGGTCTACGCGCTCGGCACCAGCGCCGAGGCCGGCGAATTCGCGGCCCGCCATCGTGTCGGGCTCGGGGTCTCGTACGGCACCTTCGAGTCGATGGCCAAGGCCACCGGCTACTACCGCCGGCAATGCGCCCAGTACGGCTGGGAGCCGGGGCCGGACGACATCATCTACCGCGCCAACATGATCGTCGGGCCGACCGACGCGGCGGCCGACGCGGCGCTCGAACGGCGCAGCAAGCAGGCGCCGTTCCCGCTGCGCGAGGAACTGCGCGCCGCGCTGATGCGCCAGGACAACCGCAACATCGCCGGCGAGGCGCGCCCCGCCCCGGTCGGCGGGGTCCTGCCGATCAGCTTCTGCGGCGGCCCCGACCGCATCGTCGCCCAGGTCAAGCAGTGCCGCGAACAGGTCGGCGCCGGGGTGCTCGACCTGTCATTGCAGGACCCGGGCACCGGCGACCTCGACGCGATGATGGAATCGCTCGACCTGTTCGGCAGAAAGATCCTGCCGCGCCTCAAGGACATCTGACGGAGCCCCGCATGGAATTCGGCGCCTCGATCTTCTTCACCGACTACTCGATCACCCCGGCCGAGCTGGCGGTCGCGCTCGAGGAGCGCGGCTTCGATTCGGTGTGGGCGGCCGAGCATTCGCACATCCCGGTGCCGCGGCGGACCCCGGCGCCGGGCGGCGGCGAATTGCCCAAGCGCTACTACGACGTGATGGACCCGTTCGTCACCCTGACGGCGGCGGCGGTGGCGACCAGGACATTGAAGGTCGCCACCGGCATCTGCCTGGTGATCCAGCGCGACACGATCCAGACCGCCAAGCTCGTCGCCTCGCTCGACCAGGTGTCGAACGGGCGCTTCATCTTCGGCATCGGCGGCGGCTGGAACGCCGAGGAGATCGAGAACCACGGCACCGTCTTTGCCACCCGCATGCAGAAGATGCGCGAGCAGATCGAGGCGATGAAGGAGATCTGGACCAAGACCAAGCCCGAATATCACGGCGACATCGTCAAGTTTCCGGCGATGATGACCTGGCCGAAGCCGGTGCAGAAACCGCACCCGCCGATCGTTCTCGGCGGCGCCTTCCCGTGGGCGGCGCGGCGGGCGATCCGTTACGGCGACGGC
>Ga0209581_1002520_pt1 | contig 17315 bp, 7 predicted proteins | sample Coa_R2_FD_187160 | JGI IMG/M metagenome (GOLD analysis project Ga0209581, IMG submission 187160) | Surface soil microbial communities from Centralia Pennsylvania, which are recovering from an underground coalmine fire - Coalmine... | ecosystem: Environmental > Terrestrial > Soil > Unclassified ...
GACAACACTGAAATTGGTTCCTTCCTTGATCCTGATTGTGTCTGGCTCAAAATCCCAGCCCGGGTCCGGGGTTCCGGCTGCAGCTTTTGCAAACAAGTCTGACAGCACGGTGAATGCGCCCAACGTAACGTTCTTGCAGAAGTCGGGACCAAGCGCGGCATTGAAGGTAGTGGGGTCGCATTCATCCAGAGCTACGATTTGAGCCGTACGCGCAGAATTTTCTGATGATGGATTCCGATAATCAGCGGAATGCTCTGAGTGTCCCTGCGCTACTGCGAGCGCAGGCCCAATACATATCAAACAGCTTGCGATGAATATGCGTATTGTTGTGATCATGATGATTTACCTCTGTGACAAATTGAGGAAAGGTTTTAGACCGGCGTCCCCGAAATGTCTCATCTTAGGTATCGAAACGACCGGTGAAAAGACGACAATAAGAAGAGAAATTTCTTCGCAATGAAAACTCGGAAGTTTGAGGAGGCGCTATTTGCGCTAATTGCCCTGCAACCGCACAATGCGGCGCGCAGGAAGCTTGTCGTCCTTGCCCGATCTTGCAGGCGTAATAATCACTTCGCCGACATTGGGAACGCCGCCGGGGATAGCGGCTGCGATCTGCCGAATAATGTCTGAAATTTTGTCGAAGATGTCAGCCAGATCATCCACATGCCGGTAATTCATGCCGATAGTCAGCTCGACTGTGTACTGCTTCTTCTTATTCGCTGTCGCGAGCAGATTCGCCACGTTACGCGCCAGCTCTTTGGCGCTGGCATAGTTGCCCGCATCCGATGTGCCCTTAGCCGCAGCCGGAATCAGCGAATTGTCATCCAGCGCCTGAATAATCTTGTCCACCGCCTGTGCATCACTCGCGAGCGGAGGCTGGGGAAGATTCGGCTTGGGAATCGGCTTTGTTGGAATATCCCACGGAATTTTCGGCAGATTAAAAATATGTTCTCCGGGAGCTGAAACTGAACCACCTGGGGGCGTAGTTGCGGGCGGCTGCACCGGCGCATATGGACTGCCTGCGCCTTCCTGCTGGCGATCCATCGGCGTTCCAGCCTTCTGCTTGATCAGCGCTTCCACTGCGCTGTGAATCGCGCCTTTGTCCTTGTCGCTAAGCGGCGAGCCGGACATGGCCTGATCCAGAACGCTCACCATTCCGTCAGCCACCGCTCCCCGCGCTCCGTCGATAATCTTATCCTGCCAGTCTTTCGGAATCGGAAGTTTCTTCACAATCGGACTGACCGTCGAATCCACTACGACGTGACCCGCCGCTTCGCCGACTGATTTCGGGCTTGTATCTGGTGTGTCCTTGGGCGATTGCGTCTTCAGGTGCGCGATGCGGGAAGCAGGTATGTAGTCAGGAAGAAGCTTCGTGACAGCCGCAGCGAATTCCGGCGCCGACCCCGGCAGAGCCGAGCTGGCGAGAAATGCTTCGATACGCGCAGAGCCCGTTGCATCCGTAAACAGTTTTCTTACCGCCCACTTCACCGTGTCGGTTACGTGCAGTGTCTGTCCGCCTTGCGCAGCTTGCGCCTGATACAGGAAATCAGTCAGTGCCTGCGTTACTTCCTGACGCGAAACCACATCAGGCTCATATCTTTTCGTGATCGAAAGTCCGCCCGGATTGGTTGTCGGCGGATTCTGCCCAGTCGGCGTATCCCGCTGGGCCATTGGCTGGATACGACTGGTACTTATACTTATGCCGATATTTGCGGGCGTGGCATAGCCCTGCTGCACTACATGGGTCAATTCATGCGCAAGCAGCCTGCGCCCTTCATGCCCGGACGGCTGATATCGGCCTCCGCCGAAAGTAATATTCGAGCCTACGGTATAAGCCAGCGCTCCAATCGACTGTGCTGATTCTGCGGCTTTGTCGTCGGCATGAATGCGTACCCGGCTGAAGTCATATCCAAAGCGAGGCTCGAAGAAGGCCCGCACAGCAGAATCCAGCGGTTGTCCTGCTGCTTGCGGATGATTCGTTATCTCTCCCTGCAATCCACTCGAATCGTGGTCCGCGCGCAAAACCTCCTCGGCCACCCGATCCGCTTCCAATTCCAACGGATCATCCACCGCTCCAATCGCAAGCCGGGCTTGAACCTTGCCGGAAGGCGCGCTCAGCCTGCACGGGCCATCCTGCGCCTTTGGCTCAAAGGCTGCTGCGCTCGATTTCGTGTTTCTTGTGGCCAGCGGGGCAAACAATAGGCACCTTCCGCAGAAAATGCTTTTCGGTAACACAATACCACCGGCAGCGTCACGAATGGCGCAAGGTTTGTAATCAACGGCAGCAATCTACTTCATGAGTGCGAATTCACCGCTGATAAATGAGGGGATTCCGGGAGGCTCATATCGGGTCTCCCTGTAAATATCGCCATCCATCCTGAGAAAGCTCAGGACATCCTGCCCCTCCATATCAAATTGAAAGCAATTTCCTCTGTCTTTAAGCCAGAAAAGAATGGCGTCCGCCATTTCATGCGCCTGTTTCGCAATGAGTCCCAGTGACTGCGCCATGGTCAGAACATAGCGCTGTGTGGTAACAACCTGTTCGTCGATGATACTGGCGGGTTGATCAAAAATCAGCTCGCAGCGTCGCCATAGCTCCTGGCTTTGCATCACTATTTCCGCGGAGCAGGGCTCTTTTTCAAACAACGCAATCATACAAAGTCGAACCAGAGAGTTTACCAGCCTTCCAAATCTGTTCAGCTCAGCGCATTCTTTAAATGGGCTGCATTTCAAGAACAGCAACGTATCTACCGCCATTTGCGCAGAGGTGCTGTATGTCCTGTATAAAGCGTTGTCAATGCGCAATGCCGCCAATCCGAACCGGAAGCCGGGATGACCCGGCTCGCCTTCCAACGTGATCTGGCGGGACAGATATTTGATCTGGCGCCGGTACTCGCCGATTTTGTGCTCGGCGCTGCGGGCCTGCCGGCAGAAATCCGAATTCCCGAATTCAAATCCCTTAATCGAATAATCGAGGGCACGCTGCGACAATCTGGCCATGCAAAGCAGCTGTACTCTCAAAAGCTGAACGCGATCCTGGAAATTCATCTACTTCAACATCCTTACTATGCATCAATTCAATTTCGCGGCCGGAGAAATCTATTAAGTCGTTCATGACCAAGGCAGGATCGAAATTCTTACAGTAGAAATCTGGCGCAGCCATTCATTCCTTGTGCTGACTGCATTTTCCTCATTTTCCAGCCATTCAGCTTTGTAGTGATGGATGAATGAATCGCGTTACTGGAAAATTACAATTCTTTACCTATAGCAACAAAGCATTTCCACCTGCTGAACATCGGCGCACACTGAGGACAGTTATATGCATATACGCGCAAAAAATTAAAGACAGTTATAAAGCGTAGGCGTAAATATGTGTCCTCAACAAGATGGCAGATTCGCCAAACAGTATAGGCACTCCTGCCATCTCACAAATAAATTGATATCCGTTTATTCGCTCGGTGGCTTCAGCAATGGCTTTCCAGAAAGGCGCAACGTAACAATCTCGTGCGGATGGACCTCAACATCCACTCCGCCGGACTGAACAGCAAGCACTTTCTGATTGCGTTCGACAGCGTCGGTCTCAAATGCTTTTTCGACTGTAAACAGCGGGCAACTTATGTGCACTGTGCGTGGCACTCCGCCGAGATCGATAAGCCGTAGAATACTTCCCTCCCCATCCTCTGCCGGCTTCCAGGTATCCACGAGCAGATTCGGATCATCCACAGATAGAAAGCTCGATTGCTTGCCGTCCAGCGGACGCGACAGATTCAGCGCCTTGTCCTGCGAGCGGATTTCGTCCGTTTCCAGCGGAGTCGCCTCTTCCCAGCCCATGCGGCTCAACGCCGCAGCATCTGTAGTGGAAGCGCTGGTAATCACATAGCGAAACCGAAAATCTCCGCCCTGTGCAGCGCGATAATTGGTGTGCCAGTAATTATTCATCGCGTAGGCAAAAATCGTTCCTGGCCGCTGGCCGAATTTCGTTGGCCACTCTCCTCGATTAATGTCTCCCAGCGTAATGAGCGGCGTATCCAATGGCATCACCGTTCCAGACATTCCGTCCTGCTGCACGTAAACCCAATGCTGCACTGACAACCATTCATGCCCTGCACCCGGATACATGTCCTTCGACGGATCAACAACGCCGTTTTGAATTTCATACTGAAATTGCGGATGGCTCATCGCAAAAGGAAATGCGAAGTAAACTGCTTCCTTCGTCAGCGCTTCTTTCTTTGTGATGTCCTCGATGAACTCGATCTTCTTCTCATGCTCAAAGAGGCGTATCTCGCTGGCGATTCGCGGGGTGCTTTCAGCAGAGCTTTCCAGCTCCGCGCGCCAACCGTAAGAGGTGCGTTCTACTGCTACAAGGCGGCCTTGCGCAGATGGATGTATCTGCAATTCCGGCTTTGGCGAAACCACCCGGTATTGCAGGACACTGTTCGGCTCCTTATCGCCACCATTTACATATAGGTACTGACCAAAGCGATACGGACTGCTCTGGTTTACTAATTCTTTCCGCAGTTCCTTGTCGTAAATGCTTCTCACTGCGCCTGAATCCGGATCAAGCTCAACGCGATAATAAGGACTCTCAATCGTTGTGCTTTTCGGCGCAGCGACGGTACTGACGGGCTTCTCAGATCGGCGCAGGTAATACACTTTGTATCCAATCGGTGGAACGTCCTTCGCAACAAATTCCACGCGCTGAAAATCATTTCCTTCATGCACAACAGAAAAATCAACCGCCGCCTCTGTCGTGCGGTCTACGATTTCATACCCCTTGTCCAGATCAAAGCTCACCACGCCATTGCGCTTCCAGTTCAGAGGATTGAAAACAACAATGCTCCCAACGCCGGCTGCAATGGAATCAGCAATGCTGGCCATGCTGCTGCGCAACAGATGATCAAGAAGCTCTGAGGCCTGCACCGCACGTGAATCCTTCACGCGAAGCTGCTCTGTCGCTTCACGGCTTGTCGGGTCAGAGACGCTGTTCCATGAGAGCCAGGTGTGCTCATCCATCAGAACCATGCTGTTCCACATTTGCGTGAGCGCATTCTGGTCGACAGTAAGCCGCGGATTCACAAAAGCGCTGATGGTTGCCAGCTTTTCTGCAGACGGAGCGCGGCTCTCGTTTTCCCGCTCCATGGCCGCATAGAAAGCGTCGGAGCCGATGCCGTCTTCCCAGTAAGGTCCGCCATCGCCGCGAACCGTCGGTATGCTGTCGCCGAACTGCTTTGCGATCTCACCCAGCGCATCGTGAAAACCGGAGTACTGCACACGCGGATAGGCGTAAAGAGCATTCCACTGTTCGGCAATCTCTGCCTGTTGCGGAAAGAGATCTGTGTTCTCTACCTGGGTGCCGAAGATAATCGCCGCATTCGCGTGATAACTCGGGCGCTGATACATCTGCAAGAACAAAGGCAGCATTTCCTCGCCTGTCTCGGAAAGTGGCGGCAGGCCAAACAGAAACTGCATCTGCATATAGTGTCGCGAATACCAGAAGAGCACCTTCTTCCCATCTGGCCCTTCCCAGTACATGGGCGAGTTCTCGTTCAGATGTCCCTGCAGCAAAACCGGAGCGCGATCATTGTTGCTCCCGGCCAGAAAATATGGAATGCCGGCAGCCGCCAGCACCGATGCGTATGACCACGAATAAGAAGGAACATCCGTGATGTTCGCATAGTTAAACGGTGTTTTATGTTCACGGCTGAAGTTGGCGCTGGGGTACAGCGAGCGAATAAGCGTCTCCGCAGTAGGGAAGCCGGTCAGCACATTGCTGTACTGTGCGGGAATGTAGAGCTGCTCCTTCTGGATCGCCTGAACCACACGCTGCTTCTCCTGCGGCGTGCGCGTCTTAAGATACTGCTCCAGGTTCCATGAGCCATCCGTGCTGAAGCGAAAAGCCGGGTGCTTCGCCGTCAGGTCCATCGCTTCATCCAGGATGCGGCTCTGAATTGCGGCGACCTTTGCCTGATAGTCCGTATAGCCCACATCGAGGTGAACATGCGGGACAAGGAAGAGCGTCCATTTCTTCTGCGGCTGAATTGTCTGGCTGGAATGTGTGAAATGCCCGTTGACTTTCACCGTAACGCTGGCTGCTGTGCTCGCCTGAAATTCCGGGACAGCTATTTGGAGGCGTTCTTCGCCAAAATCCTGATCGCCATGCAGTGGTTGAGAATAGCGGTGTCCGGCAATCTCCAGATCAACCTCTCCCGTATGCAGCCGCTCTCCATAGCGAACAAACACATCGACCCTTTCATCAAGCGAGTTGCCATGCTGCTGATAGAAAATTGTCGGCTCTACACGAACTTGGGGCTTCTTAGAAAGGGTGGGCGCACGATCCAGCTCGATTGCATCATAATTGAGTCCGGCATCCGAAACGCCTTCGGCAGCACTCGCAATCGCCTGCAATGCAATGCTGTTTTCACCTTTATGCAGATAGCTCCCCGGAAATGTAAATTCAACCGTTGCTCGCGCGTACGCTGGAAAGAAGGCCGCCATCGTATCGCCCATGCTGTAGTCAAGCTCAGGATGAAGATAAAAAAGACCATTGCGGCCATTGATTGAGACATACAGCGCCGGGACACTGGAATGTTCAATCAGCAGAGAGACGCGAAGCCTGTATGTTACTGAAGGTTTTCCGTTGACGTTGAAATGAATAGTGCGTGGCGCTGAGGTTACGTCGGAATGGCCATTGAATACGGCAGGCGCATAGCCATACCAGCTCTTCTCCGGATGGTCCCGATCCGGCGCAAACACCACCGGCTGCTGCGGAGAGCCCTCAGCAAACTCCGCCGAAGACCCATCAAAAACGCCAATCCGCCAGACAGTATTCTCGCTCTGGCCCAAAGTGAAAGTACATGAAGCCAGTAAGAGAGCAAGAACAGAAACGAGGGACCTGAATTGCATGCGTGCTCCGAATGGTAGCGATTCCACAAAGGTCTAATAGTAGTCGCGCTGTATGCATTTAGACAATTGCGCAGGAGTAGAGGAAGGAAGGGTGAAATTATCGAGGTCATAAAAATCAACAGTTCGTCGAGACATCCAATATGGCGGAGTTCCGGACGAACTGTTAATTCGCAGACGACTTCATTTTCAGGACATAGGCATAATTGCCCGGCAAGGTTGCCGGAAGATTTACGCGCAGATCGCTTCCCTGCTGTGCCCACTTCAACGGGGTGCTGCTGCCAAGAAGTGTAATCTCCGAAGACGGAACCGCCGAAATGTCCTTAATAGTAATGGCCGATGAATTCGGTTTGCCCAGAAGCGTTACATACAGATTGCCGCTCTTCTGCGTAAAGCGAATGTCCATCGGTTCATCTGTTTTTCCTTCGGCACGCTTCCAGGGATGCGTGCCATAAATGGCTTCTCCGTTCTGATGCAGCCATGCCCCAAGGGCGCGCAAACGCTCCATTTGCACTGGAGGAATGGTTCCGTCCGCTTCCGGCCCTACATCAAGGAGCAGGTTTCCGTTCTTGCTTACGATGTCGACAAGCATGTAAATCAGTTTGTCCGGAGCAATGGTTTCGGCTTCGCCTTCCGCGCGGTTATAACCGAATGACCGACCCAGTCCCCGGCATTCTTCCCACTTCTTGGTTTTGATCTCAGCCACATTCTGATATTCGGGAGAAGTAAAGTCCGAATGCGGCACACTGAAGCGGTCATCTATCACGCCGTCAGGAATAGCGTTGTAGTAGTCCGCCATCACCTGGAGCGGGCGGCCTGTTTTTGGCCAGGTAATATCGTTCCACAGAACAGCCGGCTTATAGCGCGTAATCAGTTCATGGATCTGCGCGAAGGCATAATCACCATAAGCCTGACTCTGCGGAGCTACCTTTGGTCCGTCTGCTGGAACACGAATCGGTCCAGGAACAAAAGTCCAGTCGTAGCCTCCTGAGTAATATAAGCCCATGCGCATTCCCTGGGCCTGCACTGCTTTCGTAAGTTCGCCTACAATGTCGCGCGTGGCGTGCTGCCGATCAGCAGGCAGGGTGGGATTTGGCGTAGAACTTGGCCACAGCGTGAATCCTTCATGATGCTTCGTGGTCAGAACCACATATTTCGCGCCTGCATCGCGAAATATCTTTGCCCACTGGTCGGGATTCCACTTCTGGCTTTCTTGATCGAAGATTGGAGCGAAGTTGTAGTAGTTGTAATCAGCGCCGTAATGCTCGCGATGATAGGCCTCAGTCGGCGATCCCCCAATGCGCATGGTGTTGTAATACCATTCGGCATAAGGGTTGTACTTAAGATAGTCCTTGTTGCCGAAATCATGCTCCGGATGCTGCAAGGTCGCCCACCCTGGCACCGAGTACAACCCCCAGTGGATGAAAATGCCGAGCTTCGCATCGTCATACCATTGCGGCAGCGGATGCTTGTTTAATGATTCAATGGTTGGCTCATAATGCGATGGGGCCTGCGCCTTTGCCTGCAATCCAGTTAGAATGAAAACCCCTATTCCCAACGAAAGCTTGCCTATAATCCGGGCGGACATCATCCGCATGCCTTCTCCTTCCAGTTTTCGCGCTGCGGAAGTGGTTAGAACACGATCTTGCCGCTTAACTGCAGTTCTCTTGCATAGTTTGCCGTGCTGCTGACTTTACCAAAAGTTGCAGGGTTATTCAGATCGCCGCCTGGCGGACTGAAGACTGTATGGTTAAGCGCATTGAATGCCTCCGCGCGAAATTCAAACTGCAGACTCTCCCTTAGCGGAAATCTTCGTATTACCGAAGGAGTGAGATCCCAGTATGGCTGTGATCGGAGTGAATTACGACCAGCATTTCCAAAGGTGAATTTCGCGGGAACCTCATATGCCGCAGTATTGAACCACTCATCCTTCGTACGTTTCGATAAATGTGGATTACCCACCTGATTCAGATAAACAAAGCTTCCCCCGATGTTCGCGATATCCGTGCCGTACACCGGTGAGAATGTTTGCCCGCTGCGGCCGGTAATCAGAGCATTGATTTGCCAGTTGCCGAGAATGTAATCGGCAATGTTGCTGCCGGTTGAGAACCTCTTTCCTTTTCCAATGGGAATTTCATATAACGTGTTGATTGACAGCACGTGAGTCAGATCAAAACCCGCTGCCGAGCGGTTGGCCGAAGGATTGTACGGATTTTGGGGCAACGATCCTTCCACACCAAACCAGCCATCGTCTTCGGTCATCGCCTTGGAGTAAGTATAGGAAACTCCATACGAAAACCCACCCGAATATCGCCGGTCAAATTCCACCTGAAGCGCATTGTAATCAGCAAAGCCAACACTTCGATCGTAGAAGGTAGGAATGCTGTAGGGATAGGGTTGGCGCTCGGTGATATCTCCCGGCCCGGGCCTGAGAGCCGTGTTGTAATAACCGCCCACGTTCGTCCGGTGCGAGCCGGAACCGACATAGTTGATGGTCAGAGCCGTGGAGGAGTTGATCTGCCGCTGTACACCGAGGTTCCATTGTTCGGAATAAGGGTTCTTTATATGCGGATCATAGAACCATGTGTTGTTCGTAAACGGCGTAGCCGGCGGGAAAAGGCCGCTGCCGCTTGCTACCAGAGGATTCTGCGCCTGTACTGTTGGGGTCGCCGAATCCGATGTCGGCTCATTCAGATGAGTCTGAATCTGCTGACCAATATCGGGCCAGGCGCCCTCGATATTCTGGGCCATCTGCGTAACTGCCGCCCAGTTATCAAACACGATACCGAACGCGCCACGCACAACCGTCTTGTCGTTCACGGCATAAGCAAAGCCGAAGCGCGGTCCAAAATTCGTTCCGACATTGTGCGCAATCTTTCCCCGCGGATCGACAACTACGTGATCCGGCAACGTGCCATCTCCTGGAATACATGGAGCATGGCCTCGGACGCTGCACGGCGGCGGCAACTTCTGCACAACATAAGTGCCGTTGGAGAAATCCATGTCGCCGGTTTCAATGCCGCCCTGTTCACCAACCGTAGATTCCTTTCCGTAAGGAGGAATAAAGGTATAGTCATAGCGCAGTCCGAAATTGAGCGTGAGTTTCGGAGTTGCCTTCCATGAATCCTGCCCAAAGACGCTCAACACGCCACCAGGACGCGTTGTCTCATGTACATTTCGCCGATTCGCGCCATGCGGAACATTCAGCAGGAACGAGGAGAGTGCATCACCGGTTCCGCCAGCCTCCGGGTTTTCCGTGCCGGTTGAATCAAAGGTCAATCCAATCTGCGAAAGCGGGCTTTCGAAGTTGTTCGTCGTATATCCGCCGCCTAATTTCAGCTCGTGGTTGCCGATAATCTTCGTAACCGTGCCGCGAAATTCGTGAACATCCGTAGCTTTCGGTGTATTGGAAATACTTTCGCCGCCACCGGAGAGGCCGTTAATTCCAATATTCGGAATAAGGGAACCGCCATTTGCCCCGGCAAATCCGCTGGCAAAGTCATCGCTGAAGCCTACCTTGCTGTAGATATCGCCTGTCGGTGTAATAAACCGCGTCGCATTATTATCAAGCACCGTAATGCGCGCGTATTGGGCCTGCAGAATCAAACCAGGGTTGAAAATGTGCACATAACTCCCACCCCAGTCGCGCGATTGGATCGGGTGTATTTGATGCAGCGCAGGAAGTCCACCGGATGTAGTCACCTGGCTGTTGATAAAGCTATATCGGAACCAGGCCGAGTCTTTTGATCCGAAATTCTGATCTACGCGAACATCAAACTCATCTTGGTTTTGAATCAGAGGGGTCGTGTCAACAGCATTCGATTGACCGCCGTTGAAATAAGGCCCTGCTTGTGGAAATACAAATTGCGCGTAAGCCACCATACGTGGATCAATCAGATTCTGCGGTATCTGGTTACCCGGGAATGGGTCGCGAATATAGCTTCCCGGATTCGCAGGATCAGGGCGAGTTGTAAACGGGTTGTAGATCTGCGGCGCGCCGCTCTCATCACCAGCAAGCTGCGCCGCTGTCGGCACCAGCAGGTTAGTGTCTTGTACTTTGGAATAGCGGAAACCCTGATAAGCGCCGAAGAAAAATGTCTTGTTCCTGCCGTTATACAGTTTGGGAATCCATACAGGACCACCAATCGAAGCCCCAAACTGGTTCTCGTGATAAGCAGGTTTTGGCTGATCGGCCTGGAGGAAATAATTGCGCGCGTCAAAGACCGTATTGCGCACATAATCCCATGCGCCACCGTGAAAATCGTTCGTTCCGCTCTTGGTCACGACGTTTACCACGCCGCCCAGCACCGATCCAAATTCGGAGCTGTCCGTATGCGAAACCACCTTGAATTCCTGCACCGCATCGATAATCGGCGGAACGGCATAGGTGCTTTCTATGGTTCCGTAATCGTTCAGGCCGTCCATCAGGTACATGTTGCTGCGGTTTGTCTGTCCATTGACCGCGGGGAAGCTGTAGTCGGCGCCAATGGTGACTGGAGCGCCGAAGCCGCCGCTGTTCTGCATTCCCGCAGCCTGTCCGGTCATGATCGGTGCAACGCCAGGAGTGAGTTGCAGCAGCTGGGTAAAGTTGCGTCCGTTCAGTGGAATCTCGTTCACTTGTTTGGTAGCGATCACAGCGCCCAGATCGGCACCCTGCAGATCAAGTTGCTGCGCACCGGCCTCAACAGTCACTACCTGCGTCTCTGTTCCCACCCCAAGAGTGAAGTTCATCGTCGCCGTCTGGCCGACAGTAAGAACGAATTCCGGGATCTTCTGTGAGCTGAACCCTGAAGCCCTCGCCTCCAGCGTGTATCGACCGGGCAAAATATTAAGAAAGACATAGTCGCCGGCGCTGTTGGTTACCGTGCTCCTCTCAATTGAAGTGTCCACGCTGTGCAGGACTACAGCAGCATTTGTAATCACAGCACCGCTTGAGTCGCGAGCCGATCCGCTGAGAGATGCCGTGGAGACCTGGGCAAAGCCTGCGCCGGCTATGCAGAGGATCCCGATGAGGAATCCTGCCCGTAGTAAAACGCCGAATGAATAGGGTGACGCCGCAGAATTCTGCATATAGTTTCCTCCCGAAAAGTGTCTTGCCTGCACCAAGGCTTTGCCGCCATTCCTGCTGCGGCTTTCTCTTTTATCGAAACTGATTTCAGCTTGACCTTGTACTCAACCGAAAGAATGACTGTCAAGAGAAATTTTTACGAATAGAATTTAGTTTTCATAAATTAAATCGAGCCTGACAAGCTGTTTCTACCCCGGCTTCTTCATTTTATTTTCCGGCTCGTTCCATATAAGCGCTTAAACTGATACAGAAGTAGACCCACAAAAAGCGCACTTGTCAAGCTATATGGCAAATGAATATTGGGATATTTTCTATTAAGGCAGTGAAATACGCCGAAGTGATTTCGTTTTACTTAAGCGTCTAAATGACGACTAACCGTAAAGCGCCCTTGAACGCTGATTCCTCTCCAGCAACCAATGACTTCGTTTCCCAATCTCGCGGCGCTGCAAAACAGTTGATACAGTACGGAGAAGAAATGCGGACTACTCCCGGCCACGTCGCAGACATCCCATCGCGAATCCAGAAGTTGTCGGTCCTGTTGTGTTTCCTGTTTGCGTGCCCGATCTCCGCGCAATCAAAACAAGCCAGCGATGGCTACACAGGCTCTGTAAGCTGCGCCGAATGCCACGGCGAAATCTACAAACACTACATGCAGACAAGCATGGGCAGGTCGATGTCCCACGTTACGCCCGCGAGCCTGTCCCCCGCATTTCTCAAATACCTGTCCATACCGGCCCACTCATTCAATCAGCAGAAAGACAGGTATTGGGATACGTTTGTTCGCGACGGCAAGCTCTACCAGAGCGAGTATCAGCTCACAGCAGATGGCGCAGACGTCTTCCGCGATACGCACGAAATCGAATGGCTCATCGGAGCAGGAACAAACGGCATAGGCGCAATCGTTCGCCGTGGCGATTCTCTCTTTCAGGCGCCGCAGTCTTTCTACTCCAAACCGCGATCATGGGGACCGTCGCCAGGCTATGAGCAGATCGACCTCGGCTTCAATCGCCCTATTCAGGCCGGTTGCATCTTTTGTCACAGCGGGCGTCCACACCCCATTACAAGTACCGATGGACTATTCGCAACTGAGCCGTTTTCCGAGCTCGCGATTGGCTGCGAAAACTGTCACGGCCCCGGGGCTGCGCACATTGCCGCCATGCGGCAATCCGGCAACAAGCGAGACGCATCGCTGCACATCGTAAATCCGGCCCGGCTGACTCCATACCTCGCGGACAACATCTGCATGGGCTGTCACCAAACCGGAGATGCGCGCGTGCTGAAACCCGGAAAAACCTATCAGGATTTTCGTCCGGGCGAGCCGCTGGACAACACGCTGTCCATCCTGATGGTGCCTCCCACGCGCAGTTCCCCGCCTGATGTGGATCACGTCGAACACTACTATTCCATGACGTTGAGTAAGTGCTATCGCGCAAGCCGCGGACGTCTCAGCTGCATTACCTGTCATGATCCGCACATTGAGCCATCGCGCGAAGAAGCGCCTGCCTTCTTCAATGGAAAATGTCTTAATTGCCATACTGCTCAGAGTTGCAGGCTCCCCCTGAGCGCCCGGCAAAAGACTGCACCATCCGATAACTGTATCGGTTGTCATATGCCCAGGCGCGATATCGGCGTCATCTCGCACTCAAGCGCAACAAATCACCGCATCATCGTGCGGCCCGGTGAGCCATTCCCGGACATTACCTTCCAGCAGCAAGTGCTTCCCTCGCTGGCCGGCCTGATTCACCTTAACCCTGCTCCGGGGCAGGAAAACACGCCGCCCCCGCCGCTGACGCTTCTCGAAGCTTACGGCGAGCTGGCAGCAAATCATCCGGAATATGTTGTGCCTTATCTCAAAGTGCTCGACCAACTTGAAAAAACACAGCCGGAAAATGCGCTGGTACAGGCTTCGCTGGGACGAAGAGATCTTAAGAACGGCAACTTTCAGAGCGCTGCCGAGCATCTGCAGCACGCTCTGCATCTCGGCTCGCCGCAGGCATCCACCTACGCAGACCTTTCCGAAGCAATGGCCAAGCTGGGCCAGACCGAGCAATCTCTTCCACTCCTTGAAAAGGCGATCCAGATGGACCCATTCGATCCGGTCATGCAGAAAACAATGGTCGTGCGGCTGATTCAATTGAAGCAATATGCGCGCGCGCAGACAGCGCTTGAGCACTATCTCGAAGTGTTTCCTCAGGACTCGTTCATGCGCGAGATGCTCGCTCGCGCGCAGGGCCGCACCTCATCGCAATGAGGGAATTTGTTAACGTAGTCATCTGAAGGTTGAATTCGTCGTGGCATTGATTCTTCGGTCTGCAATTACAGCAATATATCTGTTTTCGCTTTCGCTGGCAGCCCAGCAGCAGTCCGTATGCAAGGGACCGGAAGACCTGGAACATGCCATCGCAGCGCATCCCACTGCGCCCGCATATGACGCTCTCGGCGCATTTTTTGCCGGTCATCATCAACTCTCCTGCGCCATTCAGGCCTTTGAATCCGCTATCCGCATCGCTCCTGATTCCTGGGAAGGCCATTACGATCTGGGAATCGCGCTGCTTAGCAGCCGCGATGTCAGACGCGCCGCGCATGAACTTCAGTCAGCGTCTTCGCTAAAACCCAGCGACGCGAAAATACTTCTCCCAATGGGTGTAGCTCTGAGTGAAGCAGGTCAGCAGGATGCCGCCATGGATGCCTTCCGTGCCGTCCTCAAGCAGGACCCGCAATCGATCCAGGCCCTCGACGGACTGACGAAAGCTCTCATCGCGCAGAAACGCTACACGGCTGCCATCGCCGAGCTGAAGAACGCGCCGCCGGATGAAGTGCTCCAACTGAATCTGGCCATTGCTTATTCAAAGAACGACAATACCGACGAGGCTCTGCAAATCCTCTCCGGGATCGTCAGGGAGCATCCTGACTATGCTCAGGCCCATACAAACCTGGGCATTGTTTATACCCAGCAGAAACGCTTCAGTGAAGCCGCTCGCGAGTTCGAAACGGCATTGCGATTGGACCCCTCGGACGAAGCGGTCCGCCTCTCGTATGTAAAAACATTAACAGCGCTTTTGCAGTATGACCGCGCTGCGCCGCTTATTCACGAATATCTGCAGAGGCACCCGCATGATTTCGAGGCTTTGTACTTCACTGGCATCGTGGAGCGTGGGCTCGGTAACTACTCCGCGGCTGAGAAATCATTCCGCCAGGCAGTCGCGCTCAATCCGAATCATGCTGAAGCGCATTACAATCTCGGTTTCGTGCTGGCGCGCGAGGGAAAGCCGGCAGAGGCCCGGCCTGAACTCGAGAAAGCGCTCAAGCTGAATCCGGAATCGAGTGAAGCGCGATTCCAGCTGGCCTCTGTACTTCGCGCGTTGGGGCAGCAGGACCAGGCGCACGAGCAATTGCAGGCTCTTCAGCAAAAAAAAGCTGCTGACGTGAAGCAGGACGTGGCGGCCGTCAGCGCCAGTCAGGCAAATCAGGACCTGCAATCAGGCGACCCGCAAAAAGCCGTTGATTTGTACCGCGCTTCGCTTGCCAATGATCCCAACAACGCTCGCACCTATTACGATCTGGCTCTTGCTCTGGATCGGCTTTCAGATTATGCATCTGAGCGTCAGGCGCTTGAAAAAGCCCAGAGTCTCGATGCAAAGCTTGCGCCCGTGCATAACCAGCTCGGCTTTCTGGATCTGCAGGCCGGTCATGCGCAGGACGCGGAACGCCAATTCAAAACCGCCATCTCGCTCGACCCGCAATACGCCGAAGCGCAAAATAACCTGGGCGTGCTCTATGGACAAACCGGAAGAGATGCCGACGCGGAAAAGATGTTTCGCCTGGCGACTGAGAATAACCCGCAATATGGTCAGGCATTCGCCAACTTCGGCATGGTCCTTGCCGGACAGGGGAAGTTGCAGGATGCTGAAGCAGCGCTCAACAAAGCAGTGCAGCTTGATCCGAAAAACACCAGCGCAATGAGCGTTTATGGCATGGTTCTCGTTCGCCTGAACCGGGGAGCCGAGGCGCTCCCTATTTTTCAGAAAGTCGTTGCGCTTGATCCTGACTCAGCAGGAGCGCATTTGAATCTGGGAATCGCTCTCGCCGACCGGTTTGATTTGAAGAGTGCGCTGGCTGAGTTTTCCCGCGCTGCAGATCTCGATCCCAACAACGCCGCGGCACATTACAACAAAGGCAGATCTCTGCTTGATTTGCAGCGCAACAGTGAAGCGAAACCGGAGCTCGAAACCGCTGTGCGCCTCGATCCCAACCAGGCGGAAGCCTGGTATCTGCTCGGCCTGATTTCCCGGCAGAGTGACCAGCCCGATCAGGCCATTGTCCAGTTCCAAAAAGCTGTAACGGCTAAGCCGGACTATGCAGAAGCTTGTTTCATGCTCGGTCAGGAATTACAGCGCAAGGGCGATACTGCGGGCGCAATCCAGCAATGGCGCAAAGCCGTCGAGCTGCGGCCTCAATACAGCGAAGCGCTTTATAACCTTGCCCGCGCCCTCAAAAAGTCAAATCCCCAGGAAGCGAAAAACGCAGAAGCAAGGTTTGAAAAGCTCCAGAATGATGAACACATTACTGACCGCGCCTCAACCCTCGGCAATTTTGCTTTAGCATCCGCCGACGCGCATGACTGGCCGCAGGCCATCGCGCAATTAAAGCAGGGGCTGGCTGTTTGCAAGGACTGCAGCGCTCTGCCAGTCCTGCACAAAGACCTCGGTCTGATCTACTGCCGCGCCGGTGATTTTGCAAATGGCAGAACGGAGTTGCTGGAAGCCCAAAAACTTGCTCCCAATGACCACGACATTGCACAAGCCCTCAGCGTTCTTGATTCGATACAAAGGACACCCTAGATCTTGTGGAGGGCTTTTAGTATCCCCATAGTTTCCTAAACTACTCTTTCTTAAGCTAGTTACGATACTTAGTAAGGTGCTCCTATGAAGTTCGCTTCCGGCTTCCATCTTCAATTTTCAATGAACAGAATGCTTGCTTCTCAGAAGGCCCCGTACATTTTCTAAATTCTTCTTTCTACAGCTATTTACATGGCTCAATAAAAGCCCGCATGCGCGGGCTTTTTTATGTTCTACGTAACACGGCTGTCAAGCCTTCTAGGATTCGAATCAATGGCAACCGCCAATAGTCTTCAGAATGATTGCTCCCCTATTCAGCTCAAAATCAGTTGGCAAGTATGGAACCGCTACGCGCTCGTTACGTATTTGTAAACAGTGATGTATAAAAAGTACGAAATGTTTCGTTTTAAGTATTGACAATCTACGAAGTATTTCGTATTCATAAAGCAACTGGACCCGTTGCTCCATCATTTCAGCCGGCGAGGACTCAGCGCGATAGGTGTATTGCT
>Ga0209581_1002525_pt1 | contig 17301 bp, 14 predicted proteins | sample Coa_R2_FD_187160 | JGI IMG/M metagenome (GOLD analysis project Ga0209581, IMG submission 187160) | Surface soil microbial communities from Centralia Pennsylvania, which are recovering from an underground coalmine fire - Coalmine... | ecosystem: Environmental > Terrestrial > Soil > Unclassified ...
TTAAGGTACGACCACCATGTCTCCGGGTTCGAGAATTGGATTAGGGCCCTTACCCGTGATGGCTTTCTTATAGTCGAATCCGATCCGCTGCTTCTTCCCGTTCTGCTGGCGCAGAATGTATATAGAATGCATCTTGGCAAATGGTCCCAGGCCCCCGGCCTCCGAGATCAGTTCCAGCACGGTCTTCTTGTCTATCAGTTGGAACACCCCCTGCCTGGCCACATTCCCTACCAGCCAGACTTTGCGACTATTGATCGCCTTTACGATTATTGTTACCTGCGGGTCATTCACCAGGGATTTCATTTTCTCGGTGAGAAGTTGCTTGGCTTCCTCGGTGGTAAGCCCTGAAATCTTAACGTCATTTAGCAAAGGAAGCGTGATCATTCCATCGGGCCGAACTACCACAGACTGGGAAAACTCCGGTTCATGCCACACGGAGATCATTAATTCGTCCGCAACGCCGATTCGAAAATCGGTGGGAGGAGTAATCTCTTTGCTCGGAGCAACTGAATCCGAGAGAGGGCCGGAGCTTTCGTTGGTTCCGTTCTTCTTGGGATCGGAGGTTTCGGTTTGCTTATGATTCTCCGCAGATTGTTGGGGCTCCAACGCAGATGCCTGAATACTACCCGCAGACATCCCAAAAACCAAAAGCAGGCTAAAGGAAGCGATACCTCTTGCTCGCACAGAAACCTCCCCAACGTGTATCCAAGCTGGATTAAACGACTATGTTTGAGCAAGAGTGCGGCCACGCCTGCGATCTCGCAACTTATTGATAAAACAAAGGTTAATGGAACCGAATGGGCTTTGCCCCAGGGTGACGGAAAGCATTTGGACAATCTGAGAAAAGCCGTGCACACGCCCTATCGAAGTCTCACCCGGAACCAGAACTAGTGCCCTATCTTCGTTAATGACTTTGGATTACAGGCGAATCAGAGGTTTCCTCGCCGCCGAGTGGGTAGATTGGAGTAGCTTGAAAAAACGGATCAGAATTGCATAGCCAAATGTCCAGGAGAAAAGACATATTTGGTCGATGAGGCGTCCCAACATGGGTTCAGCCTGTTCTTCTCGTGCTTTCATGAGCCCTTGCGCCTATTTTGCGCCGCGCCCCGACAACATGACCTTGATGGTTTCAAAAATGGTAACAAGGTCCATGGCGATCGAAAGATGCTTTATGTAGAAGAGATCGTACTCTAGCTTTGTTTTCGTTTCCCCAACACTTCCACCATATTGATATTTCACTTGGGCCCAGCCCGTAATGCCCGGCCGAACAGAATGCCTTAACCCATAGAATGGAATCTCCTCCTCAAGCATGGAGACGAAATGCGGTCGTTCTGGCCTCGGGCCAACCACGCTCATCTCGCCCTTCAATACGTTGAACATCTGAGGAAGCTCGTCTAACCGGTATTTTCGTATCCATTTACCAGTCCGCGTGACTCGACTGTCATCACTGGATGCCCATTTCGGACCGTGTTTCTCTGCATCATTCCGCATGGATCGGAATTTCAGAATCTGAAAAGGCTTTCCCCTCAATCCTGTGCGTTCCTGTCGAAACAAAACGGGGGAACCTGATTCTAGCCAAATGGCCATTGTTATAATGATAAAGAGGGGCAACGAAACGACAATCGCAACTAAGGAAACGACAACGTCCAGCATTCGTTTTGTCCAGGTCAGTAACACGGATTTTCGGAAACCGTCCGATAGAATGAGCCAGCTTGGTGAAAGATGTTCAAGGATAATACGGCCGGTCATCCTTTCACAGAAACTGTGAGCGTCCTCAACTTTGACGCCCGCGAATTTCAAATGAAGCAACTGCCGCACGGGAGTGCAGCCACGCCTCTCGGTCAGGGAGAGTACGACACGATCTATTTTTTCTTGCTCGACGATGGATTCCACATCTGCGGTAGCGCCAATGATGCAGGGATTTACCAGTGATTTGCCTATGTTTTCGCCTCGCTCATCCAAAAAGCCAACGATCTTAAGCTTGAGTTCTGGCCGCGCAAGCACATCGCGTGCTAGTGATATTCCTGCCGGCCCCGTCCCCATGATCAACATTCGTTCAGAAGTTCCGAATGTATAACCTCTCTCAAACAACAGGAATCGCCAGGCAATGGTAAGCCCCAAACTCAAGGGCGCCGCCAGGACTGCAATGCCCCTCCCAAATCCCAGTTCTGGAACGATAAAATAGCTAGCGGCAAGAACCAAACAAGTTATCCCGTATGCTTGGGTCAAGCGACCGAGAATTTCGCTTTTTGATGTAATTAGCCGAAAATCGTATAAATCATTGAAATAGAGGGCCAGGTCGCAAACCAAAGTGGCTAGCACCAACCTGTAGATTGTCCATCGGCCCGCGAGGTAGCTTCCAAGCGGGCCATAATCTCCGACAGAGAATCTCAGAGAAATAGCAGCCAGAAGACCTGTCACAATCAAAATGCTATCGGTCGCTATCAGTAGCAGCAATATGGTAGGAAGTCTTTGGCCGCCGATTTTTAACATTCAGTTTCTTTCGTGGAGTGGTGACCTATAAGTCTGTACCTTGCGCAGCGGACAAACTCTTGGAAGTCATGCACACGCCGACACATCCTCCCCACTCAGGGAGGGGGCTTACAGGCTGTCAGGAGCATTTCCGAGACCAAACTAGAACCGCAAGCGAACTCAACCTTATGGGAAGCATTTCTCAACCCATTGAATAACAAGAAGTTAGCTCGACTCACCCGTCGCGGCAGTCAAAGCTAACCGACTTAAAATCAGGCTTTTACGCGGCACACAATCCCGTTATGCAACAGCGTAGTGTTTGCCAGGCCGCATGAAAGGCATTTCCTAAATTCGGCAATTGGTCGGCTGTTGTCCTGCCGGGTGGCTCGGAGGCTTGAGCGCCATCAAATATGATCTTGCGCTTTGATTTGGCTCAGCTCAGACGGGAGTTTGTGGCAGCAAACTTGCTCCGTTTAGAAGGTGGTTTTGTTCCCTCGCCTCAGGAAGCTATGTTTATGTGCGAGTTTTTTCGGGCACTTATGGGGCTTCTCGAAACCCATCGTGTCCAACAACTTGTATGATTAGGTTCCGACGATTATATGCCGGTGCTAGTCCGACCCGCCGACTTGGTTCGAGAAAGAAAAGCTTTGGTCTGTCTCTTCCAGAGGCTTTTGTCACCCCAATCGGATGAGGACAGGTTCGAATGGCTTTATTGTGCAGGCCCCCACGGCTCCGCTCGGGCATGGGTTCTATGCGAAAGCGGGGAACATGAAATTTTTGGTGTGGCCGCTGCATTCCCGAGAAGGATCAGTTTCAACGGGAACAGGCGGCTTGTGTGGGTGCTAGGCGATTTTTGCCTGGACGAGCGTTATCGAAGTCTTGGCCCCGCCCTCCAGTTGCAGAGGGCGTGCCTTAATGGCGTATGCGTTAGCGCCGGCGACGTCTGTTACGACTTTCCAAGTGAAAGAATGATGGCAATCTATAACAGGCTTTCAATCAGTCGGGCCGGCGAACTTGTAAGGTGGGCAAAACCTCTTCGTGCGAATCGCCGAATAGAGGGTATTGTTCGCTTCACGCCACTTGCCAAAGCAATTGGGGCCCCCGTCGGATTTGCTCTTGAGCATATTGGTTGGAAAGGTCAAGCAAATGATATTCGCTTCGAACTCTTCACCGGCAGATGCGGCGAAGAATTCAGCGCATTGAACCGACAGGTTTGCAGTCAACCGGGAATTTTCACGGATCGCTCAGCGGAGTACTTGAATTGGCGCTATTTATGCCATCCTGCCGATAAGTATGAAATCCTGACAGCCCGGCGCACCGATACTTTGGTTGGTTATGCGGTCTTCGCAAGCGAGAGCGGCCAGGCTCGCATCGTTGATCTCTGCTCCCTCAATGAGCCTCCACTTGTCGCGGCTTTGCTGGATGCTGTCAGCAAGCAAGTGAAACCTCGCGGTGTGGAGACTCTTAGCTTGAATGCGGGTAACGCACATCCCTGGACAAGTGTATTGGAACGAGCTGGTTTCAGGCGCCGTGAATCCGCTCCAGTAGTGGCCCTGGAATCACCCACCCGAGGGTGCTTCCAATCCAAGCATCTTCCCGCGTGGTACCTCATGCACGGAGACCGGGAAAGCTGATAATAGAGGGAATGAAAATGAACACAAACGATGGGCAATCCATCGAGCTTCGGATTCACCAGTTCATAGTGAAGACGTTTCCGATGGCCCGCAAACAAGGAGTAGGAAGGGACGAACTCTGGCTTCAATCCGGCATGATTGATTCGCTGGGGATACTGGATCTTGTTCACTTCCTTGAAGAGGAATTCCCGATCAAGGTCTCTGACGAAGAACTACTCCCCGAAAATTTTCAGTCGCTTTCTGCAGTAGTGCGGTTCGTCGAGTCTAAGTCAAACGGAGGCGGGCTCAGTGAACCTCCTGCCACAGGCGTTGAAGGCGCCCTTTCATAGCTCACACCACTTGCCTGGCTGAGTCTGAAGTTGGAATAGACAAAGGCAATTTGAGGACACGGGAGACAATGAACTATCTAATCTGGCATCTTTTGCGTGATAGCGCGAGCCGCGCACCAGAGAAGGAGGCTCTGGTTCACGGAGACTTACGGCTGACCTATCGCGAAGTTGCGAAGCGCACATCCGGTCTCGCTACCGCATTGCGAAAGCACGGTTTGAAGCGCGGCGATCGGGCTGGGATTTACCTCGAAGCTTCCATCTCGCAGGTAATTTCTATTTTCGGGATTTCACAGAGCGAGGCTGTTTTCGTTCCAATTAACGCATTGTTGCAGCCGGAACAAGTCGTGCATATCGCGCGCGACTGCGGGATGAAGTGTCTCATTACGACGCCGGCGAAGCTCGCTTCCCTTTCCGGTGTTCTCTCTCAAATTTCTACTCTTGAGTTTCTCGTGGTCACGGGAGAAGGCGTACTCCCCAAGGTTGAATTGCCAATCTATAGTTTTGACGACTTTTGCGCTGTAAAGGCCTCTCCTGGCTGGCGTGAAACGAGCATTGAAAAAGACCTCGCCGCCATCCTGTACACCTCGGGATCAACCGGCAAGCCAAAGGGAGTCATGCTAAGCCATGCGAACGTAGTCGCCGGCAGCCGCATAGTCTCAACCTATTTGGAAATCACGGAAGAAGAACGAATCTTAGCAGTCCTTCCTTTTAGTTTCGATGCGGGAATGAATCAATTGATGACCGCATTCGAAAAATGTGCCACTCTTGTTCTTATAAACTTCACGTTCGCAAGAGAAATCGTCCAGACCCTCATAAGGGAAAAAATCACAGGTTTGGCCGGCGTTCCCACTCTGTGGAGTCTTCTCGCGCAACCGAACTCGGGTCTGGCAAAGCAAAATCTTGCTCACCTGCGCTATATCACTAATACTGGCGGCGCAATGCCGCAGCAAGTTTTGAGGATTTTGCGAGAAGCGCTTCCAGCAACAAACATTTTTCTGATGTATGGATTAACTGAGGCGTTCCGCTCAACCTATCTTCCACCGGAGGAACTTGACCGACGCCCCACCTCCATGGGCAAGGCAATCCCTGACACTGAGATTCTGGTACTTAACGAACAGGGACAACTCTGCAAGCCCGGCGAACCGGGAGAACTCGTACATCGCGGTCCCACGGTCTCTCTCGGATACTGGAATCGTCCTGAAGACACGGCCAGAGTACTCCGGCCGAATCCCCTCTTGCCCCCAGAGATGGGCGACTGTGAGAAAGTCTGCTACTCAGGCGATGTCGTCAAAATGGATGATGATGGATTTCTGTACTTCATCGGTCGGCGCGACACTATGATCAAGTCATCGGGCTTCCGCATAAGTCCAACGGAAGTCGAGGAGGTGCTCTTTCAAACCGGGAAACTACAAGGCGCCGCTGTAATTGGAGTCCCAGACGAGATCCTCGGACAATCGATCAAAGCGTTCGTTGTGCCCCGTGACGGTGAGGCGCTGGATATCGAGGCCTTACAGGCAGCCTGTGTCGAGAAAATGCCTCGCTATATGGTACCGAAATATTTTGAAATACTTGGCGAGCTTCCGAAAACTAGTAGCGGCAAGGTGGACTATCCGGCTCTCCGTCGGCGCGAAGGACTACAATGACCGCCCTCGTCCAACACTTGGTGGAAAAGTATTACCGCACCGATCGGAGTGAATTGCTGGTTGGCGGTGTTAGTGTGAGTTCCCTTGCGAAAAGCTATGGTACGCCGGCGTTTGTCTATGATCGCTCTACCATCGACAAGAAACTGGATGAACTCCTGTCCGCCCTTCCTCCCCGATTTTTTGTTTGTTATTCAGTAAAAGCCAATCCCAATCCACTTGTCGTTCGGCATTTGGTTTCGCGAGGGTGTGGCTTGGAGATTGCCTCAGCGGGAGAATTTTCAATCGCACTCGAGGCTGGCTGCCAACCAGCCAAAATCGTGTTCGCCGGGCCCGGCAAACGGGAAAGTGAACTCGAGTATGTGTTGTCACACAATATCGGTGAGATTCATCTGGAATCCGCCATGGAAGCAATGCGTACTTCCTCGATTGCACGGCGCCTGGGCATCAAAGCGCGCGTCGCCATTCGAGTGAATCCCGCAGGAGAAGCGGAAGGCGGAGCCATGAGAATGGGAGGACGCGCGACCCCATTCGGTGTGGATGAAGAAAAGCTGGACGACCTCCTGGATATTGTCTCTCACGAAGACGTGCTCCATCTTCAAGGGATCCACATCTTTTGTGGCACGCAAATCTTGGATGCAAGCATCATCGTTTCTCAATACCGTCATGGCCTTGAGATTGCTCGTAAGGTGAGACAGCGGACAGGCCTTCCTCTCGCCACATTGGACTTCGGTGGAGGCCTGGGTATTCCCTATTTCTCTCAGGACAAAGAACTGGATCTCGAAGCCCTGCGGGCAGGCCTCGCCAACCTATTTGAAACGATTGATGGAGGGACAGATTTTCAAGCCACACGTTTCATTGTAGAACCGGGCCGTTTCTTGGTCGGCGAAGCGGGCATTTACCTTGCTCGCGTTAACGACATCAAGATTTCGCGTGGCAAGAAATTCCTCGTACTGGACGGCGGGATGAATCATCATCTCGCAGCCTCCGGAAATCTTGGGCAAACCATAAAGCGGAACTATCCGGTTGCTCTCGTTAACAAGTTGGACTGCCCTCCCGAGGATACGGTGGATGTTGTGGGACCATTGTGCACGCCATTAGATACGGTTGCTCGCGGTGTCATTCTGCCGCGCGCGGAGATTGGCGACTTGTTTGGGATCTTCCAATCCGGCGCCTATGGGCGCAGTGCTAGTCCCCTTGGTTTCTTGAGCCATCCTGCCCCTCCGGAAATCTGGACTGATTCCGGACGTGCTGTTCCCGCGTGTCCCCGGACTGAGGAGGACAGAACTTGCACAGAAACGCGCCTTGCAGAACATCTTCCGTCAAGGATGTGAGGGATTGAAAACAGAATGAGTTGGGACTTTCAACCTGCCGCACTTTCTTTCGAGCCCGTCCGAAAAGACTGGGACGCGCTAAATCAACAGGCAGGCGGCCATATCCTTTTAGATGCAGGTTTTGTTGCCCCCCTGCTTCGCCATTTTGGCGGACCTCATGTCCTCCTGGGCGCCAGTAAGAATTCCAGCGAGTCCGGCCTAGGACTATTTATCCGCAAGGGGCACGGTTTATGGGAGACCTTTCAACCTGCGCAGGCGCCTATTGGACTGATCCTCCTCAGCAGAGCCGATAGGACAGGCGAAGCTTTAAGCCGGATCACGCACTCTCTCCCTGGCTACGCTCTTCAACTGAGTGTTTTGCAACAAGATCCTGACCACTCGTGCTTCGCCTTCCGTCCCCGCGAGCATTCTCTTGAATGCCTCGATTACATACAGACAGCGCGTATCACACTGCAGGGAACATTTGAAGACTACTGGAAAGCAAGAGGATCGAACTTACGGCACAATTTGGCCAGGCGCCGCCGCAGATTAATCGAAAAAGGGTACGCCTCAGAACTGATTGAAATCCGCTCGCCCGCTAAAGTGGCAGCCGCAATTCGTGAATACGGGCTACTGGAATCGCAAGGCTGGAAAGGGCGAGACGGAACAGCCATCGCAGAAGGCAATGTTCAGGGTAGGTTCTATCGCGAAATTTTCGAGCACTTTTGCGAGCGCGGTGAAGCGGTCATTTTTCAGTTCTTGGTAAACGGACAGGTTGCCGCCAGCGACCTTTGTCTTCTCCGTAACGGCATGATGGTTGTACTCAAAACAGCTTACGATGAGCAGTTCAATGATTTCTCTCCCGCATTCCTCATGCGCGAGGAAATCCTTCAGCGCACCTTCGCCGAAGGCCGGGTCAACACCATCGAGTTTTATGGTCGCGTAATGGAATGGCACACCCGGTGGTCTAAAGAGATTCGCACGCTTTTCCACATCAATTTCTTTCGCAATCGCTGGGTTGCCCCGCTAAAGCGGCTGGCTGGGCGGTTTGCATGAAGAGTAGCGACGAATCGTTGTCGATGCCGAGCGAGCCTTACCTGGTGTCGCAATACTTGGAGTTCTTCTCGAAAGGCGACAACCTGTCTGTTGACTCTCGCAATCACCAATTCTTTTGGGCACGGAATGGCCTTTACTTCGGCTTGAAAGCTCTTGGGCTGTCTCGCGGCGTTCACGTGCTACTTCCCTCGTACATCTGCAGGGCCGCCGTCGAGCCATTCCTTGAATTCGGCGCGGAGGTTGAATTTTACAGCGTCCGGCGGAACTGCCGTCCGGATTTCCATGAGTTGGAGTCCAGAATAAGGCCGGGCACAGGAGCGGTGATGGCCATTCATTATTTTGGATTCCCACAGCAGATCCACCGTTTCCGTGAAATTTGCGATGCCCACAACACGGCCTTGATTGAGGATTGTGCGCATGTGCTTCAAGGAGAATGCGATGGCCGGCCATTGGGCTCTTTTGGAGACATCAGTGTTTTCAGCTGGCGAAAGTTTCTGCCACTTTACGATGGAGCTGAGCTGCGGCTGAATCGGCGAGCTTCCCTTCCCGACATACCCTGGGAGAAGGAACGCCTTCTTTTTACATTGAAGATTGTGAAATGCCTGGTGGATCGATCGCTCGAACAGTCTCCCGGGGCATTTTCCCATGGTGTTTCCCTGCTTCTTGAAGCCGTACGCACGGGCTGGAGAAGAGCTCGTCGCATTGATCCCGATCGACCGCTGTTAAATTTGGACAGCAACCAGATCTCTTTTGAATCGGCACTCCTGAACCACCGGATCTCCCGGGTATCGCGCTGGCTTCTGGAACATTCCAATTTCGCCGCAATTGCACAAGCAAGGCGGAAGAACTACTTGCTTCTCCAGGAAGAGCTTCGCGGAATAGCCGGAATCGTGCCGCTATTTCAGGAACTGCCCGACACAGTTTGTCCGTGGGTATTCCCGCTCTGGTTTGAGGGCCTATCCGATGCACACCTTTGTCTGCGAAAAAAAGGCGTTCCCGCGGTCACGTGGGGTGGTGTTCGGCCAAGTATGCTCGACCAGAGGAAGTTTGCGGATGCAGACTATCTCTACGACAACCTGGTTTTTCTTCCGGTCCATCAAAACCTCAACGCGGACGCATTGAAGGGCATTGTCGATGCTGTTCGGGATGTCGCACAACGCCAGGCGTCAACCGCTTTCGTCGCGTATCGTACTGCCGTATAACGAGAGAGATATGAGCACGGTCCGAGACACGCCGGGAACACAAAACGTTTTGATTATCGCCTTCCACTTCCCGCCGCAGAGGGGAAGCAGCGGGTTGCTTCGCACTCTGAAATTCTGCCGCTACCTTCCGGAGTTCGGCTGGAAACCGACGGTCCTCACGGCTCATCTCAGAGCCTACGAATCGATCGAGACGTCCGGAGTGAGTTCGATTCCAGCGGACCTCCCCGTATTCCGCGCTCAAGCTTGGGATGCCAAGAGGCATCTGGGCTTTCGCGGCCACTACGTTGGCTGGATGGCTCTGCCGGACCGTTGGGTGAGCTGGCTGATCGCGGCGATACCAGCAGGGCTCAGACTAATTCGAAAGAGGCATATCGACGTCATCTTCTCTACCTTTCCAATCGCCTCTGCCTTGCTCCTGGCCTATGCGCTCCATCGTTTGTCTGGGAAGCCTTGGGTGGTGGATCTGCGTGATTCCATGACGGAGGAAGGTTACCCGCGTGAACCCCGGGCCAGGCAAGTCTGGCGGTGGATTGAAAGAAAGGCCATGCAGCGAGCCGATCGAGTCATCTTTACCGCGGCTTCCACGCGCCGGATGTACCTGAATCGATATCCGCGCCTTCGTCCGGATAACTGCTTGTTGATACCTAACGGCTTTGACGAGGAGGACTTTTTGGGCCTGCTACCCGGCCGCCAAATTGAAGATATTCACCTTCGCCCCCTCAAACTTTTGCATACCGGGTTACTTTATCCCGAGGAGCGTGACCCGCGTCCTTTCTTCCGGGCGCTTGCGCGATTGAAACACGACGGAGTCATCGCTTCCGATGCTTTGAAAATTGTCTTTCGCGCTCCAGGGTCTGAGGATCTTTATCATCAATTGATTCGCGAGTTTGGGATCAATGAACTCATCGAGCTTCAGGAGCATGTCCCGTATAAAAAGGCTTTGCAGGAATGCGCTGAGGCTGACGGATTGCTGCTCTTCCAAGCTGCCAATTGTGACCATCAGATCCCCGCGAAAGCCTACGAGTATCTTCGCCTGAGAAAGCCGATTTTCGCGCTTACTACGTATACGGGTGACACAGCCGCCCTTCTCAACGAAGTGGGGGGAGCAACCATTGCCGAGCTTGCGGACGAAGACGATATCTATGATCGGTTGCCCCGTTTTTTGGAAGCTTTGCGTGCGGCGACCCATCCTCTGCCGGATACCCATCGTATTCAGCACTATGCTCGACGCAACCAAGCTGAACAACTAGCCAAATGCTTCTCAGACCTGAACAAGCAAACTTCGTCCCTTGCAGCCGAAAGGCTCCCGGGTCTCACGCCATGACGAATTTTAAACTTGCGGTGTGAAGGCGGAACAATCGCGTGTGCGGAATATATGGAGTCTTGGACTTCTCCGGCGAGGCAAAACCTCTTGATTCGATCCTTGCCTCCATGGGGCGACTTGTCGAGCACCGCGGGCCGGATGACTACGGCCACTATGAAGGTCGTGGTGTGGGCCTTGGAATGCGAAGGCTCAGCATTATCGATCTTTCCGGCGGACACCAGCCCATTGCCAATGAAGACGAAACTGTCTGGTTGGTCTTGAACGGAGAGATTTACAACTTCCAAGAGTTGCGATCCCAACTCGAACGCAAGGGGCATCGTTTCCGCACAAGGACCGACACGGAAGTGATCGTCCATCTCTATGAGGAAGAAGGCCCCTCACTGTTCAGACGGCTGCGCGGCATGTTCGGAGTAGCGATCTGGGACGTCAAGGCTGAGCGTTTGGTTCTCGCCCGTGATCGGATCGGCGAAAAGCCTCTATACGTCAGGCGCGAGCCAAACCGCTTGTTATTTGCTTCCGAGATGAAATCTCTCCTGCAGGTTGAAAATACTCCACGAAGGATCAATCCAGTTGCTCTTCAAGAATTTCTTGCACTTGGATATGTCCCGGCTCCGCTCACCATGCTGGAAGGCATCGAAAAGTTGTTGCCGGGACATTACTTGGTGGCCGAAAGGAACCGTGTCGAAGTTTATGAATATTGGGATGTGCCTGTAAAACAAGTGGAAATTCGCACCGAAATTGAGTGGACCGAACTATTGCGAGATAAGCTGCTGGAGACTGTCAAAGCCCAAATGGTCAGCGACGTTTCGCTGGGCGCTTTCCTAAGCGGAGGCATCGATTCCAGCCTGATTGTAGCGGCAATGGCGAAATTATCCGATAGACCGGTTAAGACCTATTCAATCGGCTACGAAGACGAGCACAGTTATTATAATGAACTCTCTTTTGCCAAAACCGTCGCTCGCACTTTCGGAACGGATCATCACGAGATCATCGTAAGGCCGGATGTGAGCGGACTCTTGCCGCGGCTGGCCTGGCACCTTGATGAACCCATTGCGGATACCGCGTGTCTCACAACCTATTTAGTTTCCAGATTGGCCCGGGAAAGCGTAACCGTCATCTTGTCAGGGGTGGGCGGTGACGAACTCTTTGGAGGTTACCGACGCTATTTGGGTGAGAGCGTACGAAAATGGTACGGTCTCTTGCCTGCACTGCTCCGCCGAAACTGGCTTCCAGCTCTGTCTAGTGCATTGCCCCAGGACCGGAACTCGGCATGGAAAGACTACGCCCGGTATGCCGCTGCATTTGTAAAGAGCGCAGAACTTGATCCGTCCGTTCAGTACTTGAGCTACATCACTCTTTTTGCTCCGTATGCCCAGAAAGAATTGCTTCGACCCGAACTGCACGGGAACATGAACGGAAATGAAGCCGCATCGCAAGTCCTCCAGCAATATTTCTCCCGGTGTCCTGGGAGCGACCCTCTGCGCCAAATCATCTACGCAGACTTGAAATCGTCTCTTCCAGATGATCTTCTGGCCCTGACGGATCGGATGAGCATGGCCGCCTCCATCGAATGCCGGGCGCCTCTGGTGGATCACGAACTCGTGGAACTTGCCAGCCGCATGCCATCGTCGCTCAAAGTGCGGGGCTTCAAACTCAAATACATTCTCAAAAAGGCGCTCGCGCCGTGGCTTCCGAAAGAGATCCTCTACCGGAAGAAGCGCGGATTTGGAGCTCCCGTCGGTGCATGGCTTCGCAAGGAATTGCGGCCCCTCGTCTCCGATCTGCTGTCCGAAGGGCGGGTGCGGCAACGCGGCCTATTTCAATGGCCTGCGATCGAACAGTTGCTTAAGAGCCATCAAGAGCAACGAAGAGACTGTACTGACCAGATTTTCGCCCTGCTTATGTTTGAAACCTGGTGCTCCGTTTACCTTGATGGAAAGCCACAAATGCCGATTCAGACGGCGGTTTCACATCAAGTGACGCAACCTGGGCTTTGGACGCAAACGAATTTAATTTGAATCCTTTGAGAGCCCGGGCGTCGGAGGCGCAATGGGCCGCGTGGATACAATCAATTCGTCGTACCAAGTATAGGCAGTTGGATGATCTAAGTTGGGATTCTTGTTGGTCATGTAAGTCAATAGGGTCACCGTGTCGTAATCGTTTCCAGCGTGTGAGTTCCGCAAGACAAACTCCGGGATATGAATCCATTGCTTGTACGGTTGCCCGTCCACCGCAACCCAGGCGTTAATTGTGCTATCCGGTTTTTCCCAGTGGCCTATCGAAATCTGGTAATAAAATGTGACCCACCGATTGGCAGGATAGAAGAAGCAGTCTTTCTTGTTGTACCTCCCATACCAGCAGTTGAAATCTCCTTGCTCCAATTTGGTCGGTGGATTTCCGCTGTTCGTGTAAAGCCCTCGTGCTCCGCAGTCCGTGTACATGACGGGAAACCCATTGTGATGATATTGAACCGTCGTGAGCTCAACGTCGCTGCACGTTGCCTCGGAATTGTGAAAGATTGCCTGTTTCCAGGTCGTGTCACCCCAGTCGATTTTCAACATTTCCTCAGAAAATCTTTGCCGGAATTGCACATAAAAGACCGAATTCTCGCCGAATTCGCGCCCAAACGCCTGCCGCCAATAACCGGAAGTGTTGGCGGCCGAATGAGAGGGGATTTCAAATCGGAGTGAACCCTTACCGGATGCCTTGACAGTCGTATCCATCACGCCGCGGATGGATCCATCGAACGCAGGATAAAGGCCCGAAGCAGGCCATCGTGCCGGAATGAAATCCGTTGCCGAATCGAATCCAACACATACAAGCACGCCTGCGCTCTTGCATCTATCCGTGAAATCCTGAAATCCGCCGGAATCCTTTGTCTCAGTTTCTACAGGGGGGGCCGTCGCAATTATTTCGAACTCCGACTTGCGTGGGCCCGAATCCGCCACGGGCACCGATGACGCGGCGATCAAGGAGAATGTTACAAGGTGTTTTCTGATTCGCCTCATTTAGCGCCTCATGGCTCTCAACACATTGGAGCGCGTTCTAGATCAAAATCATATGAAGGAAGTCGCCAAGACTTCAGCGCGATTTAGCAATTATACACCCCGGCCAACTCAAGTGCGCGCTCGCCTCTTATTGAGTTGACCGAAATTGCCTTTTAGTTGTTGGGCGCTGCGATTGGTTGGGTAGATACGATCAATTCGTCATACCATGTATATGCCGTCGGGCCGGCGTTATGAGCCGGATCCTTGCCCGTCATGTACGGCAGCAACGTTACGGAGTCATAAGGACCAGTCCCGGAAAGCAGCGTGTGATTCGGCATATTGATCCACTCTTGATAGGGCTGTCCCCCCACAGATACCCAAGCCTGAATTGTACTGTTTGGAGATCCCCACGTTCCGATCTGAACCTTGTAGTAGAAGGTCACCCACGTATTCGCAGGGTACATGAAACAAGAGGTCGAGGTATTTAGGGCCGTAAGGTAGTGGCAATTGTAACCCGTCGTGGCCGTGTCGCCTTGCTCGAGCAAGTAATCCCCGTTACCAATACTGGTCATGAAGGGATCCTGCCCGCATTGACTGTACATTCCGGGAAATCCCTTTCCCTGCCAGTTGATGGTCGTAATTTCTACATTGTCGCACGTCGAAGCATAGTTCGAGAAAATCTGTTGCTTCCAATAAGTCGTTGCGCCAGCCGCCGTCTGGTAAGTATCGGATAGGTAATTAGGGTCGAAGCGTTGACGGTATTGCACGTAGAAGGTACTATTCTCGCTAAATTGCTGGCCAAACCGCTGCATCCAATAGCCGGCGGGGTTGGAGCCTTCGTTTCCTGGAATGGTGAACTTCAGCGAACCGGTTCCGGAAGCGAGCGTTGTGGTGTCTTGAGATGCGTTCGCGAAGGACCCGTTATCGTTTGGATAGAGACCGCTATTGGGCCAAGTTCCGGCCGTGAATAGTGTTGGATCATCAAATCCCTGGCAAACCAGCACTCCTGGTTGCGAGCAGCGGGTTTGAAAATCCTGCAAAGCTGACGATGTTGTGCCGGAATTCGAAACGGTAACAGCCACGCCTACCGCATTGCCTGCGTTACCCGCAGCATCCAAAGCGATCGCAGAGAGAACATGCGTACCGTTACTGGCTGTTGTGGTGTTCCAGCTGAGCTGATAAGGACTGGATGTATCCAACGGTCCCAAGTTGACGCCATCCAGTAAGAATTGGACGCTGGCGACTCCGACGTTATCAGAGGCGTTCGCTGTCACGGAAACCGTTCCGGAAACCGATGCCCCGCTGACCGGGGATGTGATCGAGACGGATGGGGGCGTCGTGTCGCTAGTGTTGTTCGTCGAAAAGGCGAAATCCCCGCTGACTGATTCCACTCCGCTGGAGTTCTTCGAGTGCACACGGTAGTGATAAAGAGTGCCGGCAGTCAAGCCAGACAAGACCTGCGAATGGGACGTTACCATTGTGCTGTCGAGCGTTGTCAGGGTTCCATATGCGGTGGTCGTTCCGTATTCTACTTGGCTCGTGGAACTCACATCCGTCGTCCACGTGACCGTGCCGGAGGTTTGGCTGATTGAATTGACGCCTACCGCCGAGATGGCTGGTCCCGTGCTTCCGCTCGTCCCGCTGCTTGTCGTGAGCCGCAACAGGTATGCGTTCTGATTGTACCTATTTACGAGGGCGAAAACTCCCAGTGCCGGAAAATATCTGAAACGGCCGTACGTGCCGTTTGCCGCAGTTGCCCCCGGCCCTCCCGAATATGTAACGCTCGTGCAAGAATTCGTGTCCGGGTTGTATTGATAGACAGTGTCTCCGCCCTGCCAGAGGACGATGAGCTTCTGCGTGGAGTCATAGGCCATTCCCGCCCCGCCGTCCGTCGTCAGTCCGTTACAACCTGTGGCATTAAGCTGTGTTTCCGTGTACGGGCTGCTCAAGGAAATCTTCCAGAACCCTCCCGAATTGCTGGAGCAGAAATAGAACCGGCGCACGGGATCGATAACCGCCGTTGAACGGGTTCCCGAGCAGCCTGACCCGTAGGCTTGCAGTTGGGTCCAGGAATTCGCCGAAGGATCATATTTCCAAAATACCTGCGTGTTCACTTCAAACCGGTAGATAGCGTCCGTTACGGAATCATACGCTTCATTGGCAACGCTACCCTCGGACTGCGGTTGAGGTCCGCCCGATGGATTCTTTTCGGGAAGCCAAGCGTTAGTGTTGGGATTGAACCACCACATGCCATTTCCAAAACTACCGCACGGCGGAAGCCCCCAACCATGCGTGTGGTAAACATCCTGCGTCGGCAAATACTCGAGTCCGCCTCCCGTATGACGCGGCGCGGGCGTTCCGTCCGAGTAAGTGTCCGGACAGGTTGAGAGATTGGAGATAGCAGTACCGTGTGAAGCATCTCGCAAGAGCGTCATTGTAATCGGGTTCGCGGAAAGATTCAGCGAGTACACTTCATTCCCGTAGTAGCCGTTGTGGCCGCCGCCCCAAACAATCAGACGGCTTCTCTTGGTGTCGGCCAAACCGCTTCCCCAATCATTCACGACTCCAGCGCAACCCTCCGTTGCTTGAATATCGGAGTACGAGGGGCAAATCGAAGACATCATCGTATTAGGGATCTGATACCATCCGAGCGTAGTCGGAATCCCGCCTCCGCCGCTCGAAGCAGCTTGTGTCGTGGCCGTTGCGCTCGCGGATTGCGCAGACGTATTTCCTGCCGCATCGTACGCGGCCACCGTGTAACTGTAGCTTGTCGAGGCAGTAAGCCCGGCATCCTGATACGAAGTCGAGGGACTTGTGCCGATTTGCGCGCCGCCGCGATACACCTTATAGCCAGTTACGCCGACGTTGTCCGTCGAAGCGGTCCAGGACAAGTTGATTTGCGAAGAGGAAACGGCGGTCGCCGTCAATCCGGCCGGCACAGAAGGCGCCGTCGTATCGGCCACGTTGCTTACCGTGACCGTTACGCTCGCACTCGTCGTCGAGTTCCCTGCCGCGTCCTTCGCAATCGCCCGCAGGGTGTGCGATCCATTGCTCGCCGTCGTGGTGTTCCAGGAATACGCGTAAGGCGAGGTTGTGTCCAGCGCCCCGACGTTAGCGCCATCCAATTGAAATTGGACGCTAGCTACGCCGACATTGTCCGAAGCTGTTGCGGTCACGCTGACGGTCCCCGACACCGTTGCTCCATTCGAGGGCGCCGTAATCGAGACGGTTGGCGGCGTCGTGTCCGTCGTCGTGTTGCTGACGGTCACGGTTACGCTTGCGCTCGTCGTGGTGTTTCCCGCCCCGTCTTTGGCAATCGCGCGCAAAGAATGCGATCCATTGCT